>Ga0209075_1002785_pt1 | contig 15079 bp, 19 predicted proteins | sample Stecom2011_FD_187523 | JGI IMG/M metagenome (GOLD analysis project Ga0209075, IMG submission 187523) | Agricultural soil microbial communities from Utah to study Nitrogen management - Steer compost 2011 (SPAdes) (version 2) | ecosystem: Environmental > Terrestrial > Soil > Agricultural land... | reverse complement strand
CATTATTTGATTTTACTTCAAGCCAAAGGATTTCAATTTAATGATATTATAAAGGTTTTAGAGAAAAGGCATTTAAAATAAAAATGGAAGTAACTTAAGAAATCCAATTTCTAAAAATACATCTATTGGCAAATGTTACTTGGTAAATTCCAATTAAAATGATAAAAACTGGAATAGCCATGGCTATTGGGCCATACAGTTCCCTAACTTTGCTTTCGAAAAAGCTAAAATTCATTTGGACTATAATTCCAATTAATGAGATTATAAAGAATATAAGCGCTGTTTTTTTCTTAAACAATAAGGATATCGCTCCCAAAGTGCCTGCAAAAACAGCTACTGCAAACGCTACTGAAGCCCATATTGGAACTTGAAACAGGGCTTGCTGTTTATGAGTTAAAATAGCTAGTTGTTCGTCTGTTATAAAAGTTTGTTTTAAATATGCAGTAACTCCAATAAGATTCCAAACCAAAGAAGCAATTCCTACAAGCCAAAACCATAAAGTGGGCTTATTAGTTGATTTATTAGCCATAATGATAATATTTAGGGTTCTTATTTACATACAAGGTATAAAAAATTTGGCAGTTCTCGAAAATGCCTTATTTTTCGGCATAAAACTAAAGTGTTGTGTTTAACAAAAGATATTACTACGTTGTAACTGTTCAATATTTAGGATATAGATTTCATGGTTGGCAAAAACAACCAAACTTAAAAACGGTTCATCTTATGATAGACAGAACCCTTAACTTTATTTTTGAAGGAAAACGTTTTAAAAGCCTAGGATCTGGAAGAACAGACGCTATGGTTTCTGCTCAAGAAGCTGCTTTCGAGTTGTTTGTTTACGAACCTTTGGAAGATTTTGAAGAATTTCTGACCTTATTTAACATCAACCTTCCACAGGATATTCGGGCGCTTTCTGTAAGAGAAGTAACTAAGGATTTTAATGTTATAAATGATGCTAAAATTAAGGAATACCTATATGTTTTTGCCCATGGCGACAAATACCATCCATTTTGTGCACCAATTATGACTACAATTTTAGATAAACTGGATATAGAAGCCATGAAGCAAGGTGCTAAACTTTTTGAAGGTTTTCATAACTTTAAAACCTACTGTTATAAAGCAACAGATAATGGCATTTACAACAGGGAAATCCTGACCTGTGAAATTGTGGAAAACACACTTTTTACAGCTAATTTCTTTCCTAAAACATCGTATATTCTTCGGGTTAGAGGACAAGGTTTTATGCGAAATCAAATCCGATTAATTATGGGAGCCTTAATAAAACTTGGGAAAGGAGAAATTGCTTTAGATTATATAACAGAATCCTTAAAGCCCGAAAGCACAGAGGTTATGGATTATATTGCACCAGCTTCAGGCCTTATTTTAAATAAAGTCGAATTCGAATAATAGTTTGTTATTTAAAAAAAACATCTATAAAACCTTATTTTATAAATTAAAATAGTTTTTGAGTTAACATGTTTTCTATTAAGGTTAGTATAAATTTTATTATTGCATCATATTTGTGATACAGACTTGGTAATCAAGTTTAATAAATAACCAAAAAACTTAAAATCATGAAAAGAATAATATTTATGTTGGTCTTTTTATTTTCACTTTCCATTGCATTTACAGGATGTAGAGACGAAAAAAAAGCAGATAACAAAGTAGAAAAAGCCATAGATAAGGCTGGAGATAATATTAAAGACGCCGCCGACGATGTTGGAGATGCCATTGAGGATGCTGCAGATGATGTTGGCGACGCTTTAGATGGTAAGTAACCAGCCATATCAAATTAACAGTTAAAATTACAAACTTTTTAAAAACTTATCAATATGAAAAATGTATTATATATAGCAGTCTTTATGTTTACTACGGTGTTTTTTGCACAAAACAAACCTAAAAATGTATCTGAAGAAACAACCACTAAAACCATTACAATCGATGATGGTCAAGAAGTAACAGAACAGAAAGTGAAAATAACAACTCGCGAAGAACAAAAAATCGAGTTAGATGAAAGTGAGAAAAACAATGTCAATCAGGATATTGTTGCTTCTCCAACAAAAGTAACACAAACTATTGAAATAGATACCGAAATGGATCCGATATACAATTCTAAAACCGAATCGATTCATTATAATTATAATGATGAGAATTATGTTTTCAAGAAAAATAGTAAAGGATTTATGGTTTCAGAATTAGCCTCAGATTCAGAAATGGATTTTGGTAATATTCTAAGAACAAGTAGAGCGAACAACTATTATTTTACTTCAAACGATTATAATGGTATTGGGTATTTTGACACAAACAATAATTTTGTTATTGAATATTATGATGCTAGTAAAAACGCCATTGTTAAAAAGGTTTTTACCATGGCCAAATAATTATTAGGCAAGTATTTTTATAAAACATATAAACTTTAAAAATCTCAGATCAACTATCGATTTGAGATTTTTTTATTATAAAAACTTCAGTTGTTTTCACTCAACATCTTCACGGTTTGATACTTGAATGCAGATTTTATATCTATTACGTTGCTGGATTGTATTGCCTTTAATAGAGGGTTTTTAGCAGTAAATATTGATTACCATTATATTGTTGAAAGCACGTAGATAATAGTAGTGATCAAGCCTATTAAAAACACAAATACTGAATAGAGCAAAAGGGATTGTTTTATAGAAATAACTAATCCTAGAAAATATAAGTCGTTAATCAGTTCATTGTAAATAGCATTGCCACTACTCATGATACGTTCAAATTCTTGTTTAAATTCTGTTAATGTTTGTTTCGAAAAATTATCGGCATATAATGTTCCTTTATAACCACTTTTTTCAAATTTCCTTCCCAAATAGCGATGGGGAAGCATACTAAACAAAGCAAAAATCATAGATAACATACTGCTTATTACTAGTATTTTAGTGCCTAAATCTATATTTAATGTTTTATTGCTTTTATCTATAAAATGAATACCAAACAATAGCGAAGTTATGATGGAGTTTACAGTTAAAATTATCCTCGCTTTATTATCAACCATTTTTAAAAGATTGTAATGGTTTTTAGAGAGTGTTCTAAAAAGCGTTTGTACGCCTCTAGAATCATATTTTTCCAATTTTTCTTGACGTAAACTGAAATCACTTACATTTTTAATGTTTTCTTCCATGATAATTGATTTAAATTTCACATAAATGCTTTACTTCATTTAAAACTCTTTGCATCCTAATTTCTGAAACTCCAATATCTCTCATGGTTTCAGTTGAATTGGCTAATTCTTTAACTAGAACAATGTTTTTCTCTATAAGCTGGTGTTTTTCCTTTTTTGTTAAACTTGTTAAAGTAGTTACAGGATATAAGGCTAAGCTGTCGATATTTGCTTTTAAACCATTGTTTTTAGGATAATCCCAACTCAACAAAGTCAAACCTACACATTTTGCATAATTTATGGCATCTTCAGTAAACCTGGTGTTTGTTACCAACCAACCTTGTTTTAAATGGGTTTTATTGTTTGGATCCTTATTCCATTCCTTTTGTATATCCAAAAATCTGGAATTAATGTATAAAGGTACTCTTACATTACTTGTTCCTTTAGCGTCCGAATGAAATTTACATTCAATAGCATATACATTTCCTTCTTTTTCAGCAAGAACATCAATTTCATGAGTAACACATTCGCCATTTAAAATAACTCCTACTTTAGTTTTAAATCCTTTTTCTTTTAGTAGGGCACCTATCAATCTCTCAAAAGGAAAACCCGTTGGCCCTAAATCGAAAATAGCACGTTTTAAACTATATCTAGAAGCCGAGATCCTGTTGTGTTTCTTTAATAAAGCAAATGCTTTTTTATATATATGATTGGATGACATTCCATCAAAAGCCTCCAATTGAATTTTAGTCACTATAGTTTCGACTACATCCTGGGCTGCACCTGTAGACAAGAGCGATTGTCTTAATTTTTCAAATGAAAAAAGCTCTGTTTCCCCATTACTTTTTTTAATAAAAACTTGCTTTTCCATAATAATTTAATGTTTTAAAATCTTAGAATTTCTGTCATGATTCCAAATCTAATAACAGAAATTTGATGTTGAAAATAAATATTGTAATAATCCATACCATGATAAAACTGAACAAAGAAACCTATGTCTTCCAAGAATTTTGGATGGTAATAAAAGGTGAGTTTGGCATTAAGTCGCTCTAAATCAAGCATCTTTAAATTGTTGTAATTATCAAGCATAAAGATGGTTTCAGCTTTTAATGAAAACCTTGCTCGATTTTGATTTGTCAATTTGTTTAAAGGGAATTTAAATGAAGTAAACGCATTGTGCCATCTCAAACCGCTATAAGAACCTTGCAGCTCGTCTTGCATCCAGTATTTTGGATGAATTTCCATAGAGCTTTTTAAAGTTTTAATGGCTTTTAAGGTTTTACTAAAATCAGTTTGGATAAGCCCTAATTCGATAAAATTTGTCGAAAAATTTCCAGACTCTAAATTTATGGAACCATCTTCCTTATAAAATTCGCCATCCTGTCCATTAGAATGATGTGCAAGTCTTCCAAATAAAACCGAGTATTCTAGTTCACTTTTATGGTTTAAAAGATAAAATACAGAAATTTGAGGAATATAACTAGGTGTTTGAACAGGATAGGAGTATTCGTTGTACATTCTAATAATAATCTGAGGAGTTAATATGGCCATCAGCTTAGAATCCTTCCGTTTTCTTATCACAAATGACGGATTTACATTGGCTTCAAATATTAAGGGTTCTATATTTCCAATATCTGTGGGAAAGGTAATATAGCTATCACTTTGATTGATTAATGCTATTTTTTCTAACGAAAGTTTAGGCATAAGAGAGTCTGAATTCTGTGCCGATAAATAAAAGGTAGAACTAAAAACAAGAATCAATATGATGAATCTAAACGGCATCTTTATTTATAAATTACTCTTACAGAGATGGTTGTGTCTTTAATTAAGTTAAAACTAGCTTTTTTAAAATTTGGACGATTGTTCAATCCAAAATCATCATAATTAGATAACCCAATGCCTTCTTTAGGTAATGGCAACATAAATTTTTTATCTATTTTTTTGTTGTTGTTTTCGTCATGTAAAACGGTTACTGCGTAAAAACCCAGAGGTAAATTGTTAAAGGTGACTTTCGCCTTCTTATCTACAATTTCCACAATATCTTTTTTATAATAATTTTTAAGTTTTTCATCAGGGATTGAGCCGTCTTTATTATATAGTGTAAATACAACTGTGCCATCCGAATTATTTAATTCTTTCACTTTTATGGTTAAATCATGTGTGTTCGTTTCAGTATTTGTAATGAGTGCTACAAATAATATCAAACTCAAAATGAGCGCTTTTTCCATAGAAATTTATTGAATTTATAAAAGGCTATAAGTGAAAAAGTAAATGTTAACAACATTCTAAAAAGCATGGCTTCAATAGTTTTTGTTTCGTAAATACCTCCATTTTTAATGTGAAAATGCAAAGCAATAAACGCAAGGATTAAAATAATCAATGCTGTAATTAAAACCGAGAAAGTCCATTTTTTACTTTTAACAAACCCGTAAACGGCCAAAAAATAAAGAATACTACAAATAAAATTTGCCCATACAATAAAAAGAACATAATTGCCTTCTTTAGCTCTAATACCGAACCAATCGAAAATTACCGAGCTACTCATAAACAAAGTAAGTAAAGCAAATAGGAGCAAAATAATAGCACTTGCCATTGGGACTATTTTTATATTTTTCATGAGATCGGTTTTTTTGTTATACGTTCACCTAACCACCATTTAGGCCTGTCTTGTTTGTTTATCAATCCGAATTTGTTAATAGAGTGAGATTTAATGTGGGTAATTACTTCCTCAACAGAATCGGTTACAAATAACAACTCCATATCCTCCGGACTAATGCTTTCATTTTTCGCCATTAATTCAATATGTTCGCATAATTCCTTATGATATTCTGAATCAAAAATAACTACAGGAAAATCTTGGATTATTTGAGTTTGTATAAGTGTTAAAGCTTCAAAAAGTTCATCTAAAGTGCCAATTCCACCAGGCATAACTACAAAAGCGTAGGAGTATTTTACTAAAACTACTTTGCGTATAAAGAAGTATGGAATGTCTATCCATTTATGAAGATACGGATTTTGTTTCTGCTCAAAGGGTAAAATAATATTGCATCCAACGGAATATCCACCGGCTTCAAAAGCACCTTTGTTTGCGGCTTCCATAATTCCAGGGCCACCACCAGTCATTACGGTAAATCCTATTTTTGCTAATTCAGCTCCAATTTTTTCGGCATTTTTATAATGCTCAGAGTCTTTTGTAAATCGGGCAGAGCCAAAAACCGTCACACAAGGCCCAATAAAATGCATTTTCCTAAACGCATTGATAAAGTTAAAAAACACTTTAAAAGCAAAGGTTAATTCTTTAAAACGAGATAATGGACCTCTAACAAACAAGGATTCGTCTGTTGAAAGTTTATGATTGTTTTGTGTTTCCATAAAAGTGCTATTTAAGAGGTTTTTTTATAACTCCAAACGGCCAGACCATTCATAATAACAGCATAAATAAGTGTTTTGATAAGTTGTGGCAGTATATCCATAAAGCCAGAACCTTTAAGCATAACCATCCGCATCACTTCAACAAAATATTTAATAGGATTAAACTCTGTAAGGATTTGAGCCCATTCTGGCATGCTTTCAATTGGTGTAAACAAACCACTCATTAGTATAAAAATTACAACAAAAAACCAAGCAATAAACATGGCTTGTTGTTGCGTATCTGTAAAATTTGAAATAAATAATCCCATTCCAAGAATCACTAAAATATAAATAGAAGTGTAAGCGTACATTAATAATAAACTCCCCACCATTGGAACATCAAAAATTAACCTTGCCAATATTAATCCTATGGTTAATAAGCCCATGCCTATAATCCAAAACGGAAAGAGTTTACCAATTATAAATTGGCTTTTTTTAATAGGTGTTACGTTTATTTGCTCTAAGGTGCCAATTTCTTTCTCCCTAACTATATTCATTCCTGAAAGAAATAAAGTAATCATGGTAACTAGTAATACAAGAATCCCTGGAACCATAAAAGTTTTGTAATTTAGGGTTTCATTATACCAAAATAACGGAATGGTTTCAATATTAACAGGCTTAATTTGTGCATCTGAGATTTGCATCAAATCCGTTCTAATATGCTTGTTGTAGTTTTGAATTATTTGTGTGATATATACGTTTTCTACACCAGCAGCTGCACCATCAATGGCATTTATGGTTATACCAAGATTTACTTTTTTTTCTTTTTGTAAATCCCGTTCAAAATGCGTAGGAATCTCTAAAACCACATCTACTTCGCCTTTTAGCATCGCAGAACTTGCAATTGCTTCTGAAGGAAAAACAGTTAACACGTTAAAATAGGTTGATGCCTCAAACTTTTCTATTAATGCTCTGGATAGGGAACTCTGATCATTGTCTATATATGCGAATTTGATGTTTTTAACTTCAAAAGTTGCCGCATTTGATAGAATAACCAATTGGAGTAGTGGTAACACAAAAATAATTGGGAGCATGCCTTTATTTCTAAAGATTTGCTTAAACTCCTTTTGTATGATGTATCTTATTGTTTTCATATAACTTCCTGCGAAGACAGGAATCTCTTTTTTTAATTTACAATACCTACTTTTTCACTCCAACCTAATTTTATATTTTTTTATGCTCAATCCTATAAAAAAGACAGTCATTCCCAATAAAATAAGGGTCTCTTTCCATAAAAATTGTAAACCGACACCTTTTAGCATAATCCCTTTTAAAATGATGATAAACCATTTGGCAGGAATGGCATGACTTATTATTTGTAAAGGCATAGGCATACTTGAAATAGGAAAAATAAAACCAGACAACAAAATAACTGGAAGCATGAGTCCCATTAAAGAAATCATCATGGCTGTTTGCTGGGTTGCTGAAATGGTTGAAATTAAAATCCCTAAAGCCAAAGCCGAAATAATAAACAACACACTTTCCAGACCTAATAAAAACAAACTACCTTGTACGGGCATTTTAAAGATGAATATGCTCAATAATACAATAACAACTGCATTGATAATCGATAGAAAAATATATGGAAACACCTTGCCTATAATAACTTGAAAAGGTTTTATAGGAGACACTAATAAAATTTCCATAGTGCCGAGTTCTTTTTCCCTAGTTATGGAAATGGAAGTCATCATGGCTGAAACCAACATTAAAATAATAGTCATAACGCCAGGAACAAACATATACACGCTTTTTAATTCTGGGTTATAAACCATTCGTGGTTGTGGAACAATAACATAGTTGATGGTAATACCTTTATTTTGCTCTTGTTGGTAATTTTGTAAAATAGAGTTCACATAATTACTAATGGTATTTGCTGTGTTAGGGTCTGTGGCGTCTGTAATTATTTGAACAGTTGCCCGATGGTCTTTTACTAAGTTTTTACTGAAATCTTTTTCGAAATTTAAAACAGCTTTTACTTTTCCTTTTTTGAAAACAGCTTCAATATCATCTTCACGTTCAATGATTTGTTCGATACTAAAATATTTTGAAGCGGAGATTTTATTGATAATTTCTTTGGTTGTAGCATCTTTAGAATGATCTAAAATGGCAATGTCCACATTGTTGATTTCATTGGTAATAGCAAAACCAAACAGAAGAATTTGGACTATAGGCATGCCAAAAAGAATAAACAATGAGCGTCTATCTCTAAAAATATGATAAAATTCTTTTGTTATAAAGCCTATAAATCGTTTCATAATACATTCTTGCGAAAGCAGGAATCTTTTTTAAGTTTGTTATTATTATCTTTCCCTTTGATGACGATAAAACACGTAGGTTTTTACATTAAACTCCTACGGTAATCTGCGTCATCTGCGGAATAACTTTTTAGCCTCTAGCCAATTTTAAAAACACATCATTCATACTATCTACCTGAAATTGTTCCTTTAATTTTTTAGGTGTGTCTAAGGCTTCAATTCTGCCATCAACCATAATGGAAACGCGATCGCAATACTCCGCTTCATCCATATAATGCGTGGTAACAAAAATGGTTGTTCCTTGATGCGACGCTCTGTAAATCATTTCCCAAAACTGACGTCTGGTAATCGGATCCACGCCACCTGTAGGTTCATCTAGAAACACGATTTTAGGTTCATGTAATAAAGCCACTGAAAATGATATTTTTTGTTTCCAACCTAAAGGCAAGGAACCAACTAATTGATTGGACACTTCCTCCAAACCTAAATCTTCAATAAGCTCCTTGGTCTTTTCTTTAATTTTTAATTTTGATAAGCCGTAAATGCCACCAAAAAAAGTAATGTTTTCTTTAACGGTTAAGTCGTCGTACAAAGCAAACTTCTGGCTCATATAACCTATGTTTTTCTTGATATTTTCTGCTTGTGTAAAAACATCGAAACCCGCTACTTTTGCTGCTCCAGAAGTAGGAATGGAAATACCAATAAGCATTTTTATAGCTGTGGTTTTTCCTGCACCATTAGCACCAAGAAACCCAAAAATCTCTCCTTTTTTAACTTCAAAAGTAATGGCATTTACAGCTGTAAAATCCCCAAACATTTTGGTTAAACCTTCTGCTTCTATAACGTTCGTTTCTTTCATTGTTTTAATTAAACCTAAGTTTCAATACGTCGAGATTAAGAAACTTACAGGTTGTTATTTCGCCAATTCCATAAAACTATCTTCTATGGTTGCTTGAGTTTTTTCTATTCTAATATTCGACAGATTTTGTTCTTCTAAATAGGATTTTAAATTTTTAGGATTAAAATCCGAACGTGTATCTGTATAATGAACAAACTCTCCAAAAGGATACACACTATGCTGATGCGGGTAGGCCTTTAGGCTATTTATTAATTGATACATATTGTTGGCACTCACATTATAAATGGTTTTAGGGTACTGTTTTACAATGTTTTCGGGAGTGTCGATTTGAAGAATTTCCCCATCTTGAATCAGGGCAATCCTATCACATAAAGCGGCTTCGTCCATATATGGTGTGGATACTAAAATAGTAATACCCTTTAGTTGCAAGCGCTTTAACATTTCCCAGAATTCTTTTCTGGAAACAGGATCCACACCTGTGGTGGGTTCATCTAAGAACAAGACTTTGGGTTTGTGAATTAAGGCACAGCATAAGGCTAGTTTTTGTTTCATACCACCGGATAATTTTCCGGCTCTACGGTCTTTAAAAGGTTCAATTTGAACGTAAATATCTTCTATCAACTCGTAGTTTTCTTCAATGGTTGTTCCAAAAATAGTAGCAAAGAATGTGAGATTTTCTTCAACAGTTAAATCCTGATATAAGGAAAATCTCCCTGGCATATAACCCACGTGCTTCCTGATTTCCTTAAAGTCTTTTAATACATCTAAACCTGCTACAGTGGCGTTTCCTTCATTGGCAATTAACAGGGTAGTTAAGATTCTAAAAAGTGTTGTTTTACCTGCTCCATCAGGACCAATAAGCCCAAAAAGTTCATTGGGTTTTACTTCAAATGAAATATTCTGTAAAGCTTTGACCTCTTTATATGATTTTGATATATTGGAGACAGTAATTCCCACGAGTTCTAGTTTTGTACAATTATTTTAGTTTCTAAAGTAACTTTAGAAGTAATCGAATTTGAGATAAGACACGCTTTTTCCGATTTCTCTATAATACGTTGTGCACGATCGCGTTGGCTTTCGTCTGCAATTACCACTTCTGGAAACAATAGAATTTCACTCATAACAAACTTGCCATCTACCTTTTCTAAAATGCCTTTCGATGGACATTTAAAACTGATAAATTCCAATTTCGAGTATTCGGAGATTGCCAAAAAAGTCGTCATTAAACAACTGCTAACGGCAGCTGTAAATAAATGTTCTGGCGACCAAATATATGGCATCCCATTAGGGAACTCAGGAGGTGTTGCAACTTCCATGCAATTAGTTTCCTGAGTTTCCTTATTGTGTAATTCTGGAGAACACATGTTTCCTTTTCGGTCTTGAGTCCAAGTAATATCTACATTATAAACATGTTTTTCCATAATTATTTTTATTTTGAGATTATTTGAAATAGGTAGTATAAGCGTTTAAGTTATCTGTAATACTTTTTAAGGCTTCTGCACCTTCTTCTGTAGTTTTTGTTTCTAAAAGCACATTAATTTTTTCAATTAAAGGATGTAAAAACACATGAAGGTTGTCGTGTGATGGTCCTGTCATGGTACATTCCTTAACTAAAGTGTTTTTTCTACTATTTAGTTTATCAGCTAAGCTTAAATAGTCTGCAACGGTTTCTGTTTTACTTTCAGAAATTAGTTTTAGCATGTCGTTTACACCATCTGTAGTTTCAATATTGGCAAGCCATTGGGATCCATTATCCATTTGGATCTCATTCATCCAATTGTTATTTAATGCAGAACTAGCTTGATGGGTTTCATGGTTTTCATGTGAAACAATTTCAGTTTCTTCTTGTGTGTTTTGTTCTGTAGCATGTTCTTCTTTTTTGTTGTTACAACTTGTAAGAATAAATGCTAACATTGCGATTGATAAAAGTGTTTTTTTCATAATATTTGATTTTAAGGGTTGATTTTAATTTTTTAGCCACATTTCGGCTGGCATGCCTATTTTTAAGCTACCATCGTTTATAACAGTTATTTTTACTGCATAAACCAAAGCAACTCGTTCTTCTTTTGTTTGAATTATCTTTGGGGTGAACTCAGCTTCTGATGCAATCCAGGTAATGGTTCCTTCATAATCTTTCATGCCATCATCGGCATCAATTTTCACACCTACTTTTTCACCAATTGCTAAATTGGCCAATTGTATTTGACTTACAAAAACACGTAATTCCATAGTGTTTAAATCGGCTATTTTGTATAACGGTTTTCCAAAAGCTGTAATTTCATCAGGTTCTGAGTATTTGGTTAAAACGGTTCCATTTATTGGATTGATAATTTTACATTTTTCAATTTGATCATCAATTTGCTTTAACTGAACATCAATGCTTTTTAGCTCGTTAACAACTGGTGCATTTTGGATTTCTACGCTTCTTATTTGTTGTTTAATCACGTTTATTTCACCTAAAATATCATCCAATTGTTTTTGTGTACCAGCGTTATCTTTAATAAGGTTTTCAGTTCTGGTTTTATTGATATTGGCTGTTTTTAATTTGGCGTTCAACACAGCAATTTGCGATAAAACACCTTGGGATTTAGAGCTTACCACATCTTTTGATACTAAAAGTTGTTCGCGTTTTAAATATAAAGGAATGGTGTCGATATAACCAATAAACGCTTCTTTTTTAAGCACGTCTCCTTCATTGACTTGAAACGCCATGAGTTTGCCATTATTTTCAGCCGAAACAGTTATTTCTGTGGCTTCAAAATTTCCGTAACCATCAGCTTTTCCATTAGAATCGCCACAAGACACTAAACTTAAAACGCCTAAGCTAATTGCTATAAAATATGTGTGTATTTGTTTCATTTTATTGTCCTTGAGTGATGTTATAATTTGCTTTTGCCAATTCTAGCTGAATGTTGTGCGTTACCAGCATATTTTCAGCTTCAAATAAATTTGTTAGTTCAGTAATGTAGGTTGACGTTGTAATCACGCCATTTCTTAATTGGGATTCTGTTGCTAATAATACCTCTTTTCTTAGATCGATTATCTGTGAATCTATTGTGATATTCTCTGATATTTTATTAATTTCAGACTGATGTTGATTGAGTTCAATATTTGTATTTAATTGAAAAATTTCTGTTTCATTGTCAACAATATCTTTATTAATCATTAAAGATTCGCGTTTCTTTTTATTGGCATTCCAATCGAATACATTCCAGTTTAGTTTTACACCAACGGTATAAAATGGCTGAAAGGAATTATCCAACATATTTAATCCAGGATTTCCAATACCTCCGGTTGCAAATCCGAAGAGTTTTGGGATATTATCTTTTTGAATAAGTTGCTCCTGACTTTCAATTTCTTCTTTTTTAAGTTGAAATAAATCCATTTCTGGACGTTGAGTTGTAGGAGTGAGTCTGGTTGAAATTTGAGGTTCTTGAAACGTGGTTGAAACATCTAAAGATTGACCAATTAAAGCTGATAAGGTTTCAACTAACACCTTTTTATTGTTGTTTATGTCCGAAAACTGTTGCTTAATTCTTAACAATTCTGCTTCAATAACTTTATCTGAAGAAGGCAACATAGTTCCATATTGAATACCTGATTTTACTTCCTTTAGTTTACTTTCCAATTGTGTTTGCTTCGTTTCTAATAAACTAAAAGATTCATTAGAAAGCAGAATTGAAAAATAAAGTCGGTTCACCTGTTGTTTTAATTGATATAAACTGACTTCTAATTGTTTTTGTTGGGTTTTTAATTGAGCCGATTTCACTTTTGATGAGGCATCAATAGAACCACCATTGTATATAAGCTGATTCACTGAAAGTGTTGCGCGATATTGATCGTTATTGGGGGGTTCGATTCCAGTATTATCTAATGGAATTTGAGTGACATCAGATAGATAAGAAGCTTGAGCATCGAAACCTAACTGTGGTAATTTTGCTGTATCAATAGCGTCAAGTTCCAATTGCGTTTTATTTTCAAACAAAGCTCTTTGTTTGACCAAGGGATAATTTTCAGATACTAATTGATAGCAAGTTTCCAAACTAATTTGTTGTTGAGACCAACTTGTTATAGTTATTAAAAAGAAAACCAAGATGCTGATTATTGTCTTCATTTTAATGTTGTTTTATTGAATTAAATATAAATTCTGAAACTTCTGTTTTCCTTTGTTCCATAAGCTCTTTAAAACCTTTGTCGTCTTCTTTTGTAAAGGCCTTAATTAGAGGTTTTGCTACAAAAGGGAAGATATTTAACGCTAAAATGTTTATAAATAACTGATCGCCTTTGGTAGGTTTTAAGACGCCTTGGCTCACTTCTAATTCAACTTGTGCTTTAAATTTTTCAATATTTAATAAGGTAGAGTTTTCTTGAATTTTTATAATAAAATCTGGGTTTCTATTAAGTTCTTGAATAATAAAATTTGGTAAATAAGGGTGTTTTATAATAAAGGAAATATAATTAGAAGTAAAACTCTTTACCTTGTCTTCAATAGAAGAATTATCATTCAAAATCTTATTTAATTGAGGAGCTAGTAAGGAAAAGGCATTTTTAAAAACAGCTTCAAAAAGTAATTGTTTGCTTTTGTAATAATAATGAAGCATGGCCTTGTTAATACCTGCCTCATCTGCTATTTCTTGCATTCTAGCGCCATCCATACCTTTTGACTGAAATATATTTTTAGCTGCATCTAAAATTTGATCTTCTGTAGTATTATCTTTAGTTTTTGCCATAATTAACTATTTAGTTTAACCATTTGGTTAGCAAATATACAAAATTATATACAATGCAATAATAAAAGGATAAAAGAAGTTAGATGTAAAACACAATAACTTGCATGTCAGTATTTTAAAGCGTATAATTTTAAGGATAAAAAAATAGAATTAGAAAGAATTTAGTTAAAAACTCGTTTTTAAGTTTAACTTAAATCAAGTAATTATGATAATTACTATATTAGCTTAAAATATTTATACCTATCAAAACACTACCAAATTATATACTCATTGTCATGTTATTCTGTTTTATAAATCAAGTTATAGCACAGACTGATTCTATTACTCCTAGAAAAATAACAACGGAATATACAGACAAAGGGTTTGCTTTTAGTACATGGGACAATAATTACTTGTTACATATTGAATCTAGATTGCAGTTTCGTTTTGCAACACCTAATGACCAAAATCCATTAACTCTGGATGATTTCTATGGAGATAATCAAACAACTTTCAAAATTAATAGAGCCCGTTTAAAAATTGGTGGTCATGCCTATCAACCTTGGCTAAAATATTATTTTGAATATGAATTAGCTCAAGGAAATCTTTTGGATTTCAGAATTATGATTGAACGTTGGGAATTCTTCAAAATTAAAATTGGTCAGTGGAAAACCTACTATAATCGTGAACGTGTTATTTCTTCAGGAAA
>Ga0209075_1002784_pt1 | contig 15086 bp, 13 predicted proteins | sample Stecom2011_FD_187523 | JGI IMG/M metagenome (GOLD analysis project Ga0209075, IMG submission 187523) | Agricultural soil microbial communities from Utah to study Nitrogen management - Steer compost 2011 (SPAdes) (version 2) | ecosystem: Environmental > Terrestrial > Soil > Agricultural land... | reverse complement strand
TCGAGGAAGTCAAATACTTCGTTACTCGTTTCATTGGCGCGCATCAAATCGGCTGCGGCACCTTGTTTCGCTTGAATTAAGTGGTCGCAATGCGTGGTTGTAGGAACTGCAACTTGTTTTTTACCTGCTTGCATAAATTGAAGCAAAGCCATTTGTGCCGTTGCATCTTGAAGTGCGATGCGGTCTGGAGCAAACTCAACGTAGTCTTTTCCACGTGTGTATGCTTTGGCTGGATCGCCATCCCACAAGTGTGCATAAAGAATTTTTTCAGAAAGGGTAAGTGGTCTCCCAACCAACTTGCGTGCTTTGTCCACACGGCTAGGAATTTGGGAATACACTTTTTTAATCATATCGATATCGAATGCCATAGTATAAATTTTTTGTTTTTCAAGTCAAGTTTTGCAAAATTACAAAATTCCCAATGGAATTAAAAATTTTCAACAGATTGGGTTGATGTCTGATTGATTTTCATAGAATGCAGTTAATTTTTAAATTATACTGCAAAAATAGCAGATTAGCGTGGTGAATTTTGAGGAAAAATCAATTTAGAACTGCTTGCGCTTCATCCATTAGTATTTCTTTAACGCAAATTGGCAAGTCAATACAGGCTTTGAATGATTTTTTCGATGCTCAAACCTTCAGCTTCAGCTTTATAATTGCGTATCAATCGGTGTCTTAAGATGCCGATGGCTCCTTTTCGAACATCTTCAATGTCGGGAGAATATTTTCCGTTTAAAACAGCGTATGCTTTTGCCGCCAGAATCAAGTTTTGCGAGGCTCGCGGACCTGCTCCCCAATCGATATAATTTCGAACGATTTCGGGTGCATCCGGACTATTGGGCCGGGTTTTTCCAACCAGCCCCACGGCGTATTCCACGACATTATCGGCTACGGGAACTCTTCGGATTAATTGTTGGAATCCGATGATTTCTTCGGCATTAAACATCGGCGACACTGATGCGGTCTTACCCGACGTAGTCATTTTAACTACTTCTACCTCTTCCTCGAAGCTTGGGTATTCCAAATTAATGGCAAACATAAACCGGTCTAACTGCGCTTCTGGCAGCGGATACGTTCCTTCTTGTTCAATTGGGTTTTGTGTAGCGAGGACAAAATAGGGCTCGTCTAATTTATAGCGGTGTCCTGCAACCGAAACAGCCCGTTCCTGCATGGCTTCTAAAAGTGCCGCCTGCGTTTTAGGAGGCGTTCGGTTGATTTCGTCTGCCAAGATTATGTTGGCGAAAACGGGTCCTTTAATAAATTTAAACTCGCGATTCTTATCCAATATTTCTGCGCCCAGAATATCGCTCGGCATCAAATCTGGTGTAAATTGAATTCGTTTGAATTTCAACCCCAAAGCTTCGGCAACGGTGTTTACTAAAAGTGTTTTTGCAAGTCCGGGCACTCCAATCAGTAGGACGTGTCCGCCTGAAAAGATAGATAAGAGTACTTGTTCGACCACTTCATCCTGGCCTACGATTACTTTTTTAATTTCTTGCCTAAGGGCATTGTATTTGGAAACAAGATTCGAGACAGCTTCTACGTCAGACATTCTTTTTAGTATTCATTATTTGGGCCCTCCAACAAAGGTTTTGGAAAGCACTACGTTCATATTTATTTGATAAATCAAGCGCAACAAGTATACAAAATCTAAAGGACTATCTCTCGGTGCTATTTCTTAAGCCAATCGGCTTCAAAATCGCAGTCGTTGTAATCTTCGTTTACGTGGATGTAAGCTTCTGCAATTTTTTCATCCTGCCATTTGGTGATAACTCTCAATTGTTTTTCACGCAGTGCGAGTTCTTTAATTCGCTCGAAATCCTTTACGTAGTCTGCCTGATGTTCAGGATATTTTTTTGTCACGGTATATAATTTGAGCAAGCCTTTTCCGGTACGATCGCGATCGACAATAACTCTGGAAACATCGCCTTCGTTCAAGTTATAGACTTGCGCACTAAACGTGGGATCCATTTTTGTCAAATCGAATCTTGTATCAAAGGTCATCGGGTTCATGATTTGCCCACCGTTGTTTCGGGTTTCTTTGTCATCGGAATATTTGCGCGCGGCTTCATCAAAAGTGATTTCACCAGCGATAATTTCCTTTCGTATCTTTTCAATTTTCTCATTGGCTTTGTCGATAGCTTCTTGAGAAACATCAGGAAAAATCAAGACATGGCGAACATCTACTTCTTGTCCTCTAATTTTTTCAACAGTGAGAATATGCCATCCAAAATCGGTTTCAAACGGCTCACTCACTTCGCCTTCCATCAATGAAAAGGCTTGGTCCTTAAATGCTTTTGCCATTGGAGAATCGCGTTTTACACCTTCATACAATCCACCCCTTCGCGCTGATCCTGGATCTTTGGAGTACAGAACAGCTTTGGTAGAAAAGCTAGCACCGTTTTCAACAACGTCCGCCTTCATCTCTCGAAGTCTTCTAATGACGTCATTTATAGCTTCTTGAGAAACTTCAGGCTCGATTACAATTTGAGCGATTTCAATTTCTGTTGGAAAAATTGGACGATCGTCTTCGGGAATGGCATAGAAGAAATTGCGCACTTCTTCGGGTGTAACTTCAACCTTTTCGATGATTTGCTGCTGCATCATAGCGCCTAATCTATTCTCCTTATTGGCTTGAAAAAGCTCTCTTCTAAGGTCGGCCATATTATCCTTTTTATAGTATTCCACGACTTTCTCCTCGCTTCCTAACTCGCCGATAATATATTGCAGCTGCTGATCGGTCATCGCATCGATTTCGGCATCGGCAACAATAATACTGTCTTGTTTGGCTTGATGGGCGTAGAGTTTATCTTCCATGAGCTTTCCTAAAAGCTGGCATCGAGAAACACCTTCAACAGATATTCCTTGCGCTCTCATCTCGAGATAGCCTTTATCTATATCGGTATCTAACAGGACATATTCACCAACTACGGCACTCACGCCTTCCGCTTTAAAGCGTTTGAATTTTTTAATTGTGTCTAAAGCCCTTGTTTCGTTTATTTCAATTTTGTCATTGTCTTGAACCACGCCTGTACTGTCAGGAACTAATACGTTTTGCGATTGGACAATGCCAGTCGAAAGTAGTAACAACCATAATACTTTATTCATAAGTATAGATTTGGAATTTATTGTTTTCGATAGCATCTCTTGTAATATCTCTTTCAAATTTACTAATTAGTTTTAACCTCCGTTGGTTGAGGATTATTTGTTTTAATGTGGGTTCTATGTATGACATTGGCGCAACTTCGTTGATTCCCAGCATATCTACAGTTTTGACCAAATATACTCCTAAGGAGTCTTGAAGCTGCACGAAATTAGATTTCTTTAACACTTGTTCGTCTTCTTTAAGTATGGGAAGTGTTCTCAACAAGTTGTCTTTTCGAATCCAAATAGAATCATTTAGGTTCGATGAAACAAAACTATAAACTTTATCCGAAAGGGCTTCTTGATCCTCTTTCTCAAAGCGATTTAATCTTTCTTTTATATCCGATACGCCATCATAGTTGGGTGCTAAATGGACATACCTCACTAATAAAAGCTCATCGTTTAATCTGAAATTATCCGAGTTTTCTTCATAGTAAGTCAGGTACTCTCTTTCCGTTACGCTACTGTCTAGTTGCCTGCTTACCACTGCGTTTTTATATGCTTCAGTGTACAAATCGTTCTTGTATTCTTGAACCAATTTCTCGAAGCGATCTAAATGCTCTTGATCCAGATTTACCAGGGCCTGGTCGATGAGCAGATGCCTTGTTCCCCACTGATTGATATAGTTATTTACTATTAGCGTACTATCTTCGGAAGACGTGTTCTCCGAGACAAGGTCTTTGATGTCTGAACGATACAAATAATGATCGTTCACCCGGGCAATCACTTCTTCAGCAGGAGGACCTTTAAAGTATTCGCATGAATTTAAAATTCCACCCAACAAAAACAGTATTAGTAGGTTCTTTTTCACTCAAGTGTTCTTTTAAGACGCTTCAGAGTTCTTTGGTTTACTTTGACATCATATTTTTTATGAAGGCTTTTCATCCAATCTTTTTCCAACTGATTTTGATAATCACTAACGATAACACCTCGCGCGTCTTGTAATTCCTTAATTCCTTCCGGTAGAACGTTTTTAATGTTCACTATAGTATAGGAATTGTTTCGTGGATAGATTTTTGAAACACCAGTTTTGAGTTCTAAGGAGTTTGGCAACACCGATTGGTCTACTTCGAATACGCCTTGGGTAACCATAACATTAACCGTATTCGGAGGATTGAGCTCCATTCTAATTTCCTCAATGTCTTTTCCCTCCTGCAGCATGTATTGAACGCGTTGGGCGATTTCTTGTGAGTTTGCTGAATACACATCGGCATCGACACGTTTCTTCCACTTGTAATTTTGTTTGTTTTTCTGGTAAAAAGCTTCTAATCCAAGGCTATCTGTTTTGGCCTTACTCCAGATGTTGTGTTCCATAACATCAAAAATTAATAGCCCATCGCGATACTCCTGTAGAATAGCTGCGTATTCTTCATTCTCTTTTTCTAGCCGATCTTTAAAATACTCTCGAACTTCCTGAGTTTCAAACTCATCATAGGCATGAATCAAAAATGCACTCTTATCTCTTTGAGCAGCAATGGACTTTTGGCGCTCTTCGATGTATTTTGCAAAGTCGGAGTAGGCCACCTTCTTATCTCCAATAGTAAAAAGTGTCTTATTCTCAGATGCTGGAATTGGACTTCTCACCCATTTTCTAGCCAACACCGAATCGGGTACGTAGTTCTCAAAATATTGGAAGTAAGACGGATCTGATTTGAATCCGTATTTTTGTTTAATCTCATTGTTAATTGTGGTAGCGATACTTCTAGCGCGATCTCCTTGCGAAGCCCGTTTTTCTAAAAATTCTTTTTGTTCTTCGAAAGATTCCTCTTCAAATACTTCATCCAAACGGATGATGTGCCAACCGAAATCTGATTGTATAGGTTCACTAACCTCACCTATTTTCTTTAGAGTATAAGCTGCGTCTTCAAATTCTGGCGAACGAAGCTCTCCTTTTGTAAAAGGAACTAATTTTCCTCCCTGCTTTCCTGACGCCTCGTCGTCGGAATATTCCATTGCGAGTTCCTCAAAAGATCGCCCTTGCTTATACATCGTCAAGATTTCATTAGCGCGTTCTTTTGGATCGAAATTACGGGCACCTTTCTTGTCGGAAATCATAATATGCGAGACCAGTATTTTTGGCAAACGCTCACGTCTATCGTGTACTTTGATAATATGGTATCCAAAACTCGTCCTGACGATATTAGACACTTCCCCCACCGGGGTATTATACGCCTCTGTTTCAAAAGGATAGACCATAGAAAAAGCGGTGAAATATCCTAACCGACCTGCAGATTGATTTGCGTTAGGCTCTTCGGAATATTTTTGTGCCAACGTAGCGAAATCTTCACCTTTTAAGGCCTTTTCTCGAACTGATTTGATTTTGTTATACGCTTTTAAAGTATCTTGAGGAAGCGCATCGTAACCGACCAATATCAGAATGTGCGAAGCGTCTATTTCTTCTTTTCCTCTTTCGTAGGCTTCTCGAGCCATATCGGCTGTCAACTTATCTTCATACAAATAGTTTCTAGACAACTGATTGCGATATTTCTGAAATTCCGAAACGTAGGCTTCCTCTTGGTCAAGGCCTTGCGCACTTGCTTCGGCAATCTTTAGTTTGTAATCGATGAAAAGATCTAAGTAACCATCAACGTCTTTTTGTGATTCTTTTTGAACCAGGTCGAGGTTTTTTAAATACACTCTTGTAAATTCAGATGCATAAACCGGCTCGCCGTCTATTTCGATTATCACATCTTTGCTTCTCTGTGAAACTACCGTGGTCGTGCAAAGGACCAGTAAGACAAACACGCTAAAAACTTTTTTCATTTTTATTTTACTCTTTTTTGTGAATTCGCTTGCTTTCGCGATTTGAATCTTATTTATTCGAAGTTGCAAAAATAGGAAAAGCAATGAGATTCTACAGTGCAAAACAAAATCAATTCACACTATTTATCGTATCTTCACCTCATTATAAAACGATCTGAAAACAACCCCTTTCCATCCTAGAAATTCATTGAGATTATAACGTATCTACACTCACTTCAAAAACTACTTATGTCGAATAAAATTAAACTCATATGGGATTTTAGAGGTCCCGACGCCAAACCGATCGCCGAACACCACGCTAAACATTTAAAGGAGTTTGCCTCCTCCAAAAAGTTGCAGGGCATTTTATGTGGTACGGAAGACAGAACGCCGCTGCACGCCATTGCTTATATGGTCGTGAGCGAGTCGGAAATGGGATCTGTACGAGATGCTCTCAGACCGCATCGCGGACAAGTTTATGAAAAATAGTCGGATAGACTCATTATCCCGAGGTTTTCGATTGTCGTGAAAAGTGATTGATTCTGCGCGAATTAACAGACGAGCACTTGTATTATCAATTTAAATTGTAATTTTGCGACTCTTTAAAATAAATATTTATTATGAAATATCTCAAAATAGCGATATTTTTTGTCGGTATTGCTTCTTTTGCTCAAAGTAAAACAGGCGTAGCAGACATCGAATACATTGTCTCTCAAATGCCTGAAATGGAAGAAGTTCAGAAAGAAATACAAGCGTATGCCATTCAATTGGATACAGACTTCAATGTAAAGCTGACCGAATACAACGAACTGCAGGATGCCTACGAAAAAGACAAAGACAATTTAAGTGCAGAAGATCAGAAACAAAGGCAAATGGAGCTTATGGAAAAGCAAAACGACATCCAGAAATTCCAACAAAATGGATTAAAGCTTATGGAAATTAAGCGACAAGAGGTTTACAGACCCCTATACAGAAAGGTTGGCGAAGCCTTAAACAAAGTTGCTGAAGAACAAAAATTCACCTACGTAACTAAGGTCAACCAAGACATGGTTTACTTAGACCCAAACTACGACCTTACCGATGCGATTCTCACGAAAATGGGCATTGAAATTACACCTGAAACAGAAGAGTAACCGAGTTTTCTCAAAAAAGAAATCCCTTCTCAAAAATAGGAAGCACCACGTAGTCTATCGGCTATAGTTTGGTGCTTCTTTTGTTATGGTTACATCGTGTGGATGACCTTCGGCAATTCCAGCGAAAGTGATTTTTACAAACCTACCTGTATCTTTTAAAGTATCGATATCCTTTGCACCGCAGTATCCCATTCCGGCCTTTAGTCCGCCGACAAATTGGGTCATACTCTCATAAAGCTCTCCTTTATAGGGAACACGACCGACAATTCCTTCTGGAACCAGTTTTTTGATATCGTCTTCTACATCTTGGAAATAGCGGTCTTTCGAACCTTGGCGCATGGCTTCTACAGAACCCATTCCGCGGTATGATTTGTATTTTCTACCTTCAAAAATAATCGTTTCGCCTGGCGATTCCTTAGTTCCTGCAAGCAAGGACCCAAGCATCACGCTGTCGGCACCTGCGGCAATAGCTTTTGGAATATCTCCTGTATAACGAACGCCACCATCCGCAATTACAGGCACGCCACTACCTTTAATAGCCGCTGCCACTTCGAGAACTGCTGAAAACTGCGGCACACCAACACCGGCCACGACGCGCGTAGTACAGATAGATCCCGGTCCAATTCCAACCTTGACCGCATCGGCACCAGCTGCTACCAAAAACTTTGCAGCTTCAGGTGTTGCTATATTTCCAACGACAACATCCAAATCGGGAAATTTCTTCTTCAATTCTTTTAATACCGCAGCCACTCCTTTTGTATGTCCGTGCGCCGTATCGACAATCACAGCATCAACTTGAGCGTGCACTAAGGCTCCTGCTCGATCGAGGACATCTGGGGTTACTCCAAGTGCTGCTGCAACCCGAAGTCGACCGTATTCATCTTTATTGGCAATCGGTTTTTGAGTGACTTTGGTGATGTCACGGAAAGTAATCAAGCCTTCGAGTTTGCCGTTTTTATCGACCACAGGAAGCTTTTCAATTTTGTGCTTTTGTAGGATGATTTCGGCTTGCTGTAAAGAAGTTCCAGGAGCTACGGTAACCAATCCGTCTTTGGTCATTACATCTTCGAGGCGATGGCTATAGTCTTTTTCAAACCGAAGGTCGCGGTTGGTAACAATACCTATTAAAATTCCTTTTTCATCTGTAATTGGAATCCCGCCAATGCTATAATCACGCATCGTCTCTAGAGCATCTCCCACCGTATTGTCTTTTCCAAGCGTAATGGGATCGATAATCATTCCGCTCTCCGCACGTTTTACTTTGTGAACTTCGGCCGCTTGTTTGTCGATGCTCATGTTTTTATGAATCACCCCAATTCCGCCTTCTCGCGCCATGGCAATCGCCATCGCACTTTCGGTAACGGTATCCATTGCCGCTGAGACAATAGGCACGTTTAAAGAAATGTTTCGTGAAAATCTTGAAGCAATCGATACTTCGCGTGGAAGGACTTCGGAAAAAGCTGGGACTAATAGTACATCGTCATACGTAAGAGCTTCTCCTATTATTTTATTGTCGTGTGCAGTCATGGCAATTAATTTAGATTCCAAAATCAATACTAAAACCTTGAAATAAATGGAATGTAGTTATGGATTAATTGCGTGCAAATGTACGGTAAAATATGGAAATTATATGCTGATTATTAAAGAAATCAATTAACCAAGACAATATTTTTCAGGTTAAAAAGTCCATGTTCTTATAGCGACTTTAAATAATCGATAACTACAGCCCGAATATCTTTTGCCGTTTCGGTGTCTTTGGGTCTATAGACAGATATTATATCTTCGTGATCTGCGGTAAGAAATGGGATGTCGAGCCCCAACAAAAGGAAATCGGTCATCGCAATTGTATATGTTTTACTAGGATCGATATTTTTTCCTGCGATTTGCCATTCACCACCGCTGTTTTTAGAAAAATTATGTCGTTGTAGATACGCTCCCGTTCCAGTTGCTTGGTTTCCAAAATTCAAAACATCCGAAAGCAATCTTCCCCTTAGATCCACCTTAACCACTTCGCCGCCAAACAAGAGGATTCTGAAAATATCCTTACTCGTTATCAACCCGCTCAACGCATCGTCTATTCTGATAGATCCCCCATTGACAATCGCGGCATTCACATCGTCTTTATAAATATGAACCATCGCCTTGGTAATGATTTCACCTAAATTGGTTTGTTTACTCCGACTGGATTCGTCGGTTCCATCCCACGGGGTAATCGCATTATAAATAACTTCATTCGGGTTATCGACAATTTCCTTTAAGTTCTCTTCCAAAAGAACCGACCATTCGTCTACAATTTTCTGTACTTTCGGGTTTGACCCTGTTTTGTCAGTAACATAGACCAGCTCCGAATCGAGGGTCAGGTTTTTACTTTTTGTGTTATAAGTCAAGGTATGCACATATACTGTTTTTGCATTGGCATCGGCTTTGGCAATCATTGTATTTCCTTCTTTAACGAGCATGTTGTAGTGTTCGTGCCCACCCATAATTAGAGGCAATTCAGGCAATAACTGTGCAATTTTTTGATCTTGGTCTAAGGCAACGTGGGTAAGTCCAACGACGAAATCGGATGCATCTTTTGCTAAATTGTAGGTGCGCTCAGCCTCTTCATAAACGTCGGCATAATGCACATAATCTTTGGGGTTGGAATCGATATTGACACCGATAACGCCAAACTTCATTTTATCACCATCGGCATCTTCAACTTCATAAACGATATAGTCGTAAACAGGAACTTTGCCCGACTCCCGATACGAGTAAAAGGGCTGAAGTCCGTTGGGTGTTACTTGTCGTGAATTGGCAGAGACCCAATCGAACTGGGACTCATTCAAACGCGCTTGCAGATCGTCTTCTTTGAGGTCGAACTCGTGATTTCCGAAGGTTACCAAATCAAAATCCATGGCATTCATCACATCTACCATTTGCTTTCCTTGCAGCCGCTTTCCGTCAACTTTTATATTTCCAAGCAAGGAAGGGTTTAAAAAGTCTCCACCCATAAACAGATAGGTGTTTGGGTTTTGCTTTTGAATAGAATCCCGGATGTAGGCCACTCGAGCCATTCCGCCGTATAATCCGTCGTTTAAAGCATCGATTTCGTATACATCGTTGACTTGAACAATTTTAATTGTGACCAAACCGTCAGCTTTTGTCTGAGATTTTTGGTCTTTTGTAGCGGAACAATTAACGAACAAAGCCAAACTAAAAAGTAGTAGTAGTTTTCTCATAATGTTGGGGTTTAGTGGTATTGTGTAAATATCTTCAGGGCCTCGTTATAAGCGCTTTCAAAAGATAAAGGTTTTACTTGAGTTTCAACCTTATTTGTAGTGAAATAGCTCAATAATTTTTCGGTGGGCATATTTCCGGTGAGCTCATCTTTAGCCATCGGACATCCTCCGAAACCTTGAATGGCACCGTCGAACCTTCTGCACCCTGCCTTAAATGCGGCATCCACTTTTTCGAACCAAGCTTGTGGCGTTGTGTGTAAGTGAGCACCGAATTCGATATCAGGATATTCTGGAATTAAGTTTGAAAACAGATAGGTAATAATATCCGGGGTAGAAGACCCTACGGTATCGCTAAGCGAGAGAATTTTTACGCCCATAGATGCCAATTTTTCGGTCCATTCGGAAACGATTTCCACATTCCAAGGGTCGCCATATGGATTGCCGAATCCCATGGAGAGATAGGCCACCACCTCTTTATTGTTTTGGTCTGCGAGATTCAAAATTTCTTCCAAAATTATCAGCGACTCTGCAATGGTCTTATGCGTATTGCGCATTTGGAAGTTCTCGGATATTGAAAACGGATACCCCAAGTATTTTATCTCGGGGTGTTGCACTGCATCGACCGCACCCCTCATATTGGCTACAATTGCCAATAATTTGCTTCGGGTATTCGCAAGATCGAGTTGCGACAGTACCTCGGCTGTATCTTTCATCTGCGGAATGGCCTTGGGAGAAACAAAGCTTCCAAAATCTATCGTATCAAATCCACAGCGCAAAAGCGCCTGGATGTACTGAACTTTCTTTTCCGTTGGAATCCATTCTTTTATGCCTTGCATGGCATCTCGAGGACACTCTATTACTTTAACATGTTGCATTGATTCAAAGATATGAATTCCTATGATGTCTAAAATATATTTTCGGATAGAAAATTTGAGGAAAGAAAAGGGGCTGATTTAAATACCACACCCCTGATACTTTGAAGTTATTTCATTGTATTAATAAACGACGCTCACGTATTATCAATCACATTTTGCAAGAATCAAAGAAGCAATTTTCATGGCGTATTCTTTATTTTCAAAGGCATCGTCACTAATCTTTAATCGCACATCGAATTTCGCTCGTCCGGCAAGAACGGCCAATTCACCTCCATGTTTGTCATTCCATTTATACCAAGCGCTAGACCCTATACCTTCAACAAATTCAGATTTCATTTTTTTACGGGATTCCATCATTTTCAATCCTGACTCCTTAACTTCCTTCGATGCATTTTCCAAGTTTTTTTCAATCTTTTGGAGTTCTTCTTCCGAAAGCTCTTTATATCCCATATCAAACGTGTTTCGGATACTTTCTAAATCCGACTTTTCCGACTCAAAATTGAGAACGGCAACGCCCATAGTGTTTCTATCAGGAAGATCCATAGTCATGCCTGACACTTCCATTGTCATGTCCGGACGGTCGCTTGGCCAACTTAGCATATATTCACCATAGCTTCTATTGCTCACTTTTTCGTGAACTTGATCAACATCGAAAGGATAAATCGAAGCAAGTTCCTCTTTTGTTATGAGTTCGTCATACTTATTGTCAAACTCGATTAAGCAATCGTACGTTTTTGCATTAGCTTTTTTTGATGATTTCTCTGAAGTCTGTTTGTCAGACAAATCTGAAGATTTTTTCTTGTCGGAATTGCAAGAGAACAAAACAAATGCGATTCCAAAAATCAATGTGAATTTTCTCATAATTAAATAATTTGGTTTCTGCTAAATTACATTAAAAAGGACTCTAATTAAATAAGCTTGCTTAATTTCTATAAAGGCTTTGTAGTGAAGAAGTAATCGAATTTTTAAGTGAAGATGATATAGGCTGCAATCCCAATAAAAACGATTATTTGCAACCACTTTAAGGCTACGGAAACATCTTTCCCCTTTTGGATTAAATGCGATATTTTTCCAGACAATACTGCGATACTACTAAAAACAACAAAAGAAACGGCCATAAACACCATTCCCAAAACATAGAATTGAAAGATGGTGTTTTGTCCCGCATCCCATAAAAAGCCAGGAAAGAATGCTAAAAAGAAGATTAAGACTTTCGGATTGACCAAATTCATAACCAATCCTATTTTAAATAACTGCCAGAATGATTTCTTTGGGGAGCTCTCTTCGGAAATCGCAATTTCCGCATCGCTTTTATACACTTGGAATGCCAAATAGAGCAAATATGCAGCACCGATAATTTTCAACAAATAGAATCCGGCATCGGAATTGGTAATAATTGCAGAAACACCAAATGCCAACAATGTGGTGTGAACGATACAGCCACTGATGAGGCCCGAGGTTACGGCGATCCCGCTTTTGCTTCCGTGCGCCAACGATTGCGCCAACACAAAAATATTATCAGGCCCCGGCGACAGCGCGAGAATAAAACTTGCAAAGGCAAAAGAAACCAATGTTTCTATCATTTTCTCTTTAAGATCGCTCTATTGATTTTCTTGATTAACCCAGGGCCTTCATAAATAAAGCCCGTATATATCTGAACCAAGCTTGCGCCTGCATCTAGTTTTTCGAGTGCATCCTCTGCCGAATGAATCCCACCCACACCGATGATCGGAAATGCTTTATTGCTTTTCTCTGAAAGAAATCGGATGACTTCTGTAGCGCGTTTTGTCAATGGTTTTCCACTCAAACCTCCCATCTCGTTTTGATTCTCCGATACCAATCCTTCTCTTCCGATAGTCGTGTTGGTTGCAATCACCCCATCGATTTTTGTCACCGAAACAATGTCGATGATATCCAACAATTGCTCATCGGTTAAATCGGGAGCGATTTTCAACAAGATAGGTTTTGTAGTTTGCGACTTTGATTGCGTCGCCATCTCCTTATTTTTTTGCTGAAGCGTTTGCAATAAATCAGTCAGTGGTTTCTTATCTTGAAGCTCACGCAGATTGGGTGTGTTGGGCGAACTTACATTCACAACAAAATAGTCCACCAAATCGAAAAGCGCTTCAAAACAGATTAAATAATCGTTTACGGCATCTTGGTTAGAAGTATCTTTATTTTTGCCGATGTTTCCACCGATCAACACGTGATGCTTTCCTATTTTATTTTTTCTCAATCGCACCACAGCTTCCTCAACTCCTCCATTGTTAAAACCCATGCGGTTGATAACAGCGTGATCTTCACGTAGTCGGAACAGTCGCGGTTTTTCATTTCCTACTTGCGGACGCGGTGTAACCGTTCCGATTTCAATAAACCCAAAGCCAAAACTTGAAAGTTCCCTATAAAGTTTTGCATCTTTGTCGAAACCGGCAGCGAGACCCACTGGATTTGGAAATTTCAACCCGAAAAGTTCTCGTTCCAACTTAGGATTTTCCACCTTATAGATGGATCTACACATGGGACCAAAACCAATTTGATGAAGAAATCGAACCATTTTAAACGTAAAGTGGTGGATTTTTTCAGGATCAAACTTAAAAAATAACGGACGGATAATCTTTTTGTACATAGCTTGATAAATGTGTAGCAAAAATACACTAAACTATGTACTTCGTATTTTGAATATGTTTTAATTTTGTATACTAAAAGAAAACTGATGATAGACAAACAACACCTTATTGATCGATTTGTAAGTTATGTAACCATAGACACCGAAAGCGATCCGGAAAGCAACACAACTCCAAGCACAGAAAAACAATGGGACCTCGCCAATAAATTAGTTGAAGAACTAAAAGAAATTGGCATGGAAGACGTGACCATTGATGCGCATGCATACGTAATGGCAACTTTGCCTTCCAACGTTTCCCACCCCACGCCTGTCATCGGATTTATTTCGCATTTCGACACGTCTCCAGATTTCACGGGAGCGAATGTAAAACCTCAGATTATTGAGAATTACGACGGAAAAGACATCGTCCTGAACAAGGAAAAAGACATCGTTCTCTCTCCTGATTACTTTGAAGATCTCTTGCTTTATAAAGGTCAAACACTCATCACAACCGATGGCACAACGCTACTGGGAGCTGATGATAAAGCGGGAATCGCCGAGATCGTTTCTGCTATGGAATACCTTATCAAGCATCCTGAAATAAAGCATGGGAAAATTCGCGTTGGGTTTACACCTGATGAAGAAATTGGTCGTGGCGCACATAAATTCGACGTTGCCAAATTTGGTGCCGATTGGGCCTACACGATGGATGGAAGTCAGGTTGGCGAACTGGAATACGAAAACTTCAACGCTGCCAGCGCCGTAGTTACCGTTAAAGGAAAAATTGTTCACCCAGGTTATGCCAAAGGCAAAATGATCAACAGCATGTATATTGCCACAGATTACATCAATTCATTGCCAAGATTAGAAACACCCGAGCATACCGAAGGACGTCAAGGTTTTTTCCACCTTCACACCGTAAAAGGTACCGTTGATAGTACGCAGCTTCAATACATCATCCGCGATCACGATAAAACCAAGTTTGAAGCGCGAAAAGAAATGATGCAAAACCTTGTTGACGATCTTAACGAGCAGTACGACAAGGAAGTTGTCAGTGTTGAAATCAAAGACCAATATTTCAATATGCGTGAAAAGATAGAACCTGTCATGCACATTGTAAATATTGCTGAAGAGGCCATGAAACAAGCAGGCATCGAACCAAACATCAAACCCATCCGCGGAGGAACAGATGGCTCACAGTTGAGTTTTATGGGATTACCTTGTCCCAATATCTTTGCGGGAGGTCATAACTTCCACGGACGCTACGAATACGTTCCTGTTGAAAGCATGCTCAAGGCCATTGAAGTTATTGTAAATATTGCACAGTTAACCGCTACGGACCTCGTTAAATTTAAAGAGTAATTAG
>Ga0209075_1002783_pt1 | contig 15095 bp, 13 predicted proteins | sample Stecom2011_FD_187523 | JGI IMG/M metagenome (GOLD analysis project Ga0209075, IMG submission 187523) | Agricultural soil microbial communities from Utah to study Nitrogen management - Steer compost 2011 (SPAdes) (version 2) | ecosystem: Environmental > Terrestrial > Soil > Agricultural land... | reverse complement strand
TATGCTTGAAGGGCCGGAAATCCGAACGGGAGCAGAATGAGCGAAGCGAATGGCGCGCCCGAGAGGATTCGAACCTCTGACCTTTGCCTCCGGAGGGCAACGCTCTATCCAGCTGAGCTACGGGCGCGTAAGTGACAATCGGCTTTGTTCGAGCCGGCTCAATTTGCGGTGTCCAGACGCGTTGCCGGGAATGCTAGGCATTCCTCAACGCTCCCCTCGGTAAGCCTCGGGTCCGGTCCATTGCGTTGCATCGCAATGGCCGCTTCGACGGGCGAAAGCATGCTTTCGCTGAATCCGTCTGCGCCCAGCTGAGCTACGGGCGCATTGCAGTTTGATGTTATCGGAAAACTGCAGCGCGAATCATACGCATGTTGTGGGCTTTAGTCCATGGTTTCGTGCAGGAAAATCTGCCGCTAGCTCATGCCGGAGATCACAGTGGAGTTCATCATCCATTGACCAGAGGCAATCAGCCAGATGCTGAACAGGGCGGCCACGAGCACCCAGAAGATGATAAACAGCACGCGTCTGGGCTGGGAGAAGGCTTCCGCGGCGCGCAGCCAGCGGACATACATGCAACCCAAAAAACCGGTGAGGGTCAGCCCGCTGGCAATCACCGGCAACAGGCGATGGCCGATATTCAGGCTCTGGCCGTCCTGGGCCAGGCTGCCGATCCAGAACAGGCTGGCGATGAGTACGGCGAGCGCACCAAACTCCAAAATCAGGAAATTACGGTAGAGGCGGTTGTTTTGCATGGGCTACCCTGGCCGGTCGGCCGCGCTGGTTCAGGTTTATGTGGCTGTATTGTCCGTGTGCTTTAGTCAGGGATCAAGGGATCGCATGGCAGTCCGCCGGTCAGCGGTGGACTGAAGAGCGAAAATGAGGAATGTAACCGGTCAATTCTTGATCTTCTGTCCAAGGACTGACAGCCCCTTACTTTCAGCGGACCTTCATTGCCGTTATAATGCGCCGGTTTAATCCTGATGCTTGCAACCGAGTGAGGTGATCTCGTGAAATTTCTGGTTCGCGCCGCAGCAGCCATGGGGCTTATGGCTCTGCTAGCAGGTACGGCACATGCCTTGACTGCTGCTGAAGAGAAAATTGTCGAACGTATTCGGCCGATTGGCGAAGTTTGTGTGGAAGGGCAGGACTGTGGTGAGGCCGCCCAGCCGGTAGCGGCTGCAGGTGCAGCAGCGGGTGGTGCCCGTTCCGGTGCAGACGTTTACCAGGCAGCCTGTTTTGCGTGTCACGCCACGGGTGCCGCTGGTGCTCCCAAGCTGGGTGATGCTGCAGCCTGGGCTCCGCGCATTGAGAAAGGCATGGAGACCCTGGTGAGCCATGCGATCAATGGGTTCAATGCCATGCCTCCCAAGGGTGGCTGTATGGCGTGCTCTGATGAAGAAGTCACCAATGCGGTTCAGCATATGGTTGATGGCAGCAAATAACGTGGTCGCCATGAGCTAAAAGAGCGGGGCCCGGTGCCCCGTTTTTTTATGCCCTGAATTCAGGGTGAGATATTTTTGCGGCGGAAATAAAAAAAGCCATGCAGGGCATGGCTAAAAAGCAAGGTATTTTATCGCCCGGACGGGGATAAATCGGACTAGTTCAGAGACACTAATCAACAACAGGGATTCTCCGTTAATCCCGTCTCAGGCAGAAGGTCAAAAGTTGACAAGGTGTCGGTCATTTTCGGACACTTTCCTGCAGTGCTAGAGTATTGGCTGTAGCATGGGTGTCCCGACCGGGATGCTCGGTTTGACTTCGGCACAGGGGAAGGCTGGATCTTGAGCAAACGAGTCGCACGCAACCTTTATTCGCCGAAAGACGAAATCGTCCTGAGCCATTATGGTGAGATTCTACGCCAGTTGGTGGTGGAGCGGGGCGGTAATGGCGAACGTTTGCTGGAGGGCACCGGCATCCGCCCGGCCGTGTTGTCCAATGCCGAGGGGCGTTTGTCTTATCAACAGTTCAGTTCCTTGATCCGTAATGCCCTGCGGGAGACCCATGAACCCGCCCTGGGGGTGTTCTTCGGGCAGCGCCTCAATCCCATGACCCATGGCGTGCTCGGGCAGGCGGTGATGACCGCGTCCACCATCCAGCAGGCCCTGGAGATCGTGGTTAAATACTACAAGACCCGGTTCTCGGCGATTACGCTGGATTTCAGCATTGAGGGAAGCTTCGCGGTCATTCAGCTCGATGAACACATCAACTTTGGTGACCTCAAGCCGTTTATTGTGGAGATGCTGTTTGTCAGCATCATTGAGGGCGCCTTGGTACTGTTTGGCCCGCGCCTGACCGAAGGGGGCATGACTCACCTGAGCTATCCGCAACCCGACTACGTGGAACATTACCGACCGTTTTTTCGGGATCAGGTGGTGTTTGAGCAGCCCCTGAACCAGCTCCGCTTCTCCGCGCAGTTTCTGCAATTGCCGATGGCCATGGCCAATCCGGTGGCCCGACAGCTGGCCGAGCGTAAATGCGAAGAGCAGTTGCGTGAGCTGCAGGGCAAGGAGTCGTTGGTGGCCCAGGTGCGTCAGATGCTGGAGAGCAGTGAAGACAGGATTCCCAGCATGGACGAGGTGGCCGGGATCCTCTGCGTGACTCCCCGGACCTTGCGCCGCCAGTTGCAGCGTTTTGATACCAGTTATCAGGATTTGTTGGCGGAGGTGCTGTGCCAGCGGGCCCAGCAGTTGCTGCTGACGACCGACAAAACCGTGGAAGAGGTCGCTAGTCTATTGGGCTATCAGGACCCGTCTAATTTCGGCCGCGCCTTTCGGCGCTGGACCGGGCTTTCACCTCGCGAGTTCCGCGAGCGGGGCTGATACCCTGCCACCCACGCTAAACTTGATCCGCGCGATTGAACTATGTCGGTAAGTGGACGCTATAATTGCAGAAAGCTATGGCGCTGATCAGGGCAATGAATTTGCCGCCCTTGGGATCGTTCGTTATGCTTGAATCCAAATTCTTCCGGTAATGGAGCGATTTATGGCAACAAAAGTGAATATTGGTATTGCAGATCAAGACCGCGAAAAAGTTGCTCGGTCCCTGGCGAGCCTCTTGGCGGATAGCTACACCCTGTATTTGCTGACCCACAACTTCCACTGGAACGTTACCGGTCCCCAGTTCCGCACCCTGCACCTGATGTTTGAAGAGCAGTATACCGAGCTGGCCACGGCGGTGGATGAGATTGCCGAGCGAATTCGTACCCTGGGCTATCCGGCACCGGGTACCTACCGGGAGTTTGCCAAACTGACGTCCATTCAGGAGCCAGAGGGTGTGCCCGAGGCGGCGGAGATGATTCGCCAGCTGATCAACGGCAATGAGATTGTGGTTCAAACCTGCCGTAAAGCCCTGCCCCTGGCCCAGGAAGCGGATGATGAGTCGACCGCGGCATTGATTTCCGATCGCATGCGAGTCCATGAGAAAACCGCCTGGATGCTGCGCAGCATGCTGTAATTCATTCTTGCGTGATGCAAAAAAGCCCAACGTGACGTTGGGCTTTTTTGTTTTCAACAGAGCATAGGTACGTGTTATTCCGTGCCTTCAGCACACTCCGCGCGGGTCGGGTCAACCTTGCAGCGGGCTTTCAGCATCAGGTTCAGCGTACGGGGGTCGTAGACACCTTCGTTCTTCAGAGCTACCCGCACCCCTTTGAGCATGGAGTCGAAACCAGCAGCGTCTTTCGGAGTCGGCTCGATCCAGTACTGATCGGGAATATCCGACTCGGCCTGGCGTACAAAGTCCATGAACTGGTCGAAGTTGCTATAGAACCAGCTGCGGGACTGCTGGGAGAACTCCGGCGAGAATTTGTCCTTCTGGACGATCATCTGGTGGGTCATTTGGGCAAAGGTGAAGGTGTAGACGCCACCGTTGGGTTCTACGCCCTTGTACAGCTCCAGGGGTTTGTAGGCAATGGCCGGGGCGTAGCAGACATCCACGCTGCCGTTGTTGAACTTGCCGGCAAAGTTGGAGGTGCTGGACGGCACCGCCGACGCGCCCACGTGCTGCACCATGGTCATGGACGAGGGGTCGTAGTCGAACGTGGCGATCTTCTTGCCCTGAATGGTTTCCACGCTGTGGATCTTGCGGTCACGGGTAAACACGTGAATCCCGCCTGAGGGCATGATGCCGGCCACTTCATAGCGGTCGTTGACCATCAAGGGCGCGGCGCGGTCCTGAGCCAGGGTTTCCAGCACGATCTTCAGCTCGGTGGAAGAAGGCAGCGCGCCAACGGCCACCAGGGTGGCGGTGAACTTGTTGAAATCCCGGCTGCGGATATCGGTCAGCAGCACGGCATCACACTGGCCGGCCCGGAAGTCATTGCCGGCCACGGCCTCATCCGTGTAGGAACGGAGAGTGAGGTCATAGCCCCAGGAGAGAGCCTGGGTTCTGAGGTTTTTCATTTGGTTAAAGATTGGACCGGTTGCTCCCAGGGGATCCCACACACAGAAGCTGCGCTTCTCCGCAGCCGAAACTGTGCCAAATGCAGTGGCTGCAAAAACACCCGCGAGCAAGGACGCAATGGCTTTCCTTTTCATTGAGGTTCTCCAAAAGTTTCTTATCGTTGTTGCAGATCAGAACGGATCTGTGGCGGCCAGGCGAAGCCTGACTACGTTGGCAGAAGGGGCTGCCGCACGGCCTGTGCGCAAATGTACGCTAAAGTGCGACAGGCAGAAAGCATGGAGTGCACAAAACCGGAACCTGAGTACGGATTTGGGGCGCTGGGCTGGCGGATGGTCCCGGCCGGTCAGGACACCGGCCAGGCAGAGAGAGGCTGGAGAGGTTAGCGTTCGAGATAGGTGTAACCGGTAAAGCCTTGTTCCAGCTCCTGAAGCAGGGCTTCGCGCTGTTCGGCGGGGAGTTCGGCGCGTTGCAGCTGACGCACGTAAGCGGCCCGCAGGATGGCCGGGTCCAGGTTCACATAGCGCAGCACTTTTTCCACTGTGTCGCCTTCAATCGGGTGCTCCAGGCGATAGCTGCCATCGGGGTTGAGGGCCACATCAATGGAGTTGGTGTCGCCAAACAGGTTGTGCATGTCGCCCAGGATTTCCTGGTAGGCTCCGGTCATGAAAAAGCCGATCAGGTAGAGCTGATTAAGATCGTAGGCCGGCAGCGGCAGGGTGGTCTCAATGCCCTGGTCGTCCACGTAGAGATCCACCCGGCCGTCGGAGTCACAGGTAATATCCTGCAACACGGCGCGACGGCTGGGGGGCTGGTCCAGATTGGTCAGGGGCAGGATCGGAAAGATCTGGTCAATCCCCCAGATATCCGGCAGCGATTGGAACAGGGAGAAGTTGACGAAAAACTTGTCCGCCAGCTTTTCATTAAGCTCATCCAGAATTTCCCGATGGGCCCGGTTGTTACGGTTCAGACCCTCGCGGATGCGCAGGCACACCGACTGATAGGCCTGCTCGGCATAAGCCCGCTCCTCCAGGCTGAGCACGCCATGGGCAAACAGCTCCTGGGCCTCGGTCAGGGCATAGGCGGCATCATGGTAAATTTCCAGCAGCGAGCGGCCCACGTGGGTGTCCTGCAGCGCCTGGTAATCTGCCCACAGGCTTTTCAGGGCGGTGGGGGCATCGTTGGACGGAGCGTCCAGCACCCGCTCTTCCACCAGCTCCACGTCGATCACATCGGTGATCAGCACCGCATGGTGGGCGGTCAGGGCCCGGCCCGACTCGGTAATCAGATTCGGATGGGGCAAGCTGCTGCGCTCGCATTCTTCCTGAATGGCGTGCACCACATGGTAGGCGTATTCCTGCAGGCTGTAGTTGGTGGAACAGGCGCTACGGGAGCGGGTGCCCTCGTAGTCCACGCCCAAACCGCCGCCCACGTCCACCACCGAGATGGGGGCGCCAAGCTTGCGCAGCTGACCGTAAAAGCGGGCGCACTCGCTCAGGCCGCGCTGGATATCGCGGATATTGGCGATCTGGGAGCCCAGGTGAAAGTGCAGCAGGGTGAGGGAGTCCAGGGCATTGGCCTGCTTGAGACGCTCCACCACGGTCAGGATCTGGGTGGACGACAGGCCGAACTTGGACTTCTCGCCCCCGGTATTCTGCCAGTTGCCCTTGCCAATGGAGGCCAGCCGGGCCCGCACCCCAATCAGCGGCTGCACGTCCAGTGAGGTGGCTTCTTCCAGAATCAGCTCCAGCTCGCTGAGCTTTTCAATGACGATATAGACCTGATGGCCCAACTTGCGGCCGATCAGGGCCAGACGGATATATTCCCGGTCCTTGTAACCGTTACAGACAATGGTGGACCCGGGCCGCTCGGACAGGGCCAGCACCGCCATCAGTTCCGGCTTGCTGCCCGCTTCCAGGCCGACCTGGCCATTTTCCATCGCCGGTGAGGCCTTGAGGATTTCCTCCACCACCCGGCGTTGCTGGTTGACCTTGATGGGATAGACCACCGAGTAGTGGCCCTGGTAACCCTGTTGGGCGGCCACCTGGTTGAAGGCGTCACAGAGGCGGTTGACGCGGTCGTGCAGAATATCGCTAAAACGTACCAAGACCGGCAGGGACAGGCCGGAATCCATGATCTGCTGGGTGAGGTGGGGCAGGTTGATACAGCCGTTTTCTTCACGGTTTGGACGGATCAACACTTCACCGGCCCCGTTGACATCAATGTATCCCTCTCCCCAGTATGGGATATTGTAGGCGGTTAAAACGTCGTCGCGCGTCCAGCTTTTCACTTGTCGGTAGCCCCCGGGTCATATGGCAGAGCAAGAAACAGGGAACTCGCGTCCCTGGAAAAGGGCGTATTCTAAAGTATCGCAACAGGTGGGGCTATGATTGTCCGGGCCTGAAACGGCGAAATGGGCGACCCGTCGCCTGTGAGAGGGTCAAGGCGACTCGCCATCGCCCTGACCGACTGTGAACGGCGGGTGGCAGAGGAGGTTGAAGCATGCTGCAGCCAGGTAAATACCGGCATTTCAAGGGGCGTTTTTATCAGGTGATCGGGGTGGCCCGACATTCGGAAACAGAAGAGCCCTTTGTGGTGTACCGTCCCCTGTATGGCGAGGGCGATCTGTGGGTGAGGCCGTTGAGCATGTTTGAGGAAACGGTCGAGCGCGATGGCGAGCTGATCCGCCGCTTTGAGTATGTGGGGCCTGAATAGGGTGGGGCGTGGGTTAGCGGCTGTTTTTCCGTCCGTCGACGGACACTCTGGAATGAGACCCGGCGCCGGAATATAAGTAAGCTCTAGCGAACGGGCACGGGCCTGAGAAATAACCTTGAGAATAGTTGGGAAGCCCCCGCACAACGGTTAGAATAGCGAGTTTTTAACCAGGCAGGTGATGGAGAACGTCATGAGCGAACAGATGAAGGGCTGGTTTACCGAGATTTTCCAGGATTATGGCACCGGCTTTTCCCTCAAGATTAAGGCGAAGCTGCACGAAGAGAAAAGCCAATATCAGTTTATCGAGATCTATGACACGGAAACCTTCGGTAACCTGATGGTGATCGACGGCGCCGTGATGCTTTCCACCCGGGATAACTTTCTCTATCACGAAATGATGTCGCACCCGGCCCTGTTCTGCCACCAGGATCCGAAAAAGGTGGTGATCGTCGGCGGTGGCGACTGCGGCACCCTGAAAGAAGTGCTCAAGCACCCGGGTGTGGAAGAAGCCTGGCAGGTGGAAATTGACGAGCGGGTCACCCGTCTGGCCGAGCAGTACTTCCCGGAGCTGTGCACGGCCAATGACGATCCCCGGGCTAATTTCTTCTTCGGTGATGGCATCAAGTGGATGGCCGAGGCGGAGCCTGAGTCCATCGACGTGATTATTATCGACTCCACGGACCCGGTGGGCCCGGCGGAAGGTCTGTTTGCCGTTGATTTCTACCGTAACTGCCAGCTGGCCCTGCGGGAAGGCGGCATTATTGTGCAGCAGAGCGAATCGCCCCTGCTGCATGCCGAGACCATTATCAAGAAGATCCACCAGGACATGAAAGCGGCCGGTCTGGATCATGTCACCACCCTGCCGTTCCCGCAGCCGGTGTATCCGACCGGTTGGTGGAGCTGCACCATGGCCGGCAAGAAAAAGCGGGTCGATCTGTTCCGTGAGGAAGACGCCGCCGAACGGCCGTTTATCACCCAATACTACAATGCGGATGTCCATCGTGGAGCCCTGGCCCAGCCGGAGTTCCTGAAGCGGGCTCTGAGCGACGAATAAATCTGTCCCAGCACCGGCGCCTCAGGCGCCGGTGCTGTATTCGCTTGACCGATGCTCTCCGGCTTCTTTCTTTGCCGGGCATTTCTCCACATTTTCTCTCGCTTTTACCCCCGCAGATTCGGGCAACCACGTGGCCTTGCCAGAGCCAGCCCTAAACGTTTTGTGCGCTCCTTCTGATTTTCCACCCCGGCGTGATTTGCTAAAAACCATACAGTGACTAGGCTTAAAAAAGCTTTTGTTCACCATGAAGGACGTCAACAATGACAATAAAAAGTTGGGCTAATCTGGGCTTCCGCTGGAAGCTGAGCCTCCCGATTGGGCTGATCGCGGCGGTGATTGTCGCCACCGGGATCGCTAACTACTTTCTGTTAAGCAAAATCCAGACGCATGTGGAACAGGTGATGGAAGCCGACATGCCCGGCACTCAACTCCTGTTGGAAATGGATCGTGACCTCTATCAGGTGTTGATGGCGGAGCGTTCCCTCCTGGTACTGGAGCCGGGTGATCCGGCGCGCCGGGCGCACCTCAAAGAGCACCGGGAAAACCTGGATCAGGTGGAAACCCGGGGCGCGGAAGCCCATCGCCTGTTTGGCGAGAGTGAAGCCAATACCTTATTGACCCAGTTTTTACAGGATTTCCGCCAGTGGCGTCAGATGACGGAGCGCTTTGTGGCGGCCTCCGAGCAGATGGAGGTGGAAGCTGGAACCGAGCAGGCGTACTTTGACCGGGTCCGCAGCTTTTTGGATCAGGCGGTAGAGGCCGCTCAGGAAGAGAGCATGGCCCGGGCAGTCGAGGCCCAGGCGTTGATTTCCAAGGAGCTGACTCAGCAGGTGCTGGCTTCGACCGTGATCCTGGTGGTGTGTTTGGGCATTGCCGTGGTGATTCCAAACTTGGTGCTTCGGCCACTGCGTGACATGCGGGCCCGTTTTGAGGATATGGCGCAGGGCTCGGGTGATCTGACCGCTCGGCTCCAGGTGAACAGTCAGGATGAGGTGGGCCAGGTGGGGCGGGCCTTCAATCAGTTTATGGAAAAGCTGCATAAGCTGATGACGGATACCGCCCAACTCACCAATGATTTGGGACAGGCGGCGATCAGTCTGGCGGCGACCGCCCGCCAAACCAGCACAAGGGTGGCGGATCAGCATCGTTCCATCGACATGGTGGCCACCGCCGTGAATGAAATGGGCGCGGCTGTTCACGAGGTGGCGGTGCATACCGCCGATGCGGCGCGGGAAGCCAAGCGTGCCGATGACAACTCCGGTCAGGGCAGCCTGGTGCTGGATCGGGCCACCACCGAGGTGCGGGATCTGGCCTCGGATGTGGAAGACACGGCGGGCGTGATCAAGCAGCTGGAGCGGGAAACCGCCAGCATCGTCAGCATTCTGGAGCAGATTCGCACCATTGCCGAACAGACCAACCTGCTGGCGCTGAACGCCGCGATTGAAGCGGCGCGGGCCGGTGAACAAGGTCGCGGCTTTGCCGTGGTGGCCGACGAGGTGCGTAGTCTGGCCAGTAAAACCCAACAGGCGACGGCCAACATCAATGATTTGGTCGAGCGGCTAAACAAAGGTGCCAACAGCGCGGTCTCCGCCATGGAAGCGGGCTGTGAGCGCGCCGGGCAGGTGGTGGCCACCGTTGACCAGGCCACGGCGGCCTTTGCCGAGATTACCGCAGCGGTGACCCAGATCAGTGACATGTCGTTGCAGATTGCCAGTTCCGCCGAAGAGCAAAGCGCGGTGGTGGAGGATATTAACCGTCACCTGACGGAGATTAGCCAGATCTCCGAACAAAGTGCCCAGGGCGCGCAAACCACCCTGAACTCCGCCGAGCACTTGCAGGAGGTTTCAGGCCGGTTGAGCCAGATTATCGGGCAGTTCCGGTTGTGATGGCGGCCTGGTAGAAAACAGAAGTTCCGCTCTTGGATACATCAAGGCGGGTATAACCAGAACAGGGCGCCAAGGCGCCCTGTTCTGGTTTGGGAGGATGAATTTCTAGTCGCGGCTGAACTCGGGGTAGGCGTCGATGCCGCATTCCACGCGGTCCACACCTTCGTATTCGTCTTCCTTGGAGACCCGGATACCCATCACCGCCTTGAGGATGCTCCACACGATCAGGGAGACCGCGAATACCCAGGCGAAGATAGTGAGAGCACCGACGATCTGACCGAGCAAGCTGGCATCAGCGTTGGTGACCGGCACCAGCAGCAGGCCGAGAATACCGCAGCTGCCGTGCACCGAGATCGCACCGACCGGGTCATCAATTTTCAGACGATCCAGGGTCAGGATGCTGAAGACCACCAGGACGCCACCCAGGGCACCAAAGATGGTTGCCTGCAAGGGAGTGGGACTCACGGCTTCGGCCGTGATGACCACCAGACCAGCCAGGGCGCCGTTGAGCAGCATGGTTAGGTCAGCCTTGCCGAAGATCAGGCGTGAGGTGATCAGGGCTGCCAGAGCACCACCGGCCGCGGCCGCATTGGTGTTCAGGAAGGCCAGGGCCACCGAGTGGGCACTGGCGATATCCCCCAGTTTCAAGACCGAGCCGCCGTTGAAGCCGAACCAGCCCATCCACAGGATGAAGGTACCCAGGGTCGCCAGTGGCAGGTTGGCACCGGGAATGGCGTTGACCTGTCCATTGGGACCATACTTACCGTGACGCGGACCCAGCAGGAGCACCGCAGCCAAGGCCGCCGTGGCGCCTGCCAAGTGCACAATCCCGGAGCCGGCGAAGTCGGAGAAGCCAAGATCGCCCAGGTTATAGAGTCCGAACACGTCGTTGCCGCCCCAGGTCCAGGAACCTTCCATCGGGTAGATAAAGGACGTCATGACCACCGCGAAGGCCAGAAAGGCCCAGAGCTTCATCCGCTCGGCCACTGCTCCGGAGACAATGGACATGGCGGTTGCCACAAAGACGACCTGAAAGAAGAAGTCTGACGCACCGGAGTAGATCGAGGAGCCTTCAAAGCCGTCTTCCCGTGTGGCGAAGTCGCCCAGGATGGCGGCGGTGTCCACTTCCATGATGCCATTTAGGAAGAAGCCGCCGCCGTACATGATCTGATAGCCGCAGATCAGGTACATGGTGCAGGCCACTGAAAACAGCCCCACGTTTTTGGTGAGAATTTCGACGGTATTTTTGGCTCGAACCAGACCGGCTTCCAACATGGCGAAGCCGGCGGCCATCCACATGACTAACGCACCGCACACCAGGAAATAGAAGGTGTCCATTGCGTACTGCAATTGAAAGAGATGAGTTTCCATTCTAAGCCCTCCGCACTAGGCTTATTTAGAAATAAATGGTTAGGAAATCGGCAGCTTAGATTGCGTCGGTGCCGGTCTCGCCGGTCCGGATCCGGATCGCCTGTTCCAAGTTGAGCACGAAGATTTTGCCGTCGCCGATCTTGCCGGTATTGGCGGCTTTGCTGATGGCTTCGACGACCTGGTCGAGCATTTCATCAGCGATGGCAACTTCAATCTTCACCTTGGGAAGAAAGTCCACCACATATTCCGCGCCACGGTAGAGCTCGGTATGGCCTTTTTGACGTCCGAAGCCCTTCACTTCGGTGACCGTCACGCCCTGCACTCCAATCTCGGACAACGCTTCACGAACGTCGTCGAGTTTGAAGGGCTTGATAATGGCAATTACCAATTTCATCTGCCTTCTCCTTAAATTCCCGCCTTGGTTGTAGGGGTTGGTTCACATTTAGAGCTCGTCACACACATGGAAATCATGTGCGGATTTAGTGCATGACAAGGCATGTGCTGTGCCAACCATGAAAATCTTTTGCAAAACAAGAGGATGTAAAAGTTGCACGCGGTGCGGCGCGAGAACCTTGCACAATTATAGCGCAAGGCTATTGAGATTGAACCGAGACAGTGCGTCGTAATATACCTACGAAATCGGCCCGCTGGCCGGTGGCAATGTTCGACCCGGTGGGTGACTCCGGGTAGAATATGGCCATCGACGGATAGGAGCATCATCATGGCACTTTCTCCCAATCAATTGTTCAATACGCTGAACGAACAGTTCGGCCAGCTGTTACCCGGCATCGCCCGCTCCGCGCAGGAAGATGTGCACAATCATGTGAAGGCCATTGTCACTGGCATGCTGTCCCGTCTGGATTTGGTGACGCGGGAAGAGTTTGAAATCCAGCTGGAAGTGCTGCGTCGCACCCGTGCCAAAGTAGAGGCCCTGGAGCAGCGAGTGGCCCAGCTGGAAGCATTGGTCAAGCCCGCTGAGCAAGACGGTAAAACCGAATAAGCCCGTTGCGTTGCGCTGAATCAGAGTGCTTTTGAATCAACGACCAGGACGGTCGTTTCTGAATTATAAGTCGTGTATGAATTATAAACGGTGCCCAGGCTCCGGCCCGGGCACTCAGTGGATAACCAGGGAAGGTTATGAATCTCGCCATTGTACGCACCCGTGCGAAATCCGGGGTGTCCGCGCCCCAAGTCTTGGTGGAAACCCACCTCTCCAACGGCCTGCCCGGCCTGTCGATCGTCGGCTTGCCGGAAACCGCAGTCAAAGAAAGCAAAGACCGGGTCCGCAGCGCCATTCTCAATTCGGGCTTTGAGTTTCCGGCCCGTCGCATCACCATCAACCTGGCGCCGGCAGATTTGCCCAAGGATGGCGGCCGCTTTGATCTCCCCATTGCGTTAGGCATTCTGGCAGCCTCCGGCCAGATTCCTCTGGAGCGTCTGGAAGGGCTGGAGTTTCTGGGCGAGCTGGCCTTGTCCGGCGCGCTACGACCGGTCAGTGGGGTGTTACCGGCCGCGATTCAATGCCAGCGGGTCGGGCGAGGTTTGCTGCTGCCCCGGCGGAATCTGGCGGAGGCCGCCCTGGTCTCGGAAATCAGCCTTTATACCGCCAACACCTTGTTGGAAGTGTGTCATCTCCTCACCGGGGAGGCACCCCTTGAGCCTTATGTGCCGGAGTCCACGGAGAGCCGGCCCGCGACCAGCTCCGGCCCCGATCTGGCCGATATCAAAGGGCAGTATCAGGCCCGGCGCGCCCTGGAAGTGGCCGCCGCGGGCTGTCATAACCTGTTGTTTTATGGACCGCCCGGCACCGGAAAAACCATGTTGGCCTCCCGGCTGCCTAGTATTCTGCCCCCACTGACTGAGGAAGAAGCCCTGGAAGCGGCAGCGGTGGCCTCGGTGGCCGGCATGGAGATCCGGGCCGATAGTTGGCGCCTGCGCCGTTTCCGGGCACCGCACCATACCGCCTCCGCGGTGGCCTTGGTGGGTGGTGGAACCCATCCTCGGCCCGGTGAGATTTCGCTGGCCCATCATGGCGTGTTGTTTTTGGATGAGTTTCCGGAGTTTGATCGCAAGGTACTGGAAGTGCTGCGGGAGCCGTTGGAATCCGGTGAGATCTCCATTGCCCGGGCCGCCTCCCGCCTTTCCCTGCCGGCCCGCTTTCAGCTGGTGGCGGCGATGAACCCATGTCCCTGCGGCTATCAGGGACACCCCCGTATCCAATGTACCGACTCCCTGCATCAGGTGCAGCGTTACCGGCAGAAGATCTCCGGGCCTTTGCTGGATCGGATCGACTTGCATGTGGAGGTGCCGGCGGTGACCGCCCAGGACTTGCAGAACGCCCCGGCCGGGGAATCCAGTGCCCAGGTACGGGAGCGGGTGATCCTGGCCCGGGAACGACAACAGGCACGGCAGGGCAAGCCCAACCAGTATCTGTCCAGCCGGGAACTGGAAGCCCATTGCCGACTGGGTCCTGCCGAGCAGCGTCTCCTGGAGAGCGCCATGAACCGTCTGGCACTGTCGGCTCGGGCTTATCACCGGATTATCCGGGTGGCTCGTACCCTGGCGGATCTGGCTGAGCTGGAACACCCGGAAGGACCCCAGGTCATGGAGGCCTTAGGGTTTCGCTCTCTGGATCGGAAGGTAATGGCTTAGTCGCCGCGGAAGAAACAAATTTTCGCCCAGTTCGGGAGCAGCGCTCACGCCAGAACAGTTCCCTCTCCCTTCTGGGGAGAGGGTTAGGGAGAGGGCTAGAGTTATCAGGCCTGTAAGGTGTTCCGTGCTGGTCTGAGGCTTGGGCCCTCTCCCCCGGCCCCTCTCCCCAGCTGGGAGAGGGGAGAAAGTGCACCCCACCGGTTGTTTCAACAAACTGGCCGGGTAAACTCAGCGGAATATCTGGCCATCAAAGAGTTGTTATGCCGTTGTCTCGCCTGTCGAAACCTCACCTGGTTGTGCTCCTGGGCAGTCTGTATTGCGCCCAGGGTTTACCTTCGGGCCTTCTAGCCCACGCCTTGCCCGCCCTGATGCGCCAGCACGGGGTGGATCTGGCCATGATCAGCCTGCTCAAACTATTGGCCTTGCCCTGGGTGTTGAAGGTGCTTTGGGCACCTTGGGTGGATCATCGATCATTGTTACCTCTGGGGCACCGGCGGGGTTGGATTTTGCCGATGCAATTGCTGGTGGTGGCGCTGTTGGTGCTGATGGCTTGTCTGCCGCCGCAGATGCTGTTTGAAACTTATCTGTGGCCTCTCATGGCGGTACTACTGCTTCTCAACTTGGCTTCGGCCACCCAGGACGTGGCTACCGATGGCCTGGCGGTGCGGTTGCTGCCGGCCTCTTGGCGGGGCTTGGGCAATAGCCTGCAGGTGGGTGGCTACAAGATCGGCATGATTATCAGTGGCAGCTTAATGCTGCTGGTGGTGGATGATTGGGGCTGGCATTGGACACTGCTGGGGCTGGCGCTGCTGGTTGCGCTGATGACCGGACCGGTGTGGCGGTTTCCCGAGGCGACACTGCTCGCCGAGCCCCGTCGCGGCTCTGAGCCGGCCGGTTTTGCCATGCTTTGGCATCATTACCGGGGATTTCTGGCGCAGCCCGGGATCCTCACCTGGCTGTTGGTGGTGCTGACGTTCAAGCTGGGTGACGCGCTGGGCTCGCCCATGATTAAACCGATG
>Ga0209075_1002779_pt1 | contig 15109 bp, 13 predicted proteins | sample Stecom2011_FD_187523 | JGI IMG/M metagenome (GOLD analysis project Ga0209075, IMG submission 187523) | Agricultural soil microbial communities from Utah to study Nitrogen management - Steer compost 2011 (SPAdes) (version 2) | ecosystem: Environmental > Terrestrial > Soil > Agricultural land... | reverse complement strand
CGCCTAATATAGAACTACAAGGGGTTCTATTCTAAAAAATACAACAAAACAGCTTAGAAACTAGTGAAATGGTTGAATTTTCTGTGCTCAGAATTTATTTAGGACAGGATTGATTTCAGGAAAGTGATTAGCTAAACAAACTACATACTCAACTCTTCATTTTTGATTAAGTTTGAGTTTTTTAAAAAATTGTATTACAATTATGAGTAAACATCCATTATTTAAAGCGCATATAGAAGAAGCTACTCCATTTCCAGTGCGTAAACCTTTGCCAAACAAAACATCTTGGAAGACTTTTTACAAAATGTCTTCAAATGAAAATTTGCTCGGTGCTTCTCCAAAGGCTCTAGAAGCAATGAAAGAAGCCATTGGAAGTGTTAATGAATACGATCATTATGACAATGACCAATTTCACGAAGTGCTTGCAACTTATCACAACAATCAAATCGCAGCCTCACAATTTATTACCTGTAATAGCGGTGTAGAAGTTTTAGAAACCATTTGTAGAGGGCTGGTTAGTCCTGGCTTAGAATGTATAATCTGCATGCCAACATTTTCTCCATATAAGAATATCATCGAATTGGAAGGTGGAAAAGTTATAGATGTTCCTTTACTACGTCCAGATTTTAAATTAGATGTTGATGGCATTTTATCATCAATTAATGAAAAAACTGCCCTGATTTTCATCACCAATCCAAACAATCCAACAGGAACATATATCAACAAACAAACAATGGATAAGTTGATGGACCAAATTCCAGATCATGTTATTGTTGTTTATGATGAGGTGTACTATCATTTTGTTGATGCTGATGACTTTCCATCTGCTATGGATTATATAAAAGCAGGCAAAAGTATAATAGGGTTACATACTTTTTCAAAGATATACGGTTTGGCTGGATTGCGTATTGGATATGGCTTTTCAACCCCTAAAATTGGTGAATACTTGAATAAGATATTTCGACCTTTTCGAATTGGAACTTTACAAGTAGCCGCTGCTTACGCTGCATTGGAGGATAAGGAACACGTAGAGCGTTCACAAAAAATGGTATGGGATGAAAAAAAGTGGTATTACAAAAAGTTTGAAGAGGCTTCTATTAGATTTTGGCCAACCCAAGGGAACTTTATTCTTTTTGAACCTCCCATTCCCGTTGATGAGTTTAATGAAAAAATGTTGGAGAATGGCATAATGCTACGCCCAGGAAAAGGTTTTGGAGCAGATGGTACAATAAGACTAACAGTTGGCACTAAAGCCGCAAACGAGCGATTTTGGGAAGTATTTGAAAAATTCTTATAAGCTTTAAATTCTAGTTTCGTTAATCGTTAAATGCCTAAAACAAAAACCTTTACAATGCGAATTCACTTTATATCTATAGGTGGTAGTGCAATGCACAACTTGGCAATTGCACTTCACAAAAAAGGGTACCAAATTAGCGGTTCCGATGATGAGATTTTCGAACCTTCAAAAAGTCGTTTGGCTAAGCATAAGCTCTTGCCAAATAAGATTGGGTGGGATGCAAATATCATTACAAAATCATTGGATGCCGTTATATTGGGCATGCATGCCAAAGCAGACAATCCTGAATTGTTGGCTGCTCAAGAATTGGGCATCAAGGTATATTCTTATCCTGAATATATTTATGAGCAATCCAAGGATAAAAAACGAATTGTAATTGCAGGAAGTCATGGAAAGACATCAATCACATCAATGGTTTTACATGTTTTACAAAAATTAAATAAAGACTTTGATTACTTGGTAGGTGCGCAATTAGAGGGCTTTGATACCATGGTTAAATTAACTAATGCACCGTTAATTGTTATTGAAGGTGATGAATACTTGAGTTCTCCTATAGATAGAAAGCCTAAGTTTTTATGGTACAAACCACATACTGCGGTTATCACTGGGATTGCTTGGGACCACATTAACGTTTTTCCAACTTTCAAAAACTATGTGCAGCAGTTTGACTTGTTTCTCAACTCCTTAGAAAATGGCGCAAAAGTAATCTATTATAAAAATGATGAGATACTTCATAAGATGATTGATGACACGGAAAAAGACATTCAAAGAATACCATATTTTACGCATAACTATCTTATAAGAAATCAAAAAACTTTTCTAATAGAGGGAGCATTAGAAGGAGGAAATGAAATATCTGTACCTATTTTTGGAGAACACAATCTTCAAAACCTTAGTGCTGCTTTAGAAGTATGCAAAAGCATTGGTATTTCACAAACAGATTTTTACACCGCCATTCAATCTTTCAAAGGAGCTTCAAAGCGCCTTGAATTAATTGCTGAAAATGAAAGCACCAAAATATTTAAAGATTACGCACACTCTCCTTCCAAGTTAAAAGCTACTACTGTTGCAGTAAAAAATCAATTTAAAGAAAAGAGATTAATCGCCTGTATGGAGTTGCATACTTTTAGCAGCTTAAACAAGAACTTTTTAGCAGAATATGCAGGCGCCATGAGTGAAGCTGATGAAGCTATAGTTTATTTTAACCCTAAAGCTATTCAACACAAGGGTTTAAAAATGCTCGACAAAAATGACATTGAAAAGGCCTTTTTACCCTCTAAGGTGAAAGTGTATGATAAAAGTGAAGAAATCTTAGCGTACATAAATGGATTAGCCTTAAAAGACAGTGTGCTTCTTTTGATGACTTCGGGAAATTTTGATGGCATTAACTTAGATGATTTGGCAAAGTCTTTGATAAAATAAGTGAATAAAGATATGTCCGCTAGAATTTGACTAAGCGTTATAGCAACTACTGAATCATCTATTTTTTTTAAAATTCACCAATTCAAGCGGTTTACAATTCACTTAATTTTATACAATCCATTTTCAAAAACACACAATATGAATACTTTGAAGATCTTTTCTTTAATTTTTATTCTTGTTATTGCTGCTTGTGGTACAAAGCAGTCTTCGGTTAATAGTTTGGAAGCAATGCAAGAAGAATCTGATGTTTTAGACTTAACACACAACAGTCAAAACAGCCTTGATTGGATAGGCACATACTCAGGAATATTACCATGTGCCGACTGTGAAGGCATTCAAACCATCATTACCCTAAATAAAGACAACACTTACAAAAAAACTACGGCTTATTTGGGAAAGCCAAATAACAGTTATGAAGAAATTGGAACTTTTAGTTGGCGAAAAGACCTCAATTCAATTGCACTTAATGCGCAAAATGGAGAACTGACAATTTATAAGGTTGAAGAGAATAGATTGCGAATGCTCGACCAAGAAGGACTTAAGGTAAAGGGTGAATTAACAGATTATTATTTGTTGCAAAAGGCAGTATCTCCAATTGTAAATAAGTATTGGAAAGCAACAGAAATAATGGGGCGAAAAGTAGAGGTTTCAGATGAAATGGACCGAGAGCCATATCTCATCATACGTTTTAATGGTGAGTTTTCTGGAGGTGGTGGCTGCAATGCTATATTTGGAAAATTTGAATTACAGGCTGAAAATAAAATAACTTTCTCAGATATTGGAACGACCTTAAAAGCATGTGAGTTTGATAATTTTGACCAACAGTTAGCAGAAGTACTTAACCTCACTCTACAATTTATAGTAACAAATGAAGAACAACTTCAGCTGTTTGTAGATAAAGATTCACCTTTGGCTAAATTTGAAGTAGTATATTTTTGATATTAAACGATTCCATTAATCAGCTTGGTGTTGAAAGATAAAATCTTTGTGCATGAAATAACTGCATTCATATTGCCCTATAAATGCAACAATTGTTTATGACACAACAAGCTAAATGATAGCTTTCTAAACTCCTAAAGTTATAAGCTTTAAAGACAACCTCCTATACTTTCTTTTCACCATAAGCCCTTGTTTTCCTAGTTAGGAAGGTAATAATGGCAGAATAAAAGCTACCTAAAATTAAAAACCCCATTAATGTAACGGTACTTTGAAAAAAAGGTGTAAAAACCATTTCCCCGGTTTTCTTTACCTGCTCCAAGTCCATCTCATGTTCTGCAGCTAAGGTCAATTGATCTTTTAGCTTTGTATCAAAATAAGCTGTGTCTATCTGAGCATAATATATATATACAAAAGCTGTCATCAGAATAGCATATAAGCCTACAAATCTCATTGCTGCACGAAAGTCATCAAAAAATGTTGTTACACCGCCAATGGTTCGTTTGTAAAGGCGTAAGGATAAATACACCCCAATCATCAAAATAAACACATTGCCAAAAAAAGCAACTCGTCCATAGTCATTAAATTGCCATCCATTGACAAACACAATCATTTTGAGCAATACGGAAGCTAGAACCATCCATACGGCTATCGCAAAAGGTGATTTCATTAAATTTATTTTTTAACCATTCATTGATGTCAAAAACTCTTCATTGTCTTTGGTTTTTCGCATTCTATCTTTCAAGAAATCCATGGCTTCTACAGCATTCATATCAGCGATATGATTTCTCAACACCCACATACGCTGAGTAATATCTTTACCAAGCAATAGATCCTCTTTTCTTGTAGAAGAAGATACAATGTCAATGGCTGGGTATATTCTACGGTTAGATATCTTTCTATCCAACTGCAACTCCATATTCCCTGTTCCTTTAAACTCTTCAAAAATCACTTCATCCATTTTTGAACCGGTATCGGTAAGTGCTGTGGCTAATATGGTTAAAGATCCACCATTCTCAATTTTTCTTGCAGCACCGAAAAATCGCTTTGGTTTATGTAGCGCATTAGCGTCTACACCACCAGATAATACTTTTCCAGAAGCTGGAGAAACGGTATTATAGGCTCTTGCCAATCTGGTAATTGAATCTAACAAAATAACAACATCATGTCCACACTCTGTCATTCTTTTGGCTTTTTCCAATACAATGTTCGCCACTTTTACATGACGCTCTGCGGGTTCATCAAAGGTTGAGGCAATCACTTCTGCATCTACACTTCTAGCCATATCTGTAACCTCTTCAGGTCTTTCGTCTATTAATAAAATCAATAAATAAACTTCAGGATGGTTTGCTGCAATTGCGTTTGCAATCTCTTTAAGCAATGTCGTTTTTCCAGTTTTTGGTTGAGATACAATTAAGCCTCTTTGCCCTTTACCAATTGGAGTAAATAAATCGATTATTCTTGTAGAAAGGCTTTCATCTTTATGACCTGTTAAAGTAAACTTCTCATAGGGAAAAAGTGGAGTAAGGTAATCAAAGGGAACCCGGTCTCTTACAAACTCTGGTCCTCTCCCATTTATCTCATCTATCCTAATTAATGGGAAGTATTTCTCTCCCTCTTTTGGTGGACGAACAGTGCCCCTAACTGTGTCTCCGGTTTTTAAACCAAATAATTTTACTTGAGAGTGAGAAACATAAATATCATCTGGAGAGTTCAAGTAGTTGTAATCAGACGATCTTAAAAAACCGTATCCATCAGGCATCATTTCTAAGACACCTTCTCCAATAATTATACCATCAAAATCAAACTCTTTTTTCTTTGGTTTTACTTTAACTGGCCTTTCAGTTTGAACTTCTTTTTTTGTTACTACTGCTTCTTTTGTAGCTGTTATTTTCTTAGGAGTTGTCTCTTCACTTACCGTAGGTTTTGAAGAAGCTTCTTCTTTCTTTTCCTTTTGAAGCTGAGGCCTAATTTTGCGCTCTGATGGCGGCTTCTTAGGATAAGCGATTTTTCTCTCACCCTTAACTTCTTGAGCAGGCTCAGATTTTACAGCTTCAGTTTTTTTGGCATTATCTACCTTTGCTTCGCTGTCGCTTTTTGGCAACGTTTGTTTACTTTTTTCTGCATCAACTTCCTTCTTGGCAGTTGGTTTCTCTTTGGTTGTTGCTTTTTCTATAGCACTTGGTTTAGTGGAAGATTTTTTAACCTTCTTTTCTTCAGCTTTTTTTGTTTCAACTTTTTTTGCAGCTGAACTAACTGCCTCAGGGGCTATTGCTTGGTGATCAAGGATTACATAAATTAAATCCTCTTTTTTAAGTTTTTGATATTTGCTAATTTCTAAGGTTTTAGCAATTTCTCTTAACTCTGCAACCGTTTTTTGGTTTAGTTGTAAGATATCGTACATGAAATAATAATAGTGATTGTTTTATTTTTAAATCTAAATTATAGTAATGTCCACTAAAAATGAAATGGCTCTCTCAAAGGTCAAGCTTATTGTAGAGATGATTCGTCCGAGAGTAACATAATGAACAGGGCAATTTTAAGCATAATATTAGAAAAGACAATGATTTATTTAATCTTATATATATTTTCAATAATCTCAACTACTTTTAAACCCTCCAAGCTATTGGTTGTTACCGTTTTATTATCCACTAAAGTATCTACAACATTTTGAATCACAAATTGATGATTTGCTGCACTTCCCTTGTATTTTCCATAATCATTTGGGGGGAGTGTTTCTTCTAAGGCAGGTTTTTCGTAATTATCTATATGGCAATACACAATTTCATTCATGTATTGGCCTCCTACTTTTATACTTCCTTTTTCACCAATAATAGAAATACTACTTTCCATATTTTGACCAAACACTGCAGTAGAATAATTTAAGCTTCCGGCGCCTCCATTAACAAAGTCAAACTGAACAATTCCCGAGTCTTCAAACTCGGTAGTTTTTTGATGATTAAAATCGTAAAAACTTGCTTTTATATTCTTAATATCACCAAACAGCCAATACATGGTGTCTAAAAAGTGACTAAATTGTGTAAACAATGTTCCCCCATCCTGATTTAATTTTCCTTTCCAATAACTAGGGTCTCCTCCTTTATAATAGTCATCATCTCTATTCCAAAAGCAGTTGATGTTAACCATGTATATATCACCTAACAAATTATTACTTACAACTTCTTTTAACCATCGTGAAGGTGGGCTATAACGGTTTTGCATTACACAAAATACTCGCTTGTTAACTTGTAATGATAGGTGAATAACACTTTCTGCATCTACTTTTGATAATGCCATTGGTTTTTCAATTACTACATGGCAATTGTTCTTCAAAGCTTCAATAGCTTGTGGAGCATGCAAATAATTAGGAGTGCAAACATTAACTACATCTGTTTCAATTCCCGCAGCAAAAAACTCTTCCATACTGCTAAAAAAAGGAACATCAAACTCTTCCTCTAATTCAGCCTTTAATGAACTGTTGATATCAATTAGACCTACCAGTTCGGCACGCTTATTAATTTTAGCCATGCTTGCATGGCGGCGTCCGATTCTTCCCGCACCTACGATAACAAATTTTATTTTTGTAGACATAATATATGTATCTTAATTTCGCTTGCAATAATACCATATTTTAAGAGGAGATTTTTTACATTACACAAGAATTTATCAAATGGGAAGAATATTAGTTACAGGAGGAGCAGGTTATATTGGTACACATACAATTGTAGAGCTTCTAGCATTAGGGTATGAAGTAGTTGCTGTTGATAACTACCTAAACTCCTCTCCAAAAAGCTATGAAAGAATAGAAAAAATCAGTGGAAAATTAATTGAATATCATAACATTGACCTTAGCAATGACGAGCAAACTGCTGACTTTTTTAAAGATTTAAGCGCAGATGCCGTAATTCATTTTGCAGCACTTAAATCTGTTCCAGAATCAGTTGACATGCCCAACTCCTATTATAAAAACAACCTCAATTCATTACTAAATGTAATGGAAGGTATGAAAAAGAATGGTTTAAATAATTTAATATTTTCGAGTTCTTGTTCAGTTTATGGAAATCCAGAACAACTACCAGTAACTGAAGAAACCCCATTTGGTGAAGCAGAATCGCCCTATGCTAGAAGCAAGCAGATGGGGGAATATATAATTTCAGATTTTTGTAAAAGCAACTCTAACTTTAAAGCGCTTTCCTTGCGCTACTTCAATCCTGCGGGTGCCCACCACTCTATTGAAATTGGTGAAGCACAAAGCAAGAGACCCAATAATTTAGTGCCTATAATCACCCAAACTGCAGCGGGTATTAGAGATAAAATGACTGTTTTTGGAACTAATTATAATACAAGAGACGGGAGTTGTATAAGAGACTACATTCATGTAAGCGATATTGCAGAAGCACATGTAAAAGGAGTGGATTTTTTACTCAAGTATTCTAATCAGGAAAATTATCATGTTATCAATTTAGGTAGTGGAATTGGTACTACAGTTCTAGAAATGCTTCATTCTTTTGAAAAAGTTTCAAATAGAAAATTGAACTATGAAATAGGAAAAAAGCGACAAGGCGATGTTTCAGCAATCTTTGCTAACAATGAAAAAGCAAAGCAATTGCTCAACTGGGAAAGTAAAAGAACGTTAGACGAGATTCTAAAAAGCGCTTGGGAATGGCAAGAAAAACTACTTTAATGGTGGTATTGCTCCCCCTTTAGAATTGTAAATGCCCTGTACAGCTGCTCCACAAATACCAATCGCACCATTTGATGAGTGAAAGTCATCTCAGAAAGTGAAACACTTGCATTGGCTCGATTGTAAAGTTGTTGATCGAAGCCATAAGCCCCTCCAATACAAAAAACGACCTCTTTAATACCAGAGTTTAATCTTTTTTGTAGGAAAGCAGAAAACCCTTCAGAACTAAACGACTCCCCTTTCTCATCTAACAAAATTAAATAAGTAGATGGTTTAATATGTCGAGCTATTAATTCTCCTTCTAACTTTTTTAATGCCATTGTATTAAGCTGTTTAATTTTTCGATTCGTCGAAATTGTATTAACTTTAAATTTCGCATAATGTTTTATACGTCCACAGTAGTTTTCAATTAACTTCTGTATATTTTTATCAGCGGTATCGCCAACAACCAACAATTGAATTTGCATTTCACCCCTTCTTTGGTTTGCAATAAAAATTTGACAAAACTATTATTATTCAAATTAATGAGTACTTTTAAATATGCGTTTATTTTTACTACTTATATTAAGCTTCTGTTTTTCAGCTATTCAAGCTCAGAACTCTACATTTGAAAGCAGTTTATCTACTGCCAATACTGCATTACTTTCTTCTTATTTCGATGGAAAGCTAGAGTTGAGTACGCCTTCTGCTAAAGGTGTGTACAGCAAACAGCAAGCAAAAGTCATTCTAGACCAATTTTTTCAAAAGAATATCCCCAACAAGTATACCTACAAGCACGATGGTGGCTCTAAAGAACGATCTTTATATGAAATCGGGAAATTGGAATGTCAAAAAGATACCTTTAGAACATATATCCTTTACAATTTAGTAGAAGGTAAGCCACAAATTATCGAACTTCGCATCGAAAAAGAATAAGTAAACATTTGGAAACGACTGAATCACTTATTGCATTAGCAATAAAAGAAGACATTGGCAATGGAGACCACAGTGGAATGAGCTGTATTCCAACAGATGCCGTAGGAACAGCAAGATTAATTGTAAAAGATGAAGGAATTATTGCAGGACTCGAAGTGGCTAAAAAAGTCTTTTATCAAATTGACAAAAGTTTAAAAATCGACTTTTTCCTTAAGGATGGAGATAAAGTGAAGAATGGAGATATTGCACTAAGGGTTTCAGGAAATGCTCAATCTATTCTTCGTGCCGAGCGATTGGTTTTAAACTTTATGCAACGAATGAGTGGAATTGCTACTCATACTAACTTTTTGAACTCAAAACTACAAGGGCTTAACACTCAAATATTAGACACTAGAAAAACCACGCCAAATTTCAGGATTTTTGAAAAAATGGCAGTAAAAATTGGCGGTGGTAACAATCATAGGTTTGGACTTTATGACATGATTATGATTAAGGACAACCATATTGATTATGCAGGGGGAATTCATCAAGCCATTACTAAGGCAAAAGAGTATTTAAAAGAAAACAACCTTGAAATTCCGATAGAAGTTGAAGCGCGGAATTTACAAGAAGTAAAAGAGATACTATCAGCGCCAAAAGTTTCGAGAATCATGCTCGACAACTTTAACTATGAAGATTTAAAGGCAGCAGTGAAGCTAATTGGCAAGCAAGCAGAAACTGAAGCTTCAGGTGGAATAACGGAACAAACCATTAGAGCGTATGCATTATGTGGAGTTGATTTTATTAGCGTTGGCGCATTAACCCATCAAATAAAGAGTTTAGATTTAAGCCTTAAAGCAGAATAGATATGACCTCAAAGTGGACAAGAAAATTACTTTCATTTCGAATTATAAGAGAGAGCATAAGATTGTCTAAAACAATAGTCCTTCCGGGTTTTGATAAACTGTCAATTTATCATGTATCTCGTTTTTTTATCAATGGAATTCAAAAAGGATTGATTGCAACCAAAGCTTCTTCTATGGCTTTTAAGTTTTTTCTTGCCCTTTTTCCTACTGTAATCTTTTTACTTACGCTAATTCCTTACTTCCCCATTGATAACTTCCAGGAGCAATTGTTAAATATCCTTGAGGATTTATTACCAGCAACAGGTTATGCGTTTATCTCTGACTCTGTAATTGAAGTGGTTACCCAACCCGATGGTGGCTTACTCTCATTTGGGTTTATTTTTGCACTATTTTTAGCTACAAATGGCATAGATGGTATGCTTGAGGCTTTTAAAGACAGCTACAACACAAAATTTAAACGAAGTTTTATACAACAAAAAGGACTTTCTGTATTGCTTTTGTTTATTTTAACAATTTTAGTTGCTATTGCTATTGCTGCAATTGCGGTAACGCAATATGTGGTAAACAACATCATAACAGCTGGCACCTTCGCTTCTTACTTAATCGTATTAGGCAAATGGATTATTGTTGCAGCACTTGGATTTTTCGGAATTTCATTTGCCTACTACTTGGGAGGAAACCGGAAAATAAAATGGAGGTTTTTCTCAGCTGGCTCTACATTAGCAACCTTTTTAGTGTTGGTTGTTTCCTGGGGCTTTGGTTTTTATGTCGATAACTTTGCAAATTACAACAAAGTATATGGCTCAATTGGTACAATTATCGTACTAATGCTTTGGATTTATTTTATTTCCTTTGTATTGCTTATTGGTTTCGAACTTAATGCGAGCATTCAACAAGCAGGCTCTATTGAAAAAATTGAGCGAAAAATTGAAGAGGCGAATTGAGGAGGTTAATGGCTCTATCTTAAATATGGTGAATAATTAAGAATCAATTAACACCTATCAGGACAGAGGGTTATATTTTTAAGTACCTTCCCACAAACAAGCCTATTTAATCACATTAACAGTCCCCTTATAGACATGAACCTTTTCAAGTGCATCTTTAAATCGAATCGTGTAAACATAAGTACCAATTTGAACAGGCTGGCCTTTGTAGTTACCATTCCATCCTTTATTAATATCATGACTAAAGAAAACTTGTTCACCCCACCTATTAAATATAGCTAGTTCATAATTAGTAATATCAATAAATATACCTTTTGGAATAAACACTCTATTTACACCATTTGGTGCAAAAGCATTGGGTACATAAAAAGTTAGCTTTGGCACTACGCAAACTTTATTCGACATAGACTTTGCAGAGCTAATCATAGGCTTGTATTGATTAGCAATAGGGCCTTGCACTGCCTCAACGATATAGCAACACCTTTCTTCTCCTATTATTTTATCATATGTGTCGTCTATATATGTGTTGTGGGTTCCCGTGGACGGAGCTACCGTTGCAATCAGTTCATTGATTAAGCTTTCATTAGGTCCTCGATAGATGTTATAAATAGCTACTGTGCTATCCCACTCAATATATTCATTCCACTTTAATTCATTGTTGAAAGCTTTATCATTGGCTGTAACTGATAAGTGAATACTTCTTCCAAGGTTGCTTGTATCTTTGTTATTCCGACAAGCATTTTCAGTAACTATCTGATAGAAATAACTCTTAGAGTCAGTATGTGCTGTTGAGTCAACAAAATAAAAAGTATTTGCTTCAAACTCCCCACCACTATTAACTATTTTATGAATTTTTGACATCCTTTTTAAATCGCCAACCTCTCCTCTGTATATGCCGTACGTTTCCTTTTCATTTAGGGTATCATTTAATACTCGCAATTCAATTTCTTTAGTTGGAAGTACTGTAACATAATGAAGATATCCGAAACGAGGTTTGCTTTGATAAAATACAGTGTCATTATCAATATTCGAGATAGTGGAAAAAGTATTGTTTTCATTTATAGCTTTTACATAGAATCGATACCTTAAATCACCTTGAAACACTTTGTGTTCGTAGGTAGTATCTCTAGTTTCACTATTTGCAATTTCTGTATAAGTACCTGAGTTGGTACTGTCCAAATAAATGGTGTATTTAACATCACTTGCTCCTTCATTAAAGTAGCTATAGCTGTTCCACTTGAGTGAAAGTACAGAGTCACATTGATTCCAAACAACATCCAAGTCGATGTTTCTATGGTAATCGAAGTTTAAATAATCATCATCGCTATTGCTACAACCATCAATTGCTTGAGCGGTTACAAAGTAAGAAGTATCTCTTACGTCCAGGGTGTTAATAGGAATGGCAATCATTTGTGGATTTTCATACCAAGAGGCTTTGCCAATAATGTTCAGGTTGTTGCTTCTCACTTGACCGATGTTGTGGTAGAAGTAGATGGAGTCAATGTCACCATCAGCTTGATTGCTCCAGTAAATCTCCAAGTTTTCAGTTTGTGGATTTACCGTTACAAAGTCTATAAGCTGTGTTGTTGGTGGATGCACATCCTTCACATTTGCAGTATCGAAAGAAGAGCGGCTCATACAAGATGATCTGTTGTTGTTGTATAGACTTTGAATCGTTACATAATACCCATTAATGGTATCGCAAATGTTTCCATTTTTTAAATCGATATACCCTTCAGTTTGCGAAGAATCGCTTAATGTAGCAGCAAAGAATGGATTGGTTGTTGGAACACCACTAGAGCGGTGGATATAATAAACACCATCTTTGTTAAGCGCTTGGTTGTCGTTCCAGTTTACGGTAACAGGCTTTGCTTTATCGCTGTAATCAGCTGTGGCTATTACCAAGATAGAACTTACTACTGCGCTATTGTCTGAAGGAGTTACTCCATCACATCCGGAAATTGTTCTTGTTCTAAAATCATACTTTGTATTGAGCGCATTAATTCCGCTAATGGTTACAGTAGTATCTACCCCATAAGTCACAGCATTACTTCCGTTAAACAATTGCCAATTTCCACCTTCTGCACGATAATCAAACTCATAAGAAACTCCATTGAGGGTACTATCTCTAGGCTCGCTAAATGTAAGTGTAACTGAGCCATCATCTTCCACATAAGTACACTGAATTCTCGGTGCTGGAACAATTTCATTATTTTTCAATCCATCGGGAGAGTTGTATACTAATATAGAAGAAGAGTTATAGGCTCCCCCTTTATCAATAGCAACCACCTTAAACTTATAGTTTGTGTTACTTTGTATGGCTGCAATTATAGTAGAATCTGCATACTTGTTATAAATCGTTTTCGCTAGTTTAAACCCAGTATTAACAGAATCTACATAAACTTCAAAGCGATCAATATCTTTTTTAAATCCAGTAGGTATATTCCATCTTAAGCCAAAAGTGGGTGTACAGTTTGAATTAAGTGTGTCTCCTTTCAATAAAATTGTGCTGTATTTACTTAATGGTTCACATTCGCCAATTATTCCAACTGAGAATTTGCCAATATTGTGGTTGGTATTAAATCCCTTATATAAAAATGAATCCACTTCTAATTCTAAATTTGCAACTCTAGTTGCTGGCTTTATTGATTCGTTATAAACATGATATCGCCCTTGTAGAATCACATTCAATTTACCTATTCGGAAATACACATCACCATTAGGTTGAACAATAATACTGTCAAACTCTATAGAACCCGAAGATTTTAAAATCGAATCAACAGTTAAATTATCTACTTCAACACTCGCAGATCTAGACCAACCAGCCCTAGTTGAAACCCCAATCTGTATAAATTTCAATCCTGCAATTCTTGAATCCAAGTCATAACATACAGGAGATCCAGCTGCATGAGTTTGTCTTGTGCTATCGATAAATACACTAAATATTGCTTTATCTACTCTAACTCTCTCAAGTCGAAAGTAATACTGCGTAGGGATATTAACATTTATTGGCAATGAGGCTATTTGTCTTTGATTCTGATACTTTCCTTCAACCTTTGCTACAATTTGAGTACCTGGACCTAAAGTGTCAGAAATATTTAAACTTATTCCCGAGTTATTGTTAACAATATGACTAGCGGGGTCGTCGGTATACCAAGCGCTTGTATTCTCAGTAATTCCAAATACAAATGAAAAATCATACTCACTTTTCTTCGTTACCTTAAAGTCAAACTCTACAATAAAATCATCTGTACTATCGAGTATTTTGCCAAGGCTACTAATAAGACGAAAAGTTTGACCTCCTCTAAACTCATTCATTGTTAGCAACCCAGAACTAATTTGAAGTGTGCCTGCAGGTTTTGAAGTTGGATTACGTGGCATATTATGGTTACCAAATTGCATCCAATTATTTTGGGGAGTAAAATCTTCTTGGTAAAATTGAGAATACAAGGATTCTGTTGACAATAGTATTCCAAGAATTAAAAGCAAGGCTAGTTTTTTCACAATACAAGTTTACTAATTCACAACAATAAGAGTAGCTAACAATCAAATCTTAATCACTTTAGTTGAATATATATTAGCTATATTTTCTATTATTATATAATATATTCCTTTAGGAAATCTTTCCATGTTAATCACTTCATTTGAAGTTTTTAAGACTTTATTATACATTACTTTTCCTGTACTGCTTATAATTTTAACTTTTGAGCATTTCTCGCTTTCTGGGAGTGAGATATTAAGTATGTTAAAATAGGGTTTGGGTATACATTAAACAACTCGTTTACCGTGTTTAAAACAATCCCTGTAGTAGGATTACCTGTCCCTAGACTGTCGTATATATTTAAATTATCTACTATGACATTTGCTGTTCTAGACCAACCTGCCATGGTGGATGTTCCAAACTGTACGTATTTCAAATCACCAATTTTGGAATTTAAGTCACACCCTACGGGTGATCCAGGAGCATGAATACTTTTTGCTGTGTCGGTAAATACACTCAAAGACGCTTTAATTGAACTAAGTCTTTCGATATGTATATAATATTGGGTTCCCGTGTGAATTTTTA
>Ga0209075_1002778_pt1 | contig 15111 bp, 11 predicted proteins | sample Stecom2011_FD_187523 | JGI IMG/M metagenome (GOLD analysis project Ga0209075, IMG submission 187523) | Agricultural soil microbial communities from Utah to study Nitrogen management - Steer compost 2011 (SPAdes) (version 2) | ecosystem: Environmental > Terrestrial > Soil > Agricultural land... | reverse complement strand
CCGTCATGCGGGCCACGATGTATGGCTGGGAGATGGTTTGGTTGAAGCCTATCGGCAAAGACGTATCTTCATAAGCGCGATGAGCGAGAGCCTCATCAATGAAAATATGGCGCGGTGTCTCCAGGATCTGTTCCAACACTCGAAGGTCTCGAATACCTTCTGCTCGCAAACGCTCCACCAGACGCATTCGGGTGCGTTTGGAGGTCATACCGATACCTTCAATGTCGATGTTTCGTTTCAAGATCACGCCTCATTTACTACGCCTGCACTCCCTGCCTTTGCTCTGTCCGTGGTTGGCTACAGCATAGCTGATGTTTGCTGTCCTGCTCACCGGAAATCCTCGCCAAGCGAGACAATTTCACTTATTTTCCAAAAGCCTGCCCCAAATCACTCGGTTTCCAGCCAGGCACCGAGCTCCGAAAAGGCCTCATAGCGGGTCATATCCACCTGTAACGGGGTCACGGACACATAATTATGGCGGATGGCATAAAAATCCGTACCCGGCCCGGCATCCTCACCCTCGCCGGCGGCGGCAATCCAATAGCGAACCTTGCCCCTCGGATCCAGAATCTTCTGCGGGCGGCCGCCTTTGGCCCGATGCCCCAACCGGGTCACGCGGATGCCCCGCAGCTCGCTGTAGGGCAGGTCCGGCACATTAATATTCAGGATCGTACGGGGCGACACATTGAGCGGCAGGGTCTTCTGCAAAATTTCCCGTACCACCCGGGCGGCGGTATCGTAATGGTGCTGGCCGTAATTCACCAGAGAAACCGCAATCGCCGGCTGCTCTAAAAAGCGTCCCTCTGTCGCCGCGGCCACCGTGCCGGAATAAAGCACATCATCCCCCAGGTTGGCATGGGTGTTGATGCCTGAAATCACCCGCTCAATCTCGTCCGGGTACAGCAGGTTCAGCCCCAGGTGCACACAGTCGGTGGGAGTGCCGTCCAATGCCACAAAACCGTTGGGAAGCCGTACCGGATGCAGGGGGCGTGTTAAGGTCAGAGAGTTACTGGCACCACTGTGATCACGATCCGGCGCCACCACCCGGATCTCCGCAATCTTCTCCAGTTCCTTTGCCATGGCTTCCAGGCCCGGCGCATTGACCCCATCATCATTGGATAACAGCAGTCTCATGTCTCTCCGTCTCCGTTAATTCATGGCGCGGGTTGCGCCGGTGTAGCGGGGCCACCCCGCTCGGACTCATACCAGGTACTGACCAACTCAACGCACTCCCCCAACATGGCGGTGGCAAAGCTGCCGCGCCCCAGGGCGAATCGTAACACGAGATCATGACCATCGCGGGTCCAGGTCAGCCCGATGGGGAATGCCACCAGAGCACGCCGTTCAGGACGCAACCGCTGGGATTTGAGGCCTTCAATAAAGAGCGGATGGGCCTCAGCCACCTCCTGCTCCACCAGACCAGCCTGGGCCTCGGTTGTCACCGGCCCATCACCATACAGGGGGCCGGTCGGGACAGCAGTGAGAGTCTCCCAGTCACGATGGGGAGTCTCTTCGGGCTGATCTCCCTCGATTAACTGGTACCAGACGCCCCGCTCCACCCGCCGGCTCAAGACCTGATTGAACAACCAGGAGCGGGCCGCGGACAAATAGATACTACGCTTGTGGCGATCCCGCTGGCGCAACTCTCCACGAAACAGGTTTTCAGCCCGATCCAGGTTGGCGCCCCGAATCCCGAAGCGCTGCTCGCCAAAATAATTGGGAAAGCCCTGCTCCCGCAGCGCCACCAAAACCGGCTCCAGCCGTTCGAAATCGCCCTCCAGCTCGCGCAGGCGGATCTCAAAGCGATTACCCAGATGTTGACCGCGACGCAGCTTTTGCCGATGCCGGCTGACCCGCAGCAGGCGCAGATCTTCCGCCTCCAGCTCGCGCCAGTCCGGCTCAGGCTGATTGGCCAGATAGATACTGAACCACTGGGTGGCGACGGCACGCTTGTCTTTCATGCCGCTATAGCCCACATCCATCTGACGCACACCCGCCAGACGGGCAATCCGCCGGGCGACGTCCTCGGTGTTGAGATTGGTTTTCTCAAGCTCCAGAAAGACGTGCTCACCACTGCCATCCGGCTCGAAGCCCAACACCTCGTTGACCTGAAAGTCTTCCACCTGCTCCCGAAACCGGGCACGGCAATCCGTTTGCGGCCAGGCCCGCACGGTTTCCAGGCTCAGACTCATTGTTCGGCTCCCACTTTGGCGAGCAGACAGACGGTTTGGCAAGCAATCCCCTCACCCCGCCCGGTAAAGCCAAGCTTTTCGGTGGTGCTGGCCTTGACGTTGACCTGTTCCAGCTCGACTTGTAGGTCTTGCGCCAGGTTTTGACGCATCTGGGCAATATGGGGAGCCATTTTAGGAGCCTGGGCAATGATAGTGGCATCCAGGTTCACCAGCCGGTAGCCCTTTTGATGGATCAGCGACACCACATGTCGCAGCAATACCCGACTGTCTGCGCCTTTGAAGGTGGGATCGGTATCGGGAAAGTGATGGCCGATATCCCCTAACGCCGCCGCCCCCAAAATCGCATCGGCAACCGCATGCAACAGCACATCCCCGTCAGAGTGGGCGGCCAGGGAGTGGCTGAATGGAATATGTACACCGCCAATGATCACGCCATCGCCTGGCTGAAAGGCGTGGACATCAAACCCCTGACCGATACGAAACGGCAACGTCATCAACTGAGTCTCCCGAAATTGGACTAAACCGTACGCTGGCGCAGATAGAGTTCTGCCATCGCCAAGTCGGACGGGATGGTAATCTTGATATTGTCGGCCCGGCCCTGCACCATCCGTGGGCGGTAGCCGGCCCGCTCGACCGCGGAGGCTTCGTCGGTGACCAGCGCCTGCCCCGCCAAGGCGTCCTGCAACGCCTGATACAACACCCCGAAGCGAAACATTTGCGGCGTATAGGCACGCCAGACCTGACTCCGGTCTACAGTCTCCTGCACCACGCCTTGCGCATCGGTCCGTTTCAGGGTGTCCGCCACCGGCACGCCCAGCAGCCCACCCACCTCGTCGTGCTCCAACTCCCGGAACAAACGATCCAGATCTTCAAGACACAAACAGGGGCGCGCCACGTCATGCACCAGCACCCAGTCCCGGGCAGCGGCCTGCGGAGCAATCATCTGAAGGGCATTGAGTACGGAATGGCAGCGTTCCTGACCACCCGCCACGGTCTGAATCCGGCGATCCTTGGCCAAGGCCAGTTTCGGCCAGTAAACATCGCCCGCATCAAGCGGCAAAAAAATGGTGTTGATCAATGGATGGGACAACAAGAGCGTCAAGGTATGCTCAATCACCGGCTGTCCCAGCAAGGGCAAATATTGCTTGGGAATCGTGCTCCCCATCCGGGAACCGATCCCGGCGGCGGGCACCACGGCCCAAACGGCAGGCTCTAACGCCGGAGCCTCGGATGTCGTCATAGAGATAATCTGATCAAAGCTGTCGGGGTGATTTCGATACGGAGTCGAAACTTATGCCCGCATTTTGGAGGGGATTGAGCGGCTATTCAACCGTCATATAGAAGGTTTCGCGCTGGTGGATCATTCCCAGCTGGCTCCGGGCCCGTTCTTCGATGGCTCCCTGAGCCGTCTTGAGATCCAGAACCTCGGCTTCCAACTGAAGATTGCGCTCGCGCAACTGGGCATTATGGCCTTGCTGTTGCGCGATCTGATCCCGTAACACCAGGACTTGGGCAAAACTTCCCTCACCAGCCCACAAGCGCACTTGCAGGGCCAGGATAAGAAAGATCATGAACGCCCAGAGCCACTTCATTACACGGATTCATCCACCTTTGCGCGGGGCGCCGAAACCTTCCGGCCCGACGCCCTGCCTTTTGTACGGCCTTATTGTCCACCCTGGCCTTTGATTTCGACCAGTCCCTTGTAAGGGGCTTTACCCTGCAGTTGCTCTTCGATCCGCAGCAACTGGTTGTACTTGGCAACCCGGTCAGAACGGCACAGGGAGCCTGTCTTGATCTGTCCAGCGGCGGTGCCCACTGCCAGGTCAGCGATGGTCGCATCTTCGGTTTCACCGGAACGGTGGGAAATCACCGCGGTATAGCCGGCGTCCTTGGCCATTTTAATGGCGTCCAGGGTTTCGGACAGGCTGCCAATCTGGTTGAACTTGATCAGAATCGAGTTGCCGATCTGCTTCTCGATCCCTTCTTTCAGAATCTTGGTGTTGGTCACAAACAAGTCGTCGCCGACCAATTGCACCCGATCACCCAGCTTGCGGGTAAGTGTAGCCCATCCCGCCCAATCGTTCTCGGACATGCCGTCTTCGATTGAAACAATGGGATACCGTTGGCATAAATCGGCCAAATAATCAGCAAAACCTTCCGCATCGAACGCCTTGCCCTCACCGGCCAGATCATACTTGCCATCCCGGTAGAACTCGGTGGAAGCGCAGTCCAGGGCCAGGGTCACGTCCTTGCCCAGCTCATAGCCGGCCTGCTCAACCGCTTCCTTAATCGCCTCCAGAGCACCTTCGTTGGACGGCAGGTTAGGCGCAAAACCGCCCTCATCCCCAACCGCCGTGCTCAGGCCACGATCCTGCAGTACTTTTTTCAGGGCGTGGAAGATTTCCGCACCGCAACGCAGGGCTTCAGCAAAGGACTTGGCGCCAACGGGCTGAACCATGAACTCCTGAATGTCCACGTTGTTGTCGGCGTGCTCGCCGCCGTTGATGATATTCATCATCGGCACCGGCATGGAGTACTGGCCGGAAGTGCCATTGAGATCGGCAATATGGGCATACAGGGGCACGCCCTTGGCTTGCGCTGCCGCCTTGGCCGCCGCCAGGGATACCGCCAGAATGGCATTGGCGCCCAGGTTGGACTTGTTCTCGGTTCCGTCCAGCTCAATCATGATCCGGTCCAGCTCACGCTGGTCGACCGGGTCCAGGCCCAACAGCGCCGGTGCAATTTTGCTGTTCACCGCATCCACGGCTTTCAGCACACCTTTGCCCAAATAGCGCTTGGGATCCTTGTCGCGAAGCTCCAGTGCCTCGCGGGAGCCTGTGGAAGCTCCGGAGGGCGCGCAGGCGGACCCCATCATGCCATTGTCGAGGATGACATCGGCTTCGACCGTGGGGTTACCACGGGAATCCAACACTTCACGGGCCTTAATCGCTGCGATTTTTGCCATTCGTATCGATCTCCATTATCCGTCTAAATATGATTCAATCTTTCAAGAGCCCTGCGGCTTACTTGGTATCCAGGATCTCAAAGCCCTTCACCAGATCATCCAGAGCCTTCACCTGACGCAGGAAGGGTTCCAACTGGCTGAGTCTCAGGGCACAGGGGCCGTCACATTTCGCCTGATCCGGGTCCGGGTGGGCTTCCAGGAAGAGGCCCGCCAAGCCAACGGCCATGCCGGCACGGGCCAAGTCCGCCACCTGCTCACGGCGACCGCCGGCTGCATTGGGCAAGCCGCCCGGCATCTGAAGCGAGTGGGTCACGTCGAAAAACACGGGGTATTCGAATTGCTTCATCACCCCAAAGCCCAGCATGTCCACCACCAGGTTGTTGTAACCAAAACTGGAGCCACGCTCACACAGAATCAGGCGCTCATTGCCGGCTTCTTCACATTTTTTCAGAATATGGCGCATTTCCTGGGGAGCCAGGAACTGGGCCTTTTTGATATTGATTGCCGCCCCGGTCTTGGCCATGGCAACCACCAGATCGGTTTGCCGTGACAGAAACGCCGGTAACTGCAGAATATCCACCACCTCGGCCACGGGCTGTGCCTGCCAGGGCTCATGGACATCCGTTAACAAGGGTACGTTGAAGGTGCGCTTGATCTCTTCGAGGATTTTCAGCCCTTCTTCCAGGCCCGGCCCCCGAAAAGACGTGATGGAGGAACGATTGGCCTTATCGAACGAGGCCTTAAAGACATAGGGAATCCCCAGACGAGTGGTGATATCCACATAGGTTTCCGCCACCTGCATGGCGATGTCCCGGGATTCCAGCACGTTCATACCGCCAAACAGAACGAATGGACGGTCATTCGCCATTTGAATCTGGCCTACCTGGATGGTCTTTTGCATCGTAGCCCCTTCAGAAAAAGCACAACCGGCCCCTAGCGGCCGGTGCGATTTATTGCGATAAACTCGTTGCCTGCGCGGGCTGGCTCAGCCCTCATTGGCATGCTTGAGAGCGGCCCTGACAAAGCCCTCGAACAGGCCGTGGCCATCCCGGGGTGTCGAGGTGAATTCCGGGTGGAACTGGCACGCCACAAACCAGGGGTGATCAGGAACCTCCACCACTTCCACCAGCGCTTCGTCACCGGAGCGACCGGTAATTCTCAGGCCAGCACTTTCCAGTTGCGGCAGGTAGTTGTTGTTGACTTCATACCGGTGACGGTGACGCTCAACAATTCGCTCCTTGCCATAGCATTGGTATACGGTGGAATCCTTCTCCAGCACACAAGACTGCGCCCCCAGACGCATGGTGCCACCCAGGTCGGATTTCTCGCTGCGGGTTTCCACCTCGCCGGAAGTGTTCTTCCACTCCGTGATCAGACCCACCACTGGATGGGCGGCGTCTTTACGGAACTCGGTGCTATGGGCGCCTTCCAGACCTGCCACATGACGGGCGAATTCAATCACGGCAACCTGCATACCCAAGCAAATGCCCAGGTAGGGAATCTTGTTCTCACGGGCGTAACGCACGGTCTCGATCTTGCCTTCCACGCCCCGCTCGCCAAAGCCACCGGGTACCAGAATACCCTTCACCCCTTCCAGGATGCCGGTGCCTTCGCGCTCGATCCGCTCGGAGTCGATATAACGAACGTTGACCTTGGTCCGGGTCCGGATACCTGCATGCTTGATCGCTTCAATCAGCGACTTGTAGGCATCCAGCAGTTCCATGTATTTGCCCACCATGGCAATTTCCACGGTCTGTTCAGGACTTTGCTCGGCCTCGACCACCGCTTCCCACTCACTCAGATCAGCCGGGCCACATTCCAGGCCGAAGCGTTCGACCACGATGTCATCCAGCCCTTGCTCATGGAGCATCATGGGGATCCGGTAAATTGAGTCAGCGTCTTGCAGGGCAATCACCGCCCGTTCTTCCACGTTGGTGAACAGTGCAATCTTGCGACGGGAAGAGAGATCGATCTCATGATCGGAGCGGCACACCAGAATGTCTGGCTGCAGACCAATAGAACGCATTTCCTTCACGGAATGCTGGGTCGGCTTGGTTTTGGTCTCACCGGCCGTGGCGATATAGGGCACCAGGGTCAGGTGCATGAACAGTGCGCGCTTGGCACCCACTTCCACCTTCAGCTGGCGAATCGCTTCCAGAAACGGCAGGGACTCAATGTCACCCACGGTACCGCCAATTTCCACCAACGCCACATCGGCATCACCGGCGCCTTCCACCACCCGACGCTTGATTTCGTCGGTAATGTGAGGGATCACCTGAACCGTACCACCCAGATAGTCGCCACGACGTTCACGACGCAGAACCGTCTCATAAACACGGCCGGTGGTGAAGTTGTTGCGCTTGCTCATGGTGGTACGAATAAAGCGCTCGTAGTGCCCCAGATCCAGGTCGGTTTCCGCGCCGTCTTCGGTGACAAAAACCTCACCGTGCTGGAACGGGCTCATGGTGCCCGGGTCTACGTTAATGTAGGGATCCAGCTTAAGCATGGTGACCTTGAGGCCGCGGGCTTCGAGAATAGCTGCCAGGGACGCGGAGGCTATCCCTTTCCCAAGTGAAGATACAACACCACCAGTGACGAAGATGTAGCGCGTCATGCAGATCCCGTTGAACGTCTGTTGATTAAGGAGGGGAGATTGTCATCTCAAGATGGGGCGCCAGAATACCAGAAAGGCCGGGGTGACTCAATGCAACCACCCCGTCATTCCCGGATCATTTCGGTTTTGCCTTACCCCGCTTTATCCCGACCTTAGGCCCCAGGCGGGATCTAGAGGGCCGCCTCAATATCCGCCAGCAAATCCTCAGCGTTTTCAATTCCCACCGACAGCCGAATGGTGCGGGCCGTGATCCCCTGGCGTTGACGTTCCTCAGCCGGAACATTCTTGTGAGAGGTCAGCGCCGGCACGCAAACCGTGGTCTCCACTCCACCCAGGCTCAGGGCCGGCTGAATCAATTGCAGTTTTTGCAGAAAAAGCTCCGGCGTGGTCGCCTCGACTCCCAGCTCAAAGCTCAGCATGCCGCCGAAGCCGCGCATCTGCGCCTTGGCAATGGCATGGCTCGGATGGCTTTCCAACCCCGGATAGTAGACTCGTCCCACCTGTGGGTGACGCTCCAGGGCCCGGGCCAGAAACAACGCATTATCATTCTGCCGCTGCACCCGCACATGCAGTGTTTTCAGGCTGCGCTCCAACAGGTAGCAAGACTGGGCATCCAGGCTGCCGCCAAGATAGGTGGCGGTCTGGCGCACCTGCTCCATCAGCGCCTGATTTCCCAACGCCACCCCGCAGCACAGATCACTGTGGCCCCCCAGATATTTGGTGCCGCTATGAATCACCACATCCAGCCCGAACTGCAACGGGTTCTGATTCACTGGCGAGGCAAAGGTGCTGTCGATGACCGTCGCCACCCCCAACTCCCGCCCCAGCGCCGCCAAGCCCTGAAGATCCACCGCCTGTAGCAAGGGGTTGGCGGGCGATTCCACATAAATCATGCGGGTTTGGGCCGTGACCGCAGCCTGCAGGGAGGCAATATCCGGTGCGGCGAAGCTGTAGCCGATCCCCGCCCGCTCCAGCAGATTTACCACAAACGCGTAGGTGCCGCCGTAGATCTGATCCTGTAACACCACATGATCCCCGGCTTTGAGCAGGGTAAGAAACAGGGTGGAAATGGCCGCCATCCCGGAGCTGAACAGCACACCGTCTTCCGCGTTCTCCAAGGCCGCCAGCTTGGCGACCACCGCCTGCTGATTGGGAGTATTGAACAGTCGCGGATAAACCGGCTCACTCCGCTCCCGGTAGTCATAGGCCGAGGAGGTATAGATGGGCGTGTTCACACCACGGGTGTTCGGGTCCAGATGAGTACCGGCGTGCACGCTGGCGGTTTCAGGTTTCATGCTGCGCTCCTTGCCGACAGCTTGGAGTTATCCAGCCAACGGACAATCAAGGGTTAAAAATCTCTAACAAACTCAGTCGTGGGACCAGACCAGCTCCAGAGCCGCGGCCCCGGGTTCGGCCACAAACCCCTGAGCCACCAGATAGCCGGGCACTGCCGCCAGTTCATCGTTGAAGTAAATCAACGGCAGCCGGCTACGCAACCAGGTTGGCACCCCCCATTCCTGGAGCAGTTTCTTCAAGGGCCGGCGCAGGCCGTTATGGGGCATTCGACAAGACTCCCCCCCCTGGCGAAAGCGAACCGTGACCCGCTCATGGGGTTTCGGCAGGCGCAACCAACGTTGCTCGGCAGCAGACGAGTCATGGGCCAGGGCCCTAAGCTCTGCCCCGGGCCACCTCAAAAGGTCTTGCAGGTTCCAGTCCAGGACCTGCTGTGGATCTGGCTTTGGCACTTCTTTCACCAAAACAAGTCGATCCCGGTAGCGACGCAGACAGACGCCGGGCCAGCGCAACTCCGGACAGGCATCCACCCGGGCCTCAATGACCTCGCTGAAGATACGCGCAAAGAGCCGCTCTCCGGGCGGCGCAAAACCCTGCGCCTCAATCCAGAACCGCACCAGATTTCGCTGCCTCAGAGGCGACAGGCTCCGCAGAGCCGGGATCTCCAGCTCACCGTCCGAGGTCATGGCCGCCTGGCTGTCCAATTGCGCCAGCTCACCTGCGAGCTGATCCGCTTCACGACACCAGGCACTGGTTTGCGCCAGGCGTCGGGTCAGGGTTGGCCAGCGGCTTTTCAGGCGGGGGACGATCTCAAGCCGCAAATAGTTGCGATCATAGATATCTTGCTGATTGCTCTCATCCTCAACCCAACGCAGTTGCCAAAACCGCGCCAGCGCCTCCAGCTCCGTACGGCTCCAGTCCAGCAACGGCCGGTAAAGAGAGCCCTTCCCAACCAGGCGGGCCCGGGGCATCGCCGCCAGGCCCCGCACGCCACTGCCCCGGACCAGATTGAGCAATAAGGTTTCCGCCTGGTCATCCTGATGGTGGGCTTGCAGCAGCACCTCGTCGGCGGCCAAGTCAGCTTCAAAGGCCTGATAGCGGGCCTCGCGGGCGGCGGCTTCCACTCCTTCACCGGAATGTTGGGCCACCTGGACCCGCACCATCTGGCAGGGGATCTCGCGCCGGCGACATTCCGCCAAGCAGTGCTCGGCCCAGGTATCGGCGTTGGGGCTCAGACCATGATGGATATGCAGGGCCCGCAGCCGCAGCTCAGGTCGGATCTGGCGATAGCGGCTCAGGGCCTCCAGCAAAACCATGGAGTCCAGACCGCCGCTTAAGGCAATGAGATAGCCCGGCGCGGCGGGGAGTTGTTGGAGATCCCGCCGCAAGCGCGCGGCGGTTTCAGCAGGCAGGTCGGAAAAAGGATCAGGCCTTCTGGTCATAGGCGACCAGCCGCGAATAGCGGGCGTCTACCAGTTTATCCAGGGGAATTCGGCCCAATTCCTTGAGGCCTTCCAGCAGGGCCACCTTGATGTTCGCGGCCATCAGCTCCGGGTCACGATGGGCCGCCCCCAGGGGTTCCTTGATCACTTTATCGACAAAGCCCAGCTCTTTCAGGCGGGAGGCGGTAATTCCCATGGCCTCGGCAGCCTCCGAGGCGTATTCGGCGCTTTTCCAGAGGATCGAGGCGCAACCTTCCGGTGAAATCACCGCATAGGTGGAATATTCCAGCATATACAGCCGGTCGCTTACACCAATGGCCAACGCGCCGCCGGAACCACCCTCGCCGATCACCGTGGAGATAATCGGGGTCTGTAATCGGGACATGACCGCCAGGTTGCGGGCGATCGCCTCACTCTGCCCCCGTTCTTCCGCATCAATGCCCGGATAGGCACCGGGCGTGTCGATAAAGGTGAGAATCGGCATTTTGAAGCGTTCCGCCATTTCCATCAGGCGACACGCCTTGCGATAGCCTTCCGGCCGCGGCATCCCAAAATTGCGCCGGACCTTTTCCTTGATGTCCCGGCCTTTCTGGTGGCCAATGACCATCACCGGCTCATCGGCCAGTCGTGCGACACCGCCGACAATGGCCAGATCGTCACCAAACAGACGGTCGCCATGCAGCTCGTCGAAATCCTCGAAGATCAGATTGATGTAGTCGAGGGTATAAGGACGACGCGGGTGGCGGGCCAGGCGGGCAATATCCCAGGCATTGAGGCCGGCGAAGATGCTTTCGGTCAGGCTAACGCTCTTGCTCTTTAACCGATTGATCTCGTCGTTGATATTGATTTCGCTGTCATTTCCGACCAGCCGCAATTCCTCGATTTTTTCTTCGAGTTCGGCGATGGGTTGTTCGAAGTCGAGATAGTACTGATTCATAACGCTCGGAGTCACTAAAGCAGCCAGCGAATTTATCACAAGCCGTGGTTTTTCAGCGAATACATTAGCTGATTAATTATCGATGTTCCGTGAAACTTTAGAAAAATGCCATCAACTGTACGACATTCTTACTCTTTCCTTCCCCAACATGCCCTGTAACCGCTGCAGCAGATCATCACTGGGCTGGACCCGCCACTGATCCCCCAGGCGCAATTTGGATTCGGCACCGGCACCGGTATATTCCACCAGCACCGGGCACCCCGCTACGGTCTGTTCCGGGTCTGCAGCCGGCTGTGCCGGGGCCCCGCAGCGAAATGGCCGCAAGGTTTCGCTCAGTTGTGACATGAAGTCGGCGGAGAAGTCTTCATGGGCCATGCTCAGCACCACGCCCCGCACATAGCGCATCCGCGCGGTGGTGATATCCTCCACGGACTTGGCGCGCATTTTCAAGGAGCCCGAAAACTCATCCATGCCCACCTCGCCTTCCACCACCAGAATCGTATCCGGCTGCAGCTTATCCCGGTTCTGCTGATAAGCCTCGGAAAACAGTGTGACTTCCAGCCGCGCGGTCCGGTCATCCAGGGTCACGAAGGCGATGTTGCTGCCTCTTTTGTTTCTCATGGTCCGGATATTGACCACCAGCCCCGCCACGACCTGGTTATTGCGGTTGGGCTTGAGGTCGGCAATCGCATTTTTCGCAAAACGCCGCACCTCTTCTTCATATTCGTCAAAGGGGTGTCCGGTCAGGTACAGCCCCAGGGTTTCCTTTTCCTGACGCAGCCGTTCCTTGTCGCTCCACTCGGCCATGCCGGCGGTGGCGGCATAGACGTCCTCTTCCTCGTCCGGCAGCATGCTGCCAAACAGGTCGATCATGCCGGCACTTTCATTCTTGGACTGCTGGTCGGCCCGCTGCACGGCTTCGTTGATGCTGGCCATCATCCGCGCCCGGCTGGGGCCAATCTTGTCCAGGGCACCGGCCCGGATCAGGGCTTCCAGGGCACGTTTGTTGACCTTTTTCAGGTCCACCCGGGCACAGAAGTCAAACAGGTTCTGGAACGGGCCACCAGCTTGGCGCGCCTCGATAATCGCCTGGGCCGGACCTTCCCCCAACCCCTTGATGGCGCCGAGACCATACACAATGCGGTCCTGCTCATCGACGGTAAAGGTATACTCACTGACGTTGATGTCTGGCAACACCAGCTGCAATTTCATGCGCCGGCACTCTTCCACCAGGGTCACCACCTTGTCGGTGTTCTGCATATCGGCGGTGAGTACGGCCGCCATGAACGCCGCCGGATAATGGGCCTTCAGCCAGGCGGTCTGGTAAGACACCAGAGCATAGGCGGCGGAGTGGGACTTGTTAAAACCGTAGCCCGCGAATTTCTCTACCAGGTCAAAGATGTTACCGGCCAGATCCCGGTCAATGCCGTTCTTTTCACAGCCCTCCAGGAAGATGCTGCGCTGCTTGGCCATCTCTTCCGGTTTCTTTTTACCCATGGCACGACGCAGCATATCGGCGCCGCCCAGGGTATAGCCCGCCATCACCTGGGCGATCTGCATCACCTGTTCCTGATACAGAATAATCCCGTAGGTCGGCGCCAGGACCGGCTTGAGGCTGTCCAGCTGGTAATCCGGATGGGGATAGGCCAGCTCGGCCCGGCCATGCTTCCGGTTGATAAAGTCATCCACCATGCCCGACTGCAAGGGACCCGGCCGGAACAGGGCCACCAGGGCCACGATGTCCTCAAAACAGTCTGGCTGCAGGCGGCGGATCAGATCCTTCATGCCGCGGGATTCCAGCTGAAACACCGCCGTGGTCTCCGCGCGCTTGAGCAGATCGAAGGTGGGTTTGTCCTCCAGGGGAATGAACATGATATCGAGCGGGTCTTCGCTAGTTTCCGCGCGCTTGCGGTTAATCATGTCCACCGCCCACTGCACGATGGTCAGGGTTCGCAGCCCCAGGAAGTCGAACTTCACCAGGCCGGCCTGCTCCACGTCGTCCTTATCGAACTGGGTCACCAGCCCCTGGCCAGTCTCGTCACAATAAAGAGGCGCATAATCGGTCAGCTGTCCCGGGGCGATAACCACACCGCCGGCGTGCTTGCCCACGTTTCGGATCACCCCTTCCAGCTTCAGGGCCATGTCCCAGATTTCCTGGGCGGCTTCCGCATCGCCGCCTTTGGTCAGGAAGTCCCGCAGGGCTTCTTCCTGCTCATAGGCCTTCTGCAGGGTCATTCCCACTTCAAAGGGGATCAGTTTCGACAGCTTGTCAGCCAGGCCATAGGGCTTGCCTTGCACTCGGGCCACGTCGCGCACTACCGCCTTGGCCGCCATGGTACCGAAGGTGATGATCTGGGACACGGCCTGATGGCCGTACTTGTCCTTCACGTAGTCGATCACCCGGTCCCGGTTGTCCATGCAGAAGTCGACGTCAAAGTCCGGCATCGACACCCGTTCGGGGTTGAGGAAGCGCTCGAACAGCAGGTCGTAGGCGAGCGGGTCCAGATCGGTAATCTTCAGCGCATAGGCCACCAGGGAGCCAGCCCCGGAACCCCGCCCGGGGCCCACCGGACAACCGTTGTTCTTCGCCCACTGGATAAAGTCCATTACGATCAGGAAGTAGCCCGGAAAGCCCATCTGGATGATGATGTCGAGCTCGAAGTTGAGCCGGTCCTCGTAGGCTTTGCGGCGCTCGGCATAATCCGGCGCGTTGCGGTCGAGGATCTTGTCCAGGCGATCTTCCAGGCCTTGCCAGGAGGCATGCCGGAAAAAATCGTCCTCACTCATGCCATCCGGGGTGGGGAACGCCGGCAGGAAGTAGGTGCCCAGCTGCAGCTCCAGGGAGCAACGTTTGGCGATCTCCAGGGTATTTTCAAGGGCTTCGGGAATGTCACTGAACAGCTCGGCCATTTCCTCGGGGCTTTTCAGATACTGTTCTTCGCTAAACCGGTGTTCGCGGCGCGGATCATCCAGGGTTCGACCTTCGTGAATACAGACCCGCGCTTCGTGGGCGTCATAATCTTCCCGCACCAGAAAGTGCACATCGTTGGTCGCCACCACCGGGCAATCCAGCTCCTGGGCCAGGGCCACACTCAGGTGCACACACTCTTCGTCGTTGATCCGATTGGTCCGTTGCAGCTCCAGATAAAAGCGATCCGGAAACACGGACATCCAGTGCTTGAGACAGTCCCGTGCCTGATCCTGACGGCCGGCCAGCAGTAGTCTTCCCACCTCACCATACTTGGCGCCCGACAACACGATCAGCCTTTCGGCGGCCTGCTCGATCCACTCCGGCTTGAGGATCGCCTTGCCCAGATGCTGGCCTTCGGTGAAGCCTCGGGACACCAGTTCCTTCAGATTCTTGTAGCCGATGTCATTGCTGGCATAAAAAGTCAGCCGGTAGGGACTTTCTGCTTCATCCGGGTTCTCGACCCAGACATCACAGCCCACAATCGGCTTGATCCCTTCCCCCATGGCCGTTTTGTAGAACTTGACCAAGCCGCACATATTGGACTGGTCGGTCAGGGCCACGGCCGGCATGCCATATTGCGCGACCTGCTTGATCAAGGGCTTAACCTTAACCAGACCGTCTACCAGAGAGTATTCGGAGTGGATACGCAAATGGACAAAACTGGGATTGGACATGAATAAGCAAAAACCTGACAACG
>Ga0209075_1002777_pt1 | contig 15113 bp, 15 predicted proteins | sample Stecom2011_FD_187523 | JGI IMG/M metagenome (GOLD analysis project Ga0209075, IMG submission 187523) | Agricultural soil microbial communities from Utah to study Nitrogen management - Steer compost 2011 (SPAdes) (version 2) | ecosystem: Environmental > Terrestrial > Soil > Agricultural land... | reverse complement strand
GTAAAAGACCATTTACAATTTTCCGAAAAAGGAGTTTATCTTTTTGGTTCAAGAGTTAATATCCAGCAGAATTTTTTGAGTGAATTGTACAAAGCCAAAAAAACTCATTTCAATGTTTTTTCAAAAGGAATAAAAAAGCGTTTCAGAACATTAAGAATTCCGTTTTTGATGGGTTTGCAAAAGCCTAAAGACAATATTTCATCTAAATTAAGAGGGTGTAATGTTTCTTTTTGGAAAGAAGATTTTATAAAAATAAACGGATATAACGAAGAGTTTGTAGGATGGGGAGGAGAAGATTCTGAAATGATACAACGAATGCACAATACAGGAATCAAAGGAAAAAGACTAAAATTTGCAGGAATTGTTTATCATATCTATCACAAAGAACAGCCTAAAAATAACCTAAAAAACAACCGAGAGCTAGAACACTTAACAGGCAAAAATAAAATCGTTTATACAGAAAAAGGAATAAAACAATATTTGTAAAAGGTTTTTTAGAGAGTTTTCTTTTTTATGATTTTTATGTTTTGGAAGGATAAATTTTCTTATATTTTAGTGGATTTTTCATAACTTTACGCACCATTCAAAAAAAAAGCCAATGCTTACCATAATACTATTGACTTTTGTAATAGCGTTTTTTGTCCTGTTTTTAGGCATAATTCGGAAGCTTGTTATTATCCGTCTGAAATAATTGAAAGCATAAAAACCCGTTCTTTTGCCCCTAAAGAATGTCATCAATATGCGATAGAAAATTTTAATGCTAAGAAAACATCAGAAAAGTATTTAGAATATTATCAAAAAGCTCTTGAAAAAGAAACTCTGAACAAAGAAAAACCCTCATTATTGTAAAGTTTTTTTCGGTATTTTTTTCAAAATATGTATCTTTACGCTCATTTTGAAATAAAAGCCAATGTTGACAATTATTCTATTGACTTTTGTAACAGCGTTTCTTATCCTGTTTTCAGGGAGTTATCTTCGTTCCAAACATTATAAATTTATAGGCATTGTTCCTGCCTTACTGTTTATTTACTTTTTAATCCATTCGTTCACTGTCCATTGGGACAACGAAATCTTACTGTCTTATGAGTGGATTCCTTCTTTAGGAATTAGTTTGGACTATAAACTCGACGGACTTTCGCTTTTGTTTTCGTTACTGATTACCGGAATTGGTACGTTGGTTTATTTCTATGCTTCGTATTACTTAAAGAATCATCCCTATCTCAACAGGTTTTATGCTTATCTGACGCTTTTTATGGGAGCAATGCTCGGTTTGGTTTTGTCTGACAACATGATTTCGGTATTCATGTTTTGGGAACTTACCAGTATTACTTCGTTTTTTCTTATCGGTTTTAATAACGAAGATGAAGCTTCGCGCAAGAGTGCTTTTTCTGCTTTGGCCATTACGGGTTTAGGTGGGTTTTTACTTCTGGCAGGTTTTATCCTAATCGGAAATATAACAAGTACTTATTCGATAAACGAATTACTAACTTCTTCAGAAGTTTTACAAAATAATGGACTTTTACCGCTAATATTGTTTTTTATTTTCGGAGGAGCTTTTACTAAATCAGCTCAGTTTCCTTTTCATTTCTGGCTTCCGGGTGCGATGCAAGCTCCTACTCCGGTTTCGGCTTATTTGCATTCAGCTACAATGGTAAAAGCAGGAGTTTATATTCTTGCACGTTTTTCACCTATTTTAAGTGATGGTTTTTGGTGGAACAACACATTGATGATTGTTGGAGGAATCACCATGCTTTATGCTGCTTTTCATAGTATTTTCCGTACGGATATGAAAGGAATTTTGGCTTATTCTACCATTTCTGCTTTAGGAATTATTGTCTTTTTGTTAGGAATCGGAAACGAATATGCTTTGTATGCAGCTGTTACTTTTATTTTGGTTCACGCGCTTTACAAAGCAGCGCTTTTCTTAGTTACCGGAATTGTAGATCACACGGTTCATACACGTGATATTTCGCAGATTTCAGGGCTCAGAAAGGTAATGCCTTGGGTTTTCACAGCCTCACTTATAGCTGCCTTATCAAGTGCGGGAGTTCCGCTTACTTTCGGATTCCTCAGCAAAGATTTAATTTACGAAGCAACCTTACATATTCCAGAATGGGCTATGTGGATTACAGCGATTGCCGTTCTTACTAATATCCTTTTGGCTTGTTCAGGGTTTATGGCAGGAGTCAAACCATTCTTAGGCAAACTTCCGGAGAAGTATCAAAACATCGAAAAACCTAATGCTTTTTTGTGGGTTCCTGTAGTTATTTTGAGCTTTTTCACTTTGTTGTTCGGGTTTTTGCCTATGTTAGCAGACAACGGAATTCTGAGTCTATCATTTGATTCAATTAGCAAAACCCCTACCGATTTATATCTTAAAATGTGGCATGGTTTTAACCTTGTTTTGTTATTAAGTGGTGCTACAATCGTTCTTGGATTCCTTTTGTTTTTGATCAAGAAAAACTCTGGGAAGTCTTTAGTAATTATAGAGAGTTTCGAGAGATTTTCACCTAAAACACTAATTGAATCTTTTGGAGAAGGCACACGTAGTTTTGCCATTCGCTACACACGCTTCTTTCATAACGGATACTTAAGAAATTATATACTTACAATTATTGTTTTTATTACTATCCTAGTCGGTTATCGTTTATTTACTACTGTTCCGATTAGAGTGAATACCGAAGATTTGTCGGGCTATAGAATTTATGAGCTCGCTATATTTGTAATAATTTTAGTGGCTATTTATTTTACCATCAAAACCACTTCAAGATTAACTGCCATAGCAAGTTTAGGAATTATTGGTTATTGTATCTGTCTGATATTCGTATTTTACGGAGCTCCTGATTTGGCAATGACACAATTTACAATCGATACGCTTACGGTGGTTTTATTTGTATTGGTTTTGTTTAAACTACCTCCTTTTTTAGGGTACAAGAACAAAGTAGTTTTATGGAGAGATACATTTGTTTCTTTATGTTTTGGAGCCTTAATTACGTTAATTACACTACAAGCTCTTGTTTCGCCTGCTACCAAAGAGGCGAGTAACTTTTTTGCAGAAAACGCATATACTTTAGCCAAAGGGAAGAATGTTGTTAACGTAATTTTAGTTGACTTTAGAGGGTTTGATACCATGGTCGAAACCATAGTATTGTCAATTGCCGCTTTAGGAGTTTATGGATTATTAAAATACAAAGCAAGTAATGAAGAAAGAGAATAAAGATAAAGCGTTTAATCCGAAATCGGATATGATTATACTGAAAACGGCTACGAATTATTTGATTCCGTTGCTGTTGTTATTTTCTGTTTTTGTACTTTTAAGAGGACATTACCTCTCCGGAGGAGGTTTTGTAGGAGGTCTTATAGCTTCTATTGCTTTTGTATTACATTCTTTTGCTCATACCACTAAAGAAACATTAACATTATTTAGGTTTTCTCCGCAGACACTCATTCCTATTGGATTGTCTTTGTCTGTAATCAGTGGAATATTGCCTGTTTTTTCAGGAAAATCATTTATGACAGGATTGTGGTTAGACACTCCTCTTGCTGTAATTGGTTCGATAGGAACAACCTTGTTTTTTGATTTAGGAGTGTATTTGGTAGTGGTGGGAGTTGTACTTACAATCATGTTTACCATTAAAGAAAATGTTTAACTAGTAGTAAAACAAAAGTAATAAGACTGAAAAAACATAACTCATGTTGTTACTACTATAATTTGAAATGGATTTATGGAGTTGCTTTTAGTATTATTGGTAGGAGTATTATATTCGGCTGGGATTTTTCTTATGCTCAGACGGAGTATGGTAAAACTACTCCTAGGATTGCTTTTGATTGGAAATGGAGCTAATATCCTGATTTTTTTAATGGGAGGACTTACCAAAGGAAGGCCACCTATCATTGCAGAAGATCAAACAAATTTTACCGGCCCTTATGCGGATCCGGTTCCTCTAGCACTTATATTAACAGCCATTGTAATTAGTTTTGCACTTACAGCTTTTGCTATTATTTTGCTCAAAAAAGTTTATGCAACCACCGGTTCAGATGATTTGGACTCATTAAATATTCAGGATTTAGATATATGATAACGAACTTCATACTCGCTCCGATACTCGCCCATTTAATTACAGCAGTTCTTTTGTTGTTTTTTTGGAAGCGCGTCAAAACCCAAAAAGTGGTCAGCATTATCGGTAATAGTATTGCATTTTTGCTTTGTGTACGCTTGTTTATGGTTACACAACAAGAAGGTTTTTTAGTCCTTCAGGCTGGAGGATGGCAGGCTCCGTTCGGAATCACTTTTGTTTCTGACACCCTTAGTTCTATTATGGTTCTGCTCACAGCTATTGTGAGTTTAACAGTTGGCATTTATTCTACAGCTTCGCTTAATGTCAGTCGAATTAAATATGGATATTTTTTCTTGTTTCACTTCTTGATAATGGGCCTTTTAGGAGCGTTTTTAACGGGAGATATCTTTAACTTATATGTTTGGTTCGAAATTGTAATTATTTCTTCTTTTGTATTGTTAACCTTAGGTGGAAAAAAAATGCAAATGGAAGCAGGTATCAAATACGTTACTATGAATATGTTAGCGTCAATTATTTTTCTGACAGCTATTGGTATTCTGTACGGAATTACCGGAACGCTCAATATGGCAGACCTCTCTCTGAAAATAGCACAAGTAGAAAACAGAGGGTTGGTATCGGTAACAGCTTTGTTGTTTTTTGCCGGGTTTGGTATTAAATCTGCTGTTTTCCCGTTATACTTTTGGTTACCTTCTTCTTATCATACACCACCCTCAGCAATTGCCGCTATTTTTGGAGGGTTGCTAACAAAAATGGGGGTTTATGCAATGATTAGAGTATTTACGCTTATTTTTATTCCGGATGAATTTATTCGTAATGTATTTATAGGAATAGCAATCATGACAATGATTACCGGAGCGTTAGGTGCTTTAAACAAGCGAAGTGTAAGAAGACTAATTTCATATCTTATTGTTTGTCATATCGGTTACTTGATTGGAGGATTGGGTATTTATACCGAAATTGCGATTGTAGGAGTGGTTTTTTATTTAATACATGACGTTATCGTAAAGAGTAACTTATTGATGATATCAGGTATCATCCAAAAAATAAGAGAAACTATTGACATGACCCGCTTAGGAGGATTGGCAAAAGATTACCCTAAGCTATCATTCGTTATTGCCATCGCTATGTTTTCACTTATCGGGATACCTCCTTTATCAGGGTTTTGGCCAAAAATTCAATTTTTTGGTGAATCGTTAAGAACAGGCGAATATATACTGTTAGGTGCTTTTGTAATAGCAAGTTTTATCACCTTAATAGTAATGGCACGAATGTGGTCTGAGGTATTCTGGAAAGAATCGCCTAAGCCATTAACAGAAGAAATTGACCATTTTGCACAAATGCCTTATTCCGGAAAGTTTGCATTGGTTGCACCAATCGCTGCCTTATCCCTTGTATCCTTATACATAGGTATTAATGCTGAAGGTGTTTACGAAATTGCTCAAAAAACAGCTTACGAACTGATGCATCCATCTCTATATATTGATGCGGTGCTCCATAATATATTTGAAAAATGATTAAGCAGTTTTTACTTAATTTATTGTTATCATTAGTCTGGGTTGCCTTAACCGGTCATTTAGATTACACTAACTTTATGTTCGGTTTTGTATTAGGATTCTTTATACTTTGGCTCTTGTCACGAACCATGAGTCCGAATGCTGCCGAAAAAGGATACTTTTATCGAGTGCCAAAAATAATAATGTTTATTCTATATTTTATTTATGAAATGATTCAGGCAAATATAGAAGTGGGAAGAGAAATCATTACACCAAAATTAAATATGACTCCTGGAATCATTGAATATAAACACGGATTCAGAACAGATTTTGAAATCACTATGTTTACTTACATGGTGGCTTTAACTCCAGGAACCATGGTAATGAAAATTAGTGATGACAAAAAAATACTTTATATCCACGGAATGTATCTAAGCGATAAAGAAAAATTTATCGAAAAGATGAAAAATGGATTAGAAAGAAAACTTATAGAAATACTTAGATAATATGACAGTAGAAACTTATTTGATGTATGTAGTTGTGCCTATTATCTGTCTTTCGTTGCTCATAATAGTTGTACGCTTTTTAAAAGGCCCTCATGTGGCAGATAGAGTAGTTGCTCTTGATTTACTAATCAATTCGGGAGTGGGATTGATAGGGATTTTTTGCTTAGTTTATGAAGATCCTACTTTTTTGGATACGGCAATGATTTTGGCACTGATAGCATTTTTTAGTACGATTGCTTTTGCTTATTACCTAGATAAAGGAAAGAAAAATGATTGATGCTTTAATAATTATATTTAGCACATTAGGTGCTTTGTTTATTCTGATAGCTGCTTTAGGTGTTTACAGAATGCCCGACTTTTATACCCGTTTATCTGTTACGGTCAAAGCTGCCACTATTGGGGTAGGCTGTATATTAGGTGCGGCAGCATTTCACTTCTCTGATTTTGCGGTAACAACTAAAGTTTTTGCCGTCATCTTTTTTTTATTGATAACCTCTCCTGTAGGAGCCTTTTTAATCGCTCGTGTAGCTTATGTAACAGGAGTAAAACTTTGGGATAAATCTATATACGACGAACTCAAACGAAATACAGAAAACAACCTGTCTAATAAACCGGAAACTCCTGAGCATAAAGAAGAGTCAGAAAAAAAAGAATAAAGATTATGACTGATTTAAAAACAGAGGTACACAACGCTTTTGAAGTAATTCAAAATGGAGGGATTATCCTTTATCCTACCGATACAGTGTGGGGAATTGGTTGTGATGCAACAAATTCGGAGGCAGTACAAAAAGTTTTTAGACTCAAAAAAAGAATTGAATCCAAAAGCATGATTGCTTTGGTGAGTGGAGACAGAATGTTGTATCAAATCTTTAATGAAATTCCTGAAAATGCTTTTCAAATCTGGGATTTATCTGAAAAACCCACTACACTAATTTTAGATAATCCTAAAAACATAGCTAAAGAAATCATAGCCGAAGACAATTCTGTCGGAATTCGAATCGTAAAAGAACCTTTCTGTTTTAATTTAATGGAACGAATGAAAAAACCACTCGTTTCTACTTCTGCAAACCTAAGCGGTGATCCTACTCCGAAGTCTTTTTCGGAAATAAATCCCGAAATTATTAAAGGTGTAGATTATGTCGTAAATTTGCACCAAGACAAAAAAATGAATAAACCATCGACTATTATCAAACTAACTCTAGACAATAGGGTTACGATTATTAGAAAATAGATGTTTGCGTTTAATAGTAAGATCTGAAAACTGAAATTAAAAAAATTGAACTACAAACAAGCCTTATCATATCCGATTTTTGAAATCGTATCACAAGCCTCTGATACTCTTGGGTTACAAAGTTACGTTATTGGAGGTTTTGTAAGAGATTTTTTTCTTAATCGAGACTTTAAAAAGGATATTGATTTTGTAACAGTAGGCAGCGGAATTGAATTGGCTCAAAAAGTTTCGGAACTTTTACCTAACAAACCGAAGGTTCAGGTATTTAAAAACTACGGAACCGCAATGTTTCGTTACAAAGACCTAGACATAGAGTTTGTCGGAGCTAGAAAAGAATCTTATAACTTTGATTCCAGAAAGCCTATCGTAGAAAACGGAACTTTAGAAGATGATCAAAATCGTAGAGATTTTACCATAAACGCCTTAGCTTTATCCGTAAATAAAGAGAATTACGGAAAACTTCTCGATCCGTTCGGAGGCTTAGACGATTTGGAAAAGAAAATTATCAGAACTCCTCTTGATGCAGATATCACATATTCGGATGATCCTCTTCGGATGATGAGGGCTATTCGTTTTGCCACGCAACTTCATTTTACTATTGAACAAAAATCTTTAAAGGCAATTAGCAGAAATAAAGAGAGAATAAAAATTATTTCGGGAGAGCGAATTGTGGAAGAACTCAATAAAATTTTATTATCCGAAAAACCTTCTGTCGGATTTTTGTTGTTGTACAAAACCGGACTTTTGGATATCATTCTTCCGGAGCTCACTGCTTTGAATAATGTAGAGGAAATCGAGGGACATACACATAAAAATAATTTTTATCACACACTCGAAGTAGTCGATAATATTGCTCAAAATACGGATGACGTATGGCTACGTTGGGCTGCTCTTTTGCACGATATCGGGAAAGCCCCAACCCGACGATACAACAAAAAACAAGGCTGGACCTTTCATGGACACGAGTTTTTAGGAGGAAAAATGGTCAAAAAAATCTTCACTCGATTACATATGCCTTTAAATCAAAAAATGAAATATGTATCGAAGCTGGTAATGATGAGTTCTAGACCAATCGTTATTGCAGAAGATATTGTCACAGATTCGGCCGTCAGAAGATTGGTGTTTGATGCGGGTCAAGATATTGAAGACCTAATGACCCTTTGTGAGGCAGATATTACGACGAAAAACCCGAAAAAATTTCAGAAATACCACAATAACTTTAAAATTGTTCGCGAGAAAATCATTGAAGTTGAAGAAAAAGATCGCATCCGAAACTTCCAACCCCCTATTTCTGGAGAAGAAATTATGAAATTATTTAATCTGAAGCCTTCTCGCGAAATCGGAATTTTAAAAGAGGCTGTAAAAGAGGCTATTTTAGAAGGAGAAATTCCCAACGAATACGAAGCTGCCTATCACTTTGTGCTACAAAAAGCAGAAAAACTAGGACTAAAAAAATTATAGATTTTATTTTAAACCATTAATTTTAAGTTAAACTTAATTGTATTTCAATATACTATCCGTACATTTGTATATACAAATATCATATCATTTATATATAACTTAAAAAAATATAACTATGGAAAAATTTATAATAGATGAGAGTCACTCTGAAATTGGATTTAAAGTAAAACACATGATGTTTACTAATGTTTCTGGAAAAATTGATGTGTATAATGCGGTTATCGAAGCAGAAAATGATGCTTTAGAAAATGCGGTTATCACTTTTGAAGGCGATGCTTCGTCTATTTCTACAGGAAACGCAGATAGAGACACCCATCTGAAAAGTGGAGATTTTTTTGATGTAGAAAATCATCCGAAAATTACTTTTAAATCAACCCAATTTGATCCGCAAGGAAAATTAGAAGGTGATTTAGAAATCAGAGGGGTTTCAAAACCAGTTGTTTTAGATGTAGATTTTGGAGGAACAGGAAAAGACCCATGGGGAAACACAAAATTAGGAATGACTTTAACAGGAAAAATAAACCGTAAAGACTGGGGATTAAACTGGAATTCGGCTCTTGAAACTGGAGGTGTTTTGGTTAGTGATGAAGTTAGATTCAATATCGATTTACAATTTTTAAAACAATAAATCAAAAGGGTTAAATTGGTTAATTATTTAGTTGGAAAAAGGCTTAATTCTTTTTAGGATTAGGCCTTTTTTGTTGGCAAAATTCAATAATAACTCTTTATGTCATTTTTTTGTATATTTGGTGCAATATAGTGCAGTAGTTCATGGTTTCTCAGATTACACAAGGTATTAAGGTTTCTGTTATTACTAATTTTGAAGGAATATTCTTTAAAAATTACAGAATGCGCTATGCCTTTACCTACCATATTACTATAGAAAATCAAAGTAAAGACACGGTTCAATTACTCAGTCGTTATTGGGATATTTTTGATTCGCTTAGTGACAAAGAGGTTGTAATCGGTGAAGGCGTAGTAGGCAAAAAACCAATAATAAAGTCTGGTCAAAGTTACACTTACAATTCGGGTTGTTTATTGGTGTCACCATTTGGTGCAATGAAAGGATATTTTACTATGGTAAACTTTACTACTACTAAAAAATTTAAAGTTACTGTTCCTGTTTTTCGAATGGGAGCAGCTTATGCACTCAATTAACCCAGATGAATTTTCTAGATATAATTCTTGCTGCCATACTTCTATACGGACTTATTAAAGGTTTGTGGAAAGGTTTTTTTATCGAATTTGCCTCTCTAATTTCGTTGTTAGCCGGAATTTTTTTAGCCGTCAAACTTTCTGGTTTTACTGCTAATCTGATACGAGAAAAACTTGAATACGACTCAGATTATTTAGAAATTTTATCTTTTGCAATTACTTTCATTTTAGTAGTAATTGGAATTATTTTGTTGGCTAAAGTGCTTACCAAGGTTGCTAGTTTTACTAGTTTAGGTTGGGCAAACCGCTTATTAGGAGGAGTTTTCGGACTTATTAAAATGATTTTTATTTTAAGCGTTATCCTTCATTTTTTTCACAAAATAAACGCAACCGGCATTTTCTTTCCTGAAGAAAAACTCAACGAATCAGTTTTATACAATCCGGTAGTTCAAGTTTCGGAATTCGTGTTCCCTACTTTATCCGAATGGTTTGAGATAGCTAAACAAGAAGTCGAATTTCCTGAAACAATATAAATATTTTAGGATTTGTTGTTAACCTATAAAACGGTGATCTGCTTCCATTATCTCTCCACACTTTTGACAGGTTCTCAATTCTTCAGAATTATAAAACTTTTTAAAATGAGGTAAAAAATCTTTCTCAATATCATTCAGTTCAAAATGAACCTCATATAACTTATGATTACATTTTTCGCAAAACCACAGTAATCCATCCTTCATTTTTTTACCTGCTCTTTTACTTTCTACGACTAGTCCTACTGAATTTTCTTCTCTCATCGGAGAATGAGGAGTGCCGGCTGGCAACAAAAACATGTCACCCGCATTGAGTAGCATCTCTTTTTTCTGTCCGTTTTCTTGAATAAAAACTCGTGCTGTTCCTTCTAGTTGAAAAAAAAGTTCTTCGGTTAGATTATAATGAAAATCTTTTCGAGCATTTGGTCCGCCAACAACCATAACAATATAGTCTCCGGAATCTATATATAAATTTTTATTTCCTACTGGTGGCTTAAGTAAATGTCGATTTTCTTCAATCCATTTATATAGGTTAAAAGGTTTCTGAATTTCCATATCCATATTTTTTACGAAGTTAGAAAAAATAACTATTGATTAACAAGAAATAAAGTAACCTAATATACCTCATCAATCGAAATAATATTTTGTTTTCAAGTTCTAACTCAACTCTCTACTCTACAATAATAAATTCCGAACGTCTATTCAGTTGGTGATCTTCTGCACTACACCAAACTCCATCCGAACAATCATTAACCAACTGAGTTTCTCCGTAACCTTGAGCAGTCAATCGATCTGGTGAAATTCCTTGGCTAACTAACCAGTCTAGAGTTGAGTTTGCACGTCTTTCGGATAATTTTTGGTTGTACTCATGACTTCCTCTACTATCTGTATGCGAACGAATTTCAATCTTAAGTTCAGGATTTTCTTCTAAAACCTGTAATAATTTTGTCAATTCTGCTGCTGCATCCGAACGAATGTTTGATTTATCAAAATCAAAATAAATAACAGGAATATTCAATTCTTTTGCTAAGTCCGTACCCGGTATAATAGATACATCGTATTTTTTAACTTCAAAATCTTGAACATTTACATATCCATTTACATCTCCTGTTGTCAACGAACGCTCTTCGATGTTATGTTCTTCTGATATTGTTCGGATACGGTAAAATGTATTGCCTTTGACCAAATCTTCTCCAAACGCATATTTTCCTTCTTCGTCAGTTGTAGTAGTTCCTATAAAGTTTTCTTCTCCGTCATATAGGTTTATTATAGCATCTGCTACTTGTTCTCCTGTTTCTGCATCAGTAATTGTACCTACGATACTTTGTGAAATAATCAGAGGACGTGTTTCTACAAATTTATAAATATCGTCAAGTCCTTCTCCTCCTTTTCTATTGGAAGAGAAAAAACCTGTTCGTTTTTCGGAATCGTAATAAAATGCAAAATCATCCCACGCTCCGTTAACTGGTCTTCCTAAATTAATTGCTTCTTCGTAGCCATCTTCTGTAATTTTTGATACAAAAACATCCAATCCTCCCAAGCCTAATTTACCGTTCGATGAATAGTACAATTCATTATTTTGCGAAACAAAAGGAAAAGTCTCCCTACCTTTAGTATTTACTGTAGGTCCTAAATTTTCAGGAGATCCATAAGTTCCGTCGTCATGTATAGCTACCTTCCAGATATCAGAATTTCCATGGCCTCCAGGCATATCCGAAGTAAAATATAAGGTTTTTTCGTCCGGACTCAACGCAGGATGTGCTACACTATATTGGTCACTATTAAATGGAAGTTCTGTAATATTTCTCCATTTTCCGTTTTCTAAAATAGCCCGATAGATTTTAAGTCGAGTGACCTGTTCTGCATCATAGCCTCTTCTTTTGAGATAGTTATGACGAGTAAAGTAAATCGTTTTTCCATCCGAAGTAAAAGCCGGAGTGGTTTCGCTAAAACGTGAATTCAAAGCAGATGAAAACATTTTGGGTTCTCCTAAATTGCCTTGTTCATCTATTTGAGAAATATAGAGTGCCTCATGCTTTTGATTGCTCCAAGATTGAGTGCGAAAAACCAACCAGCTTTTTCTCCCACGAGTTGAAGCAAAAACTAAATTGTCTTCATAAAAAGCTGCACCATAATCTGCCTTATCCGTGTTCAATTCTTTTGCGCTTGCCACCATAAAGCGGTCCGAATTTTCTTCTATAACATCTAAATAATCTTTAGAAGCGGTTTTACGAGCATCATATCCTAATTCGTTAAAATACTTATCCAAATATTCATTTGACTGTTCTAAATCACCAATAGATTTTAAACTTTGTGAATAACGGTAATAATATTCTGGGTTTGATGCTTCAGGTTCAAGTGCAAATAATTCAGAATACCACTTGGCTGCATCAGCATATTCTCCGTTAAAGTAATAAGCATTACCGAGGTTTTCTAAAATCTCAACCGACTTATAGCCTTTTTTAAACACCTTTTCGTAGAGAACAATAGCATCCATATAAGAAAAATTATCATATTCCTTATCTGCCTTTTTTATCCGAGTCTCTTGAGCTGTTAGGCTAAATAAATTAGCTAAAGCTAAGAAAAGGGTTATTATATATAGTGTTCTTTTCATTATTTACAACTTTAATACGGTTAGAAAAATCTCGGAGCAACCATACGTTTACTCTTACGGAAAAACTCATACCTTAAAAAAATCTCGTGTGAACCCGAGTTATAATTTGCCAATCTTGTTGTGTCTGCATCATAGGCGTATCCAATAAACAAATTATTGTTTATCTGAAAGCCTGCCAGCCCACTAACAGAAGCATCCCAACGCCAAGCAACTCCTAAAGTAAAGCGTTCGCTAAACAAGAAATTACCTGTAACATCAACCTGTAAAGGAGCACCTTTAACTGCTTTAGCTAAAGCTGCAGGTTTAAATTTAATTTCTTCAGATAAGTCAAAAACATAACCCGTGATTAGATATCCGTGCATACGTTCTCCTGCTGTAGATTGAATATTATCATCATAATGATCCGTTTCTAGCATATTAGGTATCGAAATTCCTGCATAAAACTTATCCGAATACAAATAAAATCCTGCTCCGATATTAGGTGAAAAACGATTTTCTATATTCTCCTGAAGCAGTCCATCCCCAGGATTATAAATATTAAGTTTAGAATAGTCTATGTTGAGTAAATGAGCGGTTCCTTTGAGTCCGAACGCTAGTTTATAATCTTCTGAAACAGGAATTGTATAAGAAAAATCGACTGAAATAGTGCTTTCATCCGAAATACCAATCTTGTCATTTATAAAAGTTAATCCTAATCCAACTCGCTCACTCATCGGAGAATGTAATGAAAAAACTCCTGTATCGGGTGCACCTTCTAGCCCAACCCATTGTGTACGATACATACCAAAAATACTCAACACTTCACGAGAACCCGCATATGCAGGATTAATATTGTTGGTATTGTACATATATTGTGTGTATTGTGCGTCTTGTTGGGAATAACTAAATAGCGATACCAAAGAAACCACAATCAATAATATAAAACGATTTATTTTTTTCAACATAGTTTTGCTTATTTAGTTAATCACTATTGTGTAGTCAAATATAAATAACCTGCTTTTCTTATCCAACGAGGATTGCCATCACCGTCATACAAATAGTCAATAATATAAAAATAATGTCCGGTAGGAAGCATATTAGACCCACTCATATTTGTTCTACCTTCAGAATATCCTTTAAATGCCACATCGTTATTGTTATATCCTCTTTCTGAATACACTTCTACTCCCCAGCGATTAAATATATGTACTCTATTATTTGGGTATTTTTCGATTCTATCAATTAAAAAATAATCATTCACACCATCATCATTAGGTGTAACAGCATTATAAATAACTACATCTCCAGGCAATACAAGTTCTCCTTTTATACGTGCTAAGGTAAAAACTCCGTAACCTTCTACAGTAGAAAGTGTGTGAACCGTTTTGTTTTCAATATCCACTACACCTCCTTCGTTTACCCAAAGCTGTTGATCTTCATCCCAACGAACTATACGAATAACATCATAAGGTTCAGCTATTATTTGAGCAGGAGTTGTGAGTTCGTTCCAGCTCAATGATACAAATACATCTAACCCATCTTCCTCTTTAGTAATAGTCCAATATTCTTTATCATTTATAAATTCTATTATTCCTGCTCTATTAGAATGAGGATAAAGGGGATCTGAATTTTGTAAAAAATACTTTCCTATAAAAACTTGGTCGTTATTTCCGGTAGGAGAAATACTTGCAAATCGATAGTAATTTTCATCCCCAATAGGAAATTGAAACTCTTCTCCTCCGTTCTTTTGTACAAAGCCATCTACATGGCTATTATTGTCTACATTAGTATATGTTGCTCCTTCTTCGAACACAATCAATCCACCAAAATCATCATTATCTACAATTCCTTCAAAGAAATCAGCATTTCCTGCAATGGATATATTTCCGGACAAACGAAATGCGGGTTGTGTCGTATTGTTTCTGAAAAGTACATCATAAAAATCAGCAGGAATACTTCCTGATATATTTTGCTGACTGATACCTTCCATACGAGTATATCCCTGAAATAAAGGATTAAATGTAGTTATCCCATCATTATTAAAATGACCTTTAAACAACACTTC
>Ga0209075_1002776_pt1 | contig 15117 bp, 13 predicted proteins | sample Stecom2011_FD_187523 | JGI IMG/M metagenome (GOLD analysis project Ga0209075, IMG submission 187523) | Agricultural soil microbial communities from Utah to study Nitrogen management - Steer compost 2011 (SPAdes) (version 2) | ecosystem: Environmental > Terrestrial > Soil > Agricultural land... | reverse complement strand
TACAGAAAAAACAGCCTATGCGCCAAACAGCCCATATAGCGCGTCAAAAGCCTCTTCCGACTTTTTGGTTAGAAGTTACTTTCATACCTATAATTTACCAGTAGTTACAACGAATTGTTCCAATAACTATGGCCCTTATCAGCACAAAGAAAAATTGATTCCCACTATAATCCGAAAGGCATTAGCAGGAGAAGCTATCCCTATTTATGGCACAGGAAAAAATGTTCGGGATTGGTTATATGTAACCGATCATTGCCATGGGATTTATATGGCTTGGACGGATGGCAGACTAGGTGAAACCTACAATATTGGTGGAGAAAACGAAAAAACAAATCTGGAAATAGCAGCGTTGCTATGCGGTATACTAGATGAAAAAGTGCCTGCCAAAGAATCCTATGCTAAGCAAGTTAGCTTTGTAGAAGATAGATTAGGCCACGATTTCCGATATGCAATAGATGCGACCAAAATATCGCAAGAATTAGGGTGGAAAGCCAAGGAAAATTTTGCTTCTGGAATAGTGAAAACGGTAGATTGGTATTTAAACAACAGAGAAAGATTATGAAAGGGATTATTCTAGCAGGAGGTTCGGGCACGCGCTTACATCCGTTAACCTTGGCAATAAGTAAACAGCTTATGCCAGTGTATAACAAGCCTATGATCTATTATCCGATTTCTACTTTGATGTATGCTGGAATTCGAGAAATCCTTATCATCTCTACTCCACAGGATTTACCATTATTCAAGCGTTTATTAGGCGATGGCAAGCAATATGGATGTAGATTTGAATACGCTGTGCAGGAAGAACCCAATGGCCTTGCAGAAGCATTTATTATAGGCGAAGAGTTCATCGGAAACGATAAGGTGGCTTTAATCTTGGGCGACAACCTGTTTTATGGTTCTGGATTGGAGTCTATTTTACAAACCAACACGAATCCCAATGGAGGAATTATTTTTGCTTACCATGTACACGACCCTGAGCGTTATGGTGTAGTGGATTTTGATGTGAATGGTAAGGTTTTATCTATAGAAGAGAAGCCGACTAATCCAAAATCGAATTATGCCGTTCCAGGGATTTATTTTTACGACAATCAGGTAGTGCAAATTGCAAAGGAGATCCAGCCTAGCTCTCGTGGAGAATTGGAAATAACCGATATAAACAACGCCTATCTTAAACAAGAAAAACTACACGTTAGCATTCTAGATAAAGGAACTGCTTGGTTGGATACTGGGACTTTCGAATCCCTTATGCAAGCCGCGCAGTTTGTAGAGGTAATCGAAGAGCGCCAAGGTCTAATGGTGGGCTCTATAGAAGAAGCAGCTTATACCATGGGATATATTGATAAAAAACAGTTACAGAAGCTTGCTGCACCGCTTATTAAAAGCGGTTACGGCGAATATCTATCTAATTTAAAATAAACGGTACCAGTGACGATTAATCAAACCCCATTAGAAGGATGCTTTGTGATGGAACCAAAGGTTTTTACTGACCTTCGAGGTACCTTCTTAGAAGTATTCCATCAAAAAGATTTTTTAGAACGAACTGGCTTGAAAGTAAATTTTGTTCAGGACAACCAATCCACTTCCCATTATGGCGTGTTGCGTGGTTTACATTTGCAAATGGGCGAAGCTAGTCAGGCAAAATTAGTGCGAGTGGTAAAAGGAGAGGTGCTAGATGTAGTAGTGGATCTGAGACAAAACTCCAAAACCTACGGGCAGCATTTTTCTATTCGATTAAGTGCCGAAAACAACAAACAACTATTTATTCCTCGTGGATTTGCCCACGGATTTGTGAGCTTGGCCGAAGAAAGTGTTTTTGCATATAAATGCGATAACTATTACAATCCTAAAGCTGAGGCAGGAATTCGATATAATGACGCAACTTTGCAGATAGATTGGCATCTTCCAATTGAAAAGCTAATCGTGTCGGAGAAAGACTTGGCACTTCCGAGCTTTAAGGAGTTTATGAATGATTAAAAAAGTACTACTTACAGGAGCAGATGGGCAGTTGGGGCAATGCATAAAGCATATAGCCAAACAATACCCGGAACTTCAATTTACTTTTACGAATAAACAGCAATTGGATATTACAGATGCCGATGCCGTGCAGTTGTTTTTCAAAGAAAATAGCTTCTCACACGTCATTAATACAGCCGCTTATACGCAAGTTGATAATGCAGAAGTAGAGCGAGATCTAGCATTTAAAATAAATGAAATAGGCGCACAGAATATTGCAAAAGCTTGTGCAGTGCATGATGTAGAACTCTTGCATCTTTCCACAGATTATGTTTTCGATGGAAAGTCAAAAATCCCTTATACCGAGGAGATGGAAGAAAATCCGATAAATGTGTATGGTACTTCTAAATTAGCTGGAGAAAATGCGATACGTGCAACTTGTAAGAAGCATATCATAGTCCGAACCTCTTGGTTATATTCCTCTTTCGGACATAACTTTTACTTAAGTATGCGCCGAGCTATTGCTGACAAAAAAACATTGCAAATAACCACAGAACAAAGAGGTACGCCAACCAGTGCCTTAGGTTTAGCACATGTGTTATTAAAAATAATCTGCCAAGAGGAAAAAGAATATGGAGTATATCACTATTCCGATGTAGGGGAAGCTACATGGTATGACTTTGCTATGGCGATAGAACGAAAGGTTTGTGGAGAAAATAAAGGCTATATTAAGTCGACAGATCATTTTGAAACAAAGGCCAAAAGACCAATATATAGTGTGTTAGATCACAAGAAGATAAAAAATAACTTTGCTATTAATCCGAGTCCTTGGCAGCAGACCTTATCGGAAGTATAAATTTATTATATGGAGAAAAAGAAACATCTATTCGTATTTGGAACTCGTCCCGAAGCTATTAAAATGGCTCCTGTGGTGCATGCTTTTCAAAAGGAGAAAGGATTTGACACTCGGGTATGTATCACCGCGCAGCATAGAGAAATGTTAGATCAAGTATTAGAATTCTTTTCAATCTCTGCAGATTATGATTTGGATTTAATGAAACCTGGACAGTCTTTATATTCATTAACCGCAGCAATAATCACAGGGATGCAATCGGTTTTAGAAGACTACAATCCAGATTTCGTCTATGTTCATGGCGATACTACTACTTCTTCTATTGCAGCTTTGGCTGCGTTCTACAATGGTTCTAAAGTTTGCCATATAGAAGCTGGTTTGCGTACCTTCAATAAATGGGCACCTTTCCCAGAAGAGATGAACCGACAACTTACTGGAAGACTTACCGACCTGCATTTTGCACCAACCGATCGGGCGAAAGCCAACTTATTAAAAGAAGGAACTGCCGACGATCAGATATTTGTTACTGGCAACACGGTAATCGACGCGCTAATGCACAGTGTAGAAACCGTTACCAAGACACCTAGTCCTCTTATTCAAGAGACGGAAGATTGGTTAGGCGAGAGAACCTTACTATTGATAACAGGACATCGAAGAGAGAATCACGGAGAAGGTTTTGAGCGTATCTGTAAAGCATTGCAAATCATAGCAAAGAACAATCCAGAAATAGCATTGATATATCCTGTACATTTGAATCCAAACGTACAGGAACCAGTTAAGAAATACTTGCAAAACATTCCTAATATAAAGTTACTTGAGCCTTTGGCATACCAAGATTTTATTTGGCTCATGCATCGCTCTAAGCTAATTATTACCGATAGCGGTGGGGTGCAAGAAGAAGCACCGAGTTTAGGAAAACCGGTTTTGGTAATGCGCGATACTACCGAAAGACCCGAAGCGGTAGAAGCGGGTACGGTGATTTTGGTCGGTACCGATACCGATAGAATAGTATCAGAAACCGAAGATTTACTGCACAATACCGAACGATATAATAGGATGAGTGCACTACATAACCCTTATGGCGACGGTACAGCATCCCAACGAATAGTAGAGATTATAAAAAATTTAGACACATGCAAGTAAAACCTAGTGTAGTAATGATGGGTTTAGGCTATATAGGCCTACCTACCGCAGCATTAATAGCCAGTAGAGGCTTACAAGTAACTGGGGTAGATATATCCGAAGAGGTGGTAAATATCATAAACAAAGGAGCTATTCACATTGTAGAACCAGATTTAGAGGGTTTGGTACACAATGTAGTAAAACGTGGTACTTTGCATGCCACAACAAAACCAATAGAAGCAGACGTCTATTTAATAGCCGTTCCTACACCTTTTAAAGAGAATAACGTTCCGAACCTAGATTATGTACAACAAGCTGTAGAAGCTATTGTGCCATGCTTAAAACCAGATGCTTTGGTCATTCTAGAGTCCACTAGCCCGATTGGAACAACAGAGTGGATGCAAAAGTTGGTATACGAACTAAGACCAGAATTAAAGTCTAGTATTTATTTCGCTTACTGTCCAGAGCGTGTATTGCCTGGAAACATAATCTACGAGCTTAAAACCAACGACCGAGCTATAGGTGGTATCGATGCAGAGTCCACTGAAAAGGCTATTGAGTTTTATCGTTACTTTGTTACAGGAACCCTGTATAAAACCAATGCGAAGACAGCAGAAATGGTGAAAATCGTAGAAAATGCTTCGCGAGATAACCAAATCGCTTTTGCAAATGAGCTATCTATTATTTGCGATAAAGTAGGGGTAGATGTGTGGGAATTGATTCGATTGGCAAACAAACACCCAAGAGTAAATATTCTAAATCCAGGCACAGGAGTAGGAGGGCATTGTATTGCTGTAGATCCATGGTTTATTATATCCAATTATCCAGAAGAAAGCACCCTAATGCAGACTTCTAGAGAGCGAAATCTGTATAAAACAGAATGGGTAGTCGAAAAGATAAAAAATGAAGCCTTAGCTTTCGAGATACGTAAAAAAAGGAAACCCGTGGTAGCAGCTATGGGATTGGCTTTTAAACCAAATATCGACGATTTACGTGAGTCTCCAGCATTGTATGTTGCCGAGAAATTACAGGAATCGGGTATCAACTTGTTAGAAGTAGAACCCAACCTAAACAATGGCAAACGAAAAGGAATAGTTCCTTATAAAGATGCTATACAAGATGCAGATATTATTGTATTTCTAGTAGCACATAAGGTGTTTGGCTCTTTAGATATCGCAAAAGATAAGATAGTTTTAGATTTTTGTGGCGTGAATAAAAAATAAAATTGTGAGAACCCATCAAGTAAAGAAGTTAGTTACTAGCAATGTGTCCTTGATAATTCTATTATTAGGTGCTTTGAGCAATTTCTTATTGATATTATTTTTGCGAAAAGACTTCCCCGATATTTTCACTCCGTTATCTCTTTATTTAACTTATCTGGGCATAATAGGAGGTTTCGGATTTCTTGGCTTTGATCAAGTATATCTGCGTCTAGCTCATTTTAATTATCAAAAACCGAGTGTTGGAGCTAATGTTCTTTTTGTTTTGTTGGGACTATTACTGCTTGTTCCAATAGGTTTTGCAGCTTATTTTTCACGATATGAATACTTGGATTTTTGGCAACTCTATATATCTGGAGTTTCTATTAATGCCATTATGTTGGGCTTTAATGCCAACCGATTACAAAAGAACTTTTCCTTAGCACAAGCAATAAAAAACAGTTTCAAAGTCTTATTTCTACTGGGTGCATGGTGGATGTTGTTTGTATTAGAAAATAATACGGTTATAACTAACTTGTTTTACCAAGCCTCTTTTGTGTTATTATTATGCGGTACTCTATCCTTTATAAGCTTTTGGAGAAACACACAAATAGAGAAGTCAAGAAGCTCAGGCATCCTTTTGTTTGGAATTTCTTTCGGATTAAATATTGCATTAATCACCATGCTAGGGTATGGAGAACGTATCTTGATAGCCGATAAAATAAATGAAGAGACCTTTGCTACCTACTTTTATTATTTGACTGTTTTTCTATTCCCATTAACGCTTTTGCAAGAATATGTAGGGTTTAAAGAGCTTGTTTACTTTAAGGAAAAGGTAGATAAAGCTAAAGTGTTTACTAAAATATTACAACTGATCGGGCTTGGCATAGTAACCTATTTCGCTATTATTTTGGTGGTTTGGGTAGATAATGGTCGCTTTCTTAATGTGGATTTAGCGAGTGATTATATTCTAATAGCGTGGATGAGTTTACTAGGACTTGTAAAACTAGTGTATAGCTTATTCTCTGCAATATTAGGAGCTAGAGGAGAAACAAAAGATATTAATCACATAAATATAGGAACCGCATTGCTTATAGCATCTTTGTGGTTTGGTTTGCATTTGCTAGGATATTCTCTAAATGGTATAATCATTAGTTTGATTTTGGTATTTTTATATCGCAGTACCCATACGTACTTTCTATATGTTCGATAAAAAAATAAATTCACAATCCATAATGGACGGCGTTTTGATATGTCTGCTATCTTTGACGTATGCAGGTATATCCAGCGGGGTGTTTTTTGGCATTCGAGTAGTAGATATTCTAATAGTTTTAGGTCTTATCTACAAGTCCAGAACAAAAATAGGACTGCCTACTTGGATACTTATGGGATTATGGTTTGGCTCTATTGCAATATCCACTTTTATGGGAGCACTAGAAGGCACAGCCTATTTAGTAAGTGATCTTCGATTTTTTGTTGTCTTTGGGTTAGGCGTTCTTCTGGCTATTACATTAGCAAAAAACCGAAGTTTAAAAGTAGAGTATATTTATTATGCTTTAATAATCGGGACTTTAGTAATCTATCATATTATTCCGTATCTCTCCTTTATAAGATTTTATTATATTCCAGAAAGCTTTCAAAGTGAAGAGCATTTGGATACAATATTTGGTCCAAGTACCGTGCTTATAAGCTACTTGTTTATCTATTTGGTGTTTAAAGATAGGAATAGACACTTCTTATTTTACTTTAGTTATTTACTTACAGCTATACTCATTTATAGGCTTCGTATTTCCCGACAGGATTTAATTATTATGCTATTATTATTCGCTTGGTCCATAGGCTATCGTTTAATTTATAGAATAAAGTTAACCTACTTGTTAGTCATAGTCGCCGGTACTATAGCGAGTTTGGTTTTTATATTTCAATCGGATAACGAACGAATCAAAGGAATAATCAATCCGACAGAAGATACCTCTTATAATTATCGAGTGATTTCTAATGCCGATTTTTTAGAAAAATATAAAAGAGAACCAGCTATAACAAAAGCGTTTGGTTTTGGCATGGGATCTACCTTTATCTTTCACTATAATGAATATTTAGGCAGGAGAGAACTCAACATTTTAGATAATACTCCGCTGACTATTTTATTGAAGTCGGGTTATTTGGGTCTGCTAATTTATATTTTAATAGTGCTATATCCCATGGTATATCTCAATTGGCACCAACGCGTGCTTTTGCTTTTCCCTATTGTATTATCTATGTTTTTGTTTAACCATGCGTTGTATAATGTATTATATATCTTCGGTGTTTACTTTGTAGCATTCCGCTTAAAAGACCATAGAAAGCAAAACATTAAACTCCTTAACTCTTAGATAGGCTATGCAGGTTCCAATTTATTATTTTACTGTAGAAGGTATTTCTTCTTCCGTTTTTGAATCGCAGGTGTATGCCTATGTTTCTAGCTTACGGAAAAATAATATTCCAGTAAAACTTATTATTGGACAGCGATATAAAGCCAGAGCAAGCTTGAAAAAACTATCTAAATTAAGGAGGGAACCAAACACGGAATTTTTATTTCTTCCGCAGAAGTTAAACTATGCGAAGCAAGCAAAACGTTTGGCTAAGCGCTTACCAGATAAAAAGTTGGCAATATTGCATTGCAGGAATATTGAAGCAGCATATATAGGTTGGTTGGTGCAACAGCAGAAGCCGAACATTCGAGTTTTATACGATGTACGAGGCTATGTAGAGGATGAAATGCGATATTTCGAGGATTCCAAAGGAGAAAAGCAATATACAGAAATGAATAAAGAGCTTTTCCATTCACCTATTTTCTTCAATTTTGTTTCGGAAAGACTTAGGAAGGTTTATGAAAAGCAATATCAGATAGAAATAAAAAACTATTCCATCTGTGTAAGTGCCTACAACGATACTATTTTTAAACCTTATCTTACAGAAGAGATAGATATAGCAGAAAGGCCAAAGTTGGTGTTTGTTGGTGGTAGTCAGTCTTATCAGAAAATAGAGTCTTTGGTCGCTATGTTAGAAAAACAAGGCACGATAGACTTTACGGTGGTTACCAATAAAAAAGTAAACATCCCAAGTGCAAATACCACTAAATTCTTAACTGGGTTAACCCCATTGGAAGTATCCAACGTATTGGACTCTATGGATTATGGCATTTTATATCGTAGTAATGAGCCGTTCAATGAAGTAGCTACTCCTACCAAGATTGCGGAATATTGGGGGAAAGGATTAAAGGTAATTGCTATAAATTCAGCAGGAGCTTATACATCGATCCTAAAAGAAAAACCTTTTCTAGGGTATGTCTTTGCTGACGAAAAAGAATATTTAAACAGGGAACTGTTTAAAATAGAAACAGCAGAAAAAAAGAAAATCGCCTCTTTTGCCAAAGCAAACTATTCTCTTTCAGCCAACTATATGAAATACATGTTGCTTTACAACAAACTTCTAAATAAGACCAAAAAATAATGAAGCTGATAAGTTTATATACCTATTTAGAAGATGTAGGAGGGGCAAATAACTTATGCGTCATCTTCCACAATAACTTAATGCGTACAGGCATGTTTTCTGATGGCAAGGTTAGTTCTTTTACTAGTTACGAAGACTTAGCGCCTAGTTATAAAAAACAGTTGGGAGAGTCGTCCTATGTTAAGTTTAAAGCAATGGAGTTGTTGAAAAATGCAGACGAGGTGGTGTTTTTGTCTCATCATCGAAAAATGACTACTTATTTACTCGCTTTATCCAAGTTACTTAGAAAAGAAATATGCATTGTTCACATTGCACACATTACGCTTAACTCGCTTAAATACGCAACATTGTTTCCGAAGTATACTATCGCGGTCTCCAGTAATGTGAAGCAAAACCTGCAAGAGTACTTTAATGTAAAGGGTGTTAGAGTGATTTATAATGGTACACCACCAGTAGATTACGATTTAGAAAAACCTCTAAATCCAGAGCATATTGTTGTAACTATGCCTGCATTAATAGATGGTAGAAAACAGCAAGTAGCTTTATCACAATTTTTGAAAAATAAATTACCTAAGCAAGTTACTATTCAGTTTGCAGGAGATGGACCAGATCGAGAGGAACTAGAAAACTTGGTGTCTGATGATAAGCAATTTAAGGTTTTAGGACATGTAGACGACATGGATAGCTTGTATAGAAACTCTGACTACGTATTATTGTTTTCAAAATCAGAAGGTTTGCCCTTATGCTTAATCGAGGCTCAAAGCTATGGCATACCAATCATTTGTAACGACGTAGGAGGTAATCTAGAAATACTAAAACCAGGAGAGAATGGTTTTTTTACGGACTCTATGCAAGAATTATTGGCGTGTCTAAAAAAATTGCCGGGTATAGATGTTCTTCAATATCAGAAAATACGAGAGCGAAGTATAGAGAATTTTACAGAGAAATTTCAATTCGATAAAATGATGAAGCAGTACGTAGACCTATTTCAAGAAGTAATTCAATCAAGACAATAAAAAACACTGGTCTGTTTATAGAAGTACAATAGAAAATATTAGAAATACAAAAAATTATATGCCTAAGATAACCCTACATAACGCTTATCATTACGCCTTGTGCTTCTTGGCTTTCTCTTTGTCTTTTCCTAGTACTTTATTTCCAATAGGCATTGCTTCTCTAGTACTAATCGCAATATTTCTACGATTTAAAGAGAAAAACACGCAAATAGACAAACGATTGACTTTGTTTTATGTTGTGATATTTGCTTACATCGCTTTGCGAGTTATAGGCAATGAGGACGTTCGGTATGGAATACGTGTTTTGGAGCGCAACTTACCCTTATTGCTTATTCCATTGCTCATTATCCCAAATAGAATAAAGCAACCCAAAGACTTTTATCGCAGTTTTGTTTTAGGAATATCTCTAGCAAGTATTATCGCAATGCTTGGTGTAGGTTACGATCAGTTTATTGCAGTAAAGGAAGAGCCAACTTGGTACTTTTCTGCTATTGACGACTATGGCTTTCACTCCACTTATATGGCTATGTATGCGTTAGTAGCCATAGTAATGCTTAGCGAAAGAAAGTTATTTACACAGACTAGAACTATTGCACTCAGTGCTCTTTTAAGTCTTTTTGTGCTATTCAGCTCTAGCAGAATAGCACTAATTGTTTTGTTGATTTTGTTAATTATAAAAGCAATATCCTCTGGCAAGAAAGTATTTTATTATGGTTTAGGCATGGTAGGTGTTATATTGATCGCCGTTTTCTCCTTTTCCGAAGACTTTCGATTCAAAATAAATCAATTAAAAGATTTTCAAGGTTTTACGCATTACGATAATAATAATTACGGAAGTGTATCCGTTCGGGTAGCGAAGATAAAAGCTTCTATGTTGGTATGGGAAGAAAACAAGTGGTTTGGAAAAGGAACTGGCGATACTAGGGAAGCCTTGGTGCAGAAGTATCGATCTAAGGAGATAGAATGTTGGCCGTGTGCAAGAGCGCGCTACAATTCACATAACCAATACTTAACTGTTTTGGCATCCTATGGGTTAGTTGGCTTTCTGTTATTTGGCGCTTGGGTAGCTTACTTGTTTTTTACTGCATGGAAAGAAAATAACAAGCTTCTGTTAGGTATACTTTTTATTTTTTTAATGATCAGTCTCACCGAATCTATTTTAGAGGTAAATCGTGGAGTAATCCCAGTATTTCTGTTGTTGTATTATTTACCATTAGCAAAACGTATAGAAAATGGCGAATAGAATACAATTAATATTACGGGATAAAAGATGGCAACTATTCTTACTTTTTTGGGTTGTCAATGTGGTGCTTTCCATAGTCTATAAGTTCTATTATTACCATACGGGGCAACATTTACATTATACATGGTTGCCAGACATGCTTTTCTTCTTGCTTTTAATCATAGCAATTTCTCCCAAAGAAAACGGCTTAGTCCTTGTAGGAGTATTCTCTCTGCTGTTGTTTAAAATCATCGGGAGCTGGTCTATAGCTTCTCACTATCCAAATGATATAGACCTCTACAAGGATGTGATAAAAACTTGGATGGGGTATGTATATATCTTTCCGCTATTTCTGTTATTGTCTAATGGGGTAGAGAAGAAACCAATAGAAATTCCTAAGTACGTAAAACATGGTTTTGTTGTTTTAGCAGGAGGATTGGCATGTAGTGTTTTTGTTGGTTTACTCATAAAAGCAAAGGTGTTACAGACTTATCTTAACCCTAATCGATTTGGTATTTCTGGGTTTTTATATCCGTCGTCCTATGTAAGCTATTTTTATATTTTAAGTATATCCGCTACATATTTACTACATAAACGTGTGCCAGCAAAAAGAACCTATTCCATTTTGTTGTATACACTAAGTCTTGCAGCTTTATTATCTGGTACAAAGAGTACTTATTTGTTTCTCTTAGTGTTCTATACCCTTTATATTATAGACAAGCAGTACTATCGAAAAAAGTGGTTATGGGCTATCCTTGGTGCTATCGGATTGCTTCTTGTGTATTTCCGTCATAAGTTAGCATCGGTTTTCTCTGTATTGCTAGAGCTGTATCAGAAAGAAGACTTTTTGACCTTTGCCTTGTCCTACAGGAATATATATGCTCAGAGCACTTGGGTTTTTATTCAAGAGAATTGGACTTGGGTGAATTACCTTTTCGGAGGATTGGATAACGTAAATCAACTTACCGAAATGGCATTTATAGACCTCTTCTTAAACTTTGGAATCCTTGGATCAGGTTTGTTTATAATTCTTTATTACCGACTTATAATTCGACTTCTAGATTGGTCGCCAATGCATATGGTTGTCGCGATTAGCATAATTATTTTAATTGCTATTGGAGGAAATTTCTTTGATAGAATTCATCTAGCATATTGGCTTGCTCTTTTATTACTGCTAAATCAAAAAGGAAAATCTAAAACTCCTATCTAAATTTTTGGGTATTTTATGGAGAAAAGCACCTTGAATGCTAATTTTATCTTATTCTATTTTTAAGAATCAAACATTCTCTATTTTTGCAAGCAACCTTTTTGAAAAATCATCCTCTATACTATAGTGGTAGCTCATTGCGGGGTTGCTTCATCATAGTTTTACAAGTTTATGGAAGTCATTCAACTATTAAATACACACGTACATAATTTAACCATGCAAGAAACCTTGCAGGAGGTAGAGCATGCCATAAATCAAAAGAAACAAGTACATTATACCGATTTGAATGCTGGAAAGATTGTGGACTTACAGGGGGATATTGACTTGCGAAAAAGTGTGCATGAAGCCGATATTATTAATGCCGATGGCCAAGCAGTAGTGTGGGCCTCCAAGTTTCTTAAGAAACCGATAAAAGAGAGAGTCGCTGGAGTAGATCTAATGGGAAACCTAGTGGATTTGGCTGCAAAAAATGGCTACAAAATATACCTATTAGGTGCTAAAGAAGAAGTGGTAACCAGGTTAACTAGAATTTACAAGGAGAAGTACGGAGAGAACTTAGTAGCGGGTTATAGAAATGGATATTTCAACGAAGAAGCAGAAGCCAAGATAGTGGACGAAATCGTTCAATCTGGTGCGCAAATGTTGTTTGTTGCGATTTCCTCTCCATTTAAAGAGAACTTTTTATTCCGACATAAAGATGCCTTGAGTCAAGTGAATTTCATTATGGGTGTTGGCGGGAGCTTTGATGTGTATGCTGGAGAGGTAAAACGTGCGCCGATATGGATGCAAAAGATCGGTATGGAGTGGTTCTTCAGATTCCTACAAGAGCCTAAAAGAATGTGGCGACGTTACCTAATAGGAAACTCTAAATTCATATATTTGGTCTTTAAGGAAAAATGGCAAAAAACACCACCCTCGGAAGTTAAATCAAGATAAGTTTTATCAAATTGGAGATATTCCATAATGGAAGGACGGTGTAATGCAGTTCTAATGCTATTTTTTCAATAAAACGTAGTTATGAAGAGAGTATTGATCACCGGAGCAGCCGGTTTTTTGGGATCGCATTTATGTGATAGATTTATAAAGGAAGGCTATAGCGTAATAGGGATGGATAACCTTATTACTGGCGATTTAAAAAATATTGAACATCTTTTTCCTAATAAAAACTTTGTTTTTTATAACCACGATGTAACCACCTTTGTGCACGTACCTGGAAAACTTGATTATATCTTACATTTTGCATCTCCAGCGAGCCCTATAGACTATCTTAAGATTCCAATTCATACCCTAAAAGTAGGATCCTTAGGAACCCATAACTTACTAGGATTGGCACGTGAGAAAAATGCACGAATTCTTATTGCCTCTACATCAGAGGTTTATGGAGATCCATTAGTCCATCCACAATCAGAAGATTATAACGGAAATGTTAGCTCTATAGGTCCACGCGGCGTGTATGACGAGGCCAAACGTTTTCAAGAGTCCATCACCATGGCATACCATAGATATCATGGAATGGAGACGCGTATAGCTCGCATTTTCAACACCTATGGACCGCGTATGCGGCTGAACGATGGTAGAGTAATCCCAGCCTTTATGGGGCAAGCATTAAGAGGCGAAGACTTAACCGTTTTTGGCGATGGCCTACAAACCCGTTCTTTTTGCTTTATCGATGATCAAATAGAAGGATTATATCGTCTATTGCTAAGTGATTATGCTTATCCAGTAAATATTGGAAACCCAGCGGAGATGACCATACTTGAATTTTCCGAAGAGATAATTAAACTTACCGGATCCAAAAATAAAATTATTTTTAAAGAATTGCCAGAAGATGATCCTATGCAACGCAGACCAGATATAAGTCTTGCTAAAAAAATATTGGATTGGGAGCCAAAAGTTAGCAGAGAAGAAGGCATGCGTAAAACGTTCGAATACTTTAAAGGTTTAAGTAAAGAGGAACTTTACCGCAGTGAACACAAGGACTTCTCAGAGCACGAACATATACGTCAATAAGCAACATATGTTTAAAAAAGGAAGGTATTCAGGATGGATTCGCCCTATAGCCTATGCGGTAGATATGCTTATCGTGTATGTAGTGGCTTATTTCGTTATTTTGCCTTATATAGATCCTCTTATATTTGGGGCTTTTATTACCATAGCGTGGCTAGCCCTATCTTTAGCAACAAAGTTTTACGCGGTATATAGATACACACATGCTACCAATCTACTGATTTTATTAGCTCGACAAACAGTGATGTTTGCCTTGGTGGTATATGCTTATTTTGGATATCATTCCCACTCTTGGATCCACTCCAATACTATCTTAAAATACACTTTGCTGAGCATGCTTTTTGTTGCTATTGCAAAATTCTCTTTATTCTATTTGCTAAAACGATACCGACTGCATTTAAAAGGAAATGTGCGTAAAGTAATCATTTTAGGAAATAATGCTAAAACAAGTCAGTTAGAAGACTTTTTTAATACAAGGCAAGAATATGGCTATCAGTTGCGTAAAGTATTTGATATAAGTAATATAGATGAGGCTGGATTAGAGAAAATATTCTATTTCGTTCAAAAAAACGGAATAGATGAAATTTATGCTTCCCTTGCAGAAACCGACAATCAAACAATAAATAAACTGATACAGTTTGTAGATAACAACTTGATAGTTTTAAAGTTTTTACCAGACAATAAAGATATTTTTTCCAGAAAAATGCACATGCAATACTACGGGCTCCTGCCTATTGTTGCCATGCGCAGTATTCCGATGGATAAGATGATCAATCAAATAATAAAAAGAGTGTTTGATATTGTAGTGTCTATTTTTGTTATGGTTTTTGTGCTATCTTGGTTTACACCTTTGATGGCTATTTTAATAAAATTAGATAGTAAAGGTCCTGTTTTCTTTAAGCAGAGAAGAAATGGATTGGATTACAAGGAGTTTTACTGTTATAAATTCCGCTCTATGCGCCCCAATCCTACAGCCGATTTGCACCAAGTTTCTCGAGGAGATCGGCGAATTACGAGGGTTGGGAAATTCTTGAGGAAAACAAGTT
>Ga0209075_1002774_pt1 | contig 15124 bp, 12 predicted proteins | sample Stecom2011_FD_187523 | JGI IMG/M metagenome (GOLD analysis project Ga0209075, IMG submission 187523) | Agricultural soil microbial communities from Utah to study Nitrogen management - Steer compost 2011 (SPAdes) (version 2) | ecosystem: Environmental > Terrestrial > Soil > Agricultural land... | reverse complement strand
TATCGATACCTGTTACGGGAAGGGCTGATCGCAGAAGATCCGACCCTGAGGATCGACAGCCCACGGCTCCCGCGACGTTTGCCCGATACGCTGACTGAGCAGGATGTGGAAGTTCTTCTGGCCGAGCCGGATCCAGGGGTGCCCCTGGAATTACGGGATCGGGCCATGCTGGAAATTCTGTACGGCTGTGGCTTACGGGTTACAGAGCTCACGAGCCTTGCTGTCGATCAGGTCAATTTGCGGCAGGGTGTGGTTCGCGTTAGTGGCAAAGGTAATAAGGATCGTCTGGTGCCGCTGGGTGAAGAAGCTGTGGACTGGTTACTCAGGTATATGAAAGAGGCCCGGCACGAGCTGCTGAAAGGTAAAAGCAGTGATGCTCTGTTCCCCGGCAATCGCGCCACCGCTATGACCCGTCAGACGTTCTGGCACCGCATCAAACTCTATGCCGCAAGGTCGGGTATCCGTAAGCATCTTTCACCGCACACCCTGCGCCACGCGTTTGCAACTCATTTACTGAACCACGGTGCGGATTTGCGTGTGGTGCAGATGCTGCTAGGCCACTCGGATTTATCCACAACCCAGATCTATACCCACGTTGCACGGCAGCGCCTGCAGGACCTCCATCAGGCCCACCATCCCAGAGGCTGATCTGTTATGGTAGATCGGTGAACTTTTACTCTGCGCCCGTGTCGCACCAGAACGCGTCAGTCGTTGGCTGTTGTTTCTGGCTGAGTGTGTACTGACCCCTGAATCTACTAACGAAAAGGTACGTTTAAGCTCATGAAACTGAAAATGTTGGCCGCGGTTGCTGGCCTGATGGTGTCGCTGGCCAGTGCGTCAGTTGTGAGTGCCGGAGAAACCGAAGACAAGATAGCAAAACGCCTGGCAGAGGCCGTGCCGGGGTTGACAGTGGTTTCGGTGCGCGAATCCGAAGCAGAGGGCCTGTATGAAGTACAGAGCAACAATGGCGATACCATCTACACCACGCAAGACGGTGTTTATCTGTTGACTGGCGATCTCCTGAAGATTACTGGAAACGGCATTGCCAACGTGACCGAAGAGGCGAGGGCGAAAACCCGTAAACGGCAGATGGCAGATTTTGGTGACGAAGGGTTGATTTCCTACCCGGCAAAAGGTGAGCAGAAGGCCGTGGTCGATGTGTTTACCGACATCGATTGCCCCTATTGCCGAAAACTCCATGACGAGATTCCGGAGCTTAACAGTTACGGCATTACCGTGAATTATTATGCCTTCCCCCGGTCCGGCCCCGGTACGCCCTCTTTCCGTAAATATGAGTCTGTCTGGTGCTCTGAGGACCAGCAAGGTGCAATGGACGCTGCCAAAGGCGGCAAATCCGTCAGCCCGAAGACCTGTGATAATCCGGTTGGGGCGCAGTATCGTCTTGGCGGGCAGGTTGGCGTAACCGGCACCCCGGCCATCGTGCTGGAAGACGGCAATATGGTTCGGGGATACGTACCCGCACGCAATCTGGCGGAAGGTCTGGGTCTGCTTTGATCATTCCCGGGGCCGGTTCACGGTCCCGGTTTCTGCTGTTTGAACGACGACCGATTCAGGGCTTATTCAGAGGCCCCTGAATCGGTATACTATGCCCCCTATTGCAATCCATCAGCACCCCCATCGGGATCAGAGGTGAGAGCTTGAAAGACGTTAATGTCGGAATTTGCGGACTGGGAACCGTAGGCGGCGGTACATTCAATGTCCTGACTCGCAACGCGGCGATTATTGCGGGCCGTGTCGGCTGCAATATCCGGATTGCCAGAGTCGCCAGCCGGAAGAGCCGGGACGATCTCGAATTGGGTGATGTTCCGTTCAGTACCGACATTTTTGACGTGGTGAATGATCCTGCCATTGATATCGTTGTTGAGCTGATCGGGGGTTATGACGCCGCCAAGGAGTTGGTGCTGGCCGCTATTGCTAACGGCAAGCATGTTGTGACGGCCAACAAGGCCCTGATTGCCGTGCACGGTAACGAAATTTTTGAAGCGGCGGAGAAGGCAGGCGTGGTGGTTGCCTATGAAGCTGGCGTCGCCGGTGGAATTCCTGTGATCAAGGCGATACGTGAAGGCCTGGCGGCCAACCGTATCGACACCATCGCTGGCATCATCAACGGCACCGGCAACTTTATCCTTACCGAAATGCGGGCCGGTCGCCAGTTCGACGACGTGTTGAAAGAGGCGCAGGCGCTCGGGTATGCCGAGGCGGATCCGACCTTTGACGTTGAAGGTATAGATGCAGCGCATAAACTGACCATTCTGGCGTCTTCCGGGATTGGTGTCCCCCTTCAGTTCGAGAAAGCTTTCACCGAGGGCATCTCTGCTCTGACCCCCAGTGACATCGCCCATGCGGAGTTGCTGGGCTACCGGATCAAGCATCTGGGCATTGCCCGGCGCCGCGAAGACGGTATCGAACTTCGGGTTCACCCGACACTGGTACCGAAAAGCCACCTGATTGCTCAGGTTGATGGCGTGCTGAACGCCGTAATGGTCGATGGCGACGCGGTTGGCCAGACCATGTACTACGGCCCCGGTGCGGGTGCCGAAGCCACCGCTTCTGCGGTGATTGCCGATATTGTGGATGTGGCGCGGGCGGTGTCCAGCAGCAGCCAGCAGCGGGTGCCGTATCTGGGCTTCGCCCCAGAGGCAATGGAGAATCTGGCGGTCCTGCCGATGGAAGATATTCAGTCCGCTTACTATCTTCGGATTCAGGCCTTCGATCATCCGGGTGTGCTGGCCAAGGTTGCTTCGATTCTCAGTGAGCATGGCATCAACATTGAATCGATCATGCAGAAAGAGTCCGAATTCATGGATGGTCGTATTCCGGTCATCATCCTGACCCACACGGTACAGGAGCGCCAGATGAATCTGGCCATCGAGGAAATGGAAGCCCTGGCCGATGTTGACGGCAAGGTTGTTCGCATCCGCGCAGAAAACTTTAACTGACAGGTACGCACGTGAGATACATCAGCACACGGGGCGAAGCACCCGCACTGGGCTTTGAAGACGTTCTACTGACCGGGCTTGCTACCGATGGCGGCCTGTATGTTCCAGAGTCACTGCCGCATTTCAGTCTGGAAGAAATTCGTAGCTGGCGCGGATTGCCGTATGCGGAGCTGGCCTACAAGGTCATGTATCCGTTTGTGGAAGATGCGATCCCTGCGGATGAGTTCCGTAAGATGCTGGACGAAACCTACAGCGTGTTTACCCATCAGGCGGTTGCGCCGCTGGTTCAGCTGGACAGCAACGAGTGGGTGATGGAGCTGTTCCGTGGGCCGACGCTGGCGTTCAAGGATTTTGCTCTGCAATTGTTGGGACGCCTGCTCGACTATGTCCTGGAGAAGCGCAACCAGCACGTGGTGATCATGGGAGCGACCTCGGGTGATACCGGCTCTGCGGCCATTGAGGGTTGCCGTCGCTGCAAGCACGTGGACATTTTTATCCTGCACCCGCATCAGCGAGTGTCGGAAGTTCAGCGTCGCCAGATGACCACGGTACAAGGCGACAACATCCACAACATCGCAGTCAAAGGCAACTTCGACGACTGCCAGCGTATGGTGAAGGAGAGCTTCGGCGATCAGTCCTTCCTCGGTGGCAAGACTCAACTGGCGGCGGTGAATTCCATCAACTGGGCGCGGATCATGGCCCAGATTGTGTACTACTTTCAGGCCTCTCTGGCGCTCGGTGGTCCGGACCGCAGCATGGCGTTCTCCGTGCCCACCGGTAACTTTGGCGATATCTTTGCGGGTTATCTGGCCAAGAAAATGGGCTTGCCCATTTCCCAGCTGGTTATCGCGACCAACCGCAACGACATCCTGCATCGCTTCATGAGCGGCAACAAGTACGAGCAGCATCAGCTTGAGCATACCCTGTCGCCGAGTATGGATATCATGGTGTCCAGCAACTTCGAGCGTTTGTTGTTTGACCTCCACGGTCGCGACGGTGCTGCCGTGAAGCAGTTGCTGGAAAACGCAGCCAAAGGTCCGGTCAGCATCGAAGACTACCGCTGGAAGCACGCCCGCAAGCTGTTCGACAGCGATGCTGTCGATGATAAGACCACCTGCGATACCATCCGTGAAATTTACGAGCAGAATGAATACCTGTTGGACCCACACACGGCCATTGGCGTTCGTGCTGCCCGTAACTGTCGCCGTGATGCGTCTGTGCCGATGATCACCCTGGGCACTGCGCACCCTGCCAAGTTCCCGGACGCGATTGTTGAATCCGGCCTGACCGTGAAGCCCGAGTTGCCAGCTCACATGGCTGATCTGTTCGAGCGGGAAGAGCGCTACACCGTCCTGGATAACAGTCTGTCTGACGTGCAGGGCTTCCTGGCGAAGCACTGGAAAAATGCCTGATCCGGCATGACTCCAAAAAAGATCCTGCGTCGCCCCCAGCCAGCTGACCGGCTGGACTGGGGGCAAAACCTCCCACCCATCCTCCGCCGGCTGTATGCCGCCCGGGGCGTCCAATCTGACGAGCAGCTCCAGTACACCCTGAACTACCTCGCGTCTCCCATGCAATTGCGTGGTATCGACCGGGCGGTTGAGCTGCTGGCTGCCGCGGTGGTTGAGAAGCAGAAGGTGATGGTGCTGGGCGACTTTGATGCCGATGGCGCCACCAGTACCGCGGTTGCGATGCTGGGGCTGTCGATGTTGGGCGTGCCCTCAGTGGATTTTCGGGTGCCCAGTCGTTTTTCCGACGGGTATGGCCTGACACCCGGCATCATCCATCGGTTGCAGGATGACGGAGATCTACCCGATTTGCTGGTGACCGTGGATAACGGTATTTCCGCCATCGAAGGCGTCCGGGCTGCCCGTGAGCTAGGCATCAAGGTGGTTATCACCGATCACCACCTGGCGGGCGAGGAGCTGCCTGATGCCGATGCCATTGTTAACCCCAACCAGCCCGGTTGTCCGTTTCTGAGCAAGAACGCCGCCGGGGTGGGGGTCATGTTCTATGTGCTGACTGCACTGCGAAAGCACCTGCGTGACAATAACCTTTTGCCAGATCCTGAGCCTAACCTGGGTACCCTGCTGGATCTGGTGGCTCTGGGCACGGTAGCCGACGTGGTGCCGCTGGATCACAACAATCGCATTTTTGTAGAGCAGGGCATCCGCCGCATTCGCAAAGGCGAAGCCCGTCCCGGGATATTGGCGCTGCTTGAGGTGGCTGGCCGTGACTACACCCAGATCAGCTCCACCGACCTCGGCTTTGTTGTAGGTCCCCGGTTGAACGCCGCCGGGCGCCTGGATGACATGAGTATCGGTATTGCATGCCTGTTGGCTGACAGCCACGACGAGGCTCTGCGCCTGGCCCGGGAATTGGACAATTTCAATCGCGAACGCCGCAGTATCGAGCGGGAAATGAAAACTCAGGCCCAGGATCTGCTTGCTTCAATGTCTCTGGATATCGAGGGCCTGCCCTGGGGGCTGGCGCTGTTTGATCAGGATTGGCACCAGGGTGTCATCGGCATACTGGCGGCACGAATTCGCGAACAAACCCATCGCCCGACCATTGCCTTTGCGCCGGATGACGACGGCGAACACCTTAAAGGCTCCGCCCGCTCAATCCCGGGCCTGCATATCCGCGATGCTTTGGCGGTTGTGGATGCAAGAAAGCCCGGGTTGATGAAAAAATATGGCGGCCACGCCATGGCAGCCGGCATGACCATCGCCCGTGCCGATCTGGGCGAGTTCAGCCAGGCCTTTGATCAGGCCGTGCGGGATGCTCTGAAAGCGGAAAATCTGGAGGCCGCCATCATTACCGACGGCCCGCTCGCCCCGGAGGAGTTGAATCTCGATACCGCCTACCTGCTCAGACGCAGCGGCCCCTGGGGACAGCATTTTCCAGAGCCGATATTCGATGGTGAGTTCCGGGTGGTGAGTCAACGCATCGTGGGTGAAAATCATCTGAAACTGGTGCTTCAGCCGATCGCAGGCGGTGGCATTATCGACGGAATTGCCTTCAACACCGGGCCTGAGGTACCAGATTTTACCCGCTGTGGTGCCCGGGTGGTGTATAAGCCAGATTCCAACACCTTTCGGGGCCGTACCAATCTGCAGTTGTTGGTGGATTATCTGGAGCCACTGGGCTGATATCCGAGGCGTACTCCGTATTTTCCGGTTGCTGATTTAGCCAGCAAATTCCGGTAGAATCCGCCCTCTGTTTTTATCGCATCATTTTCCAAAAGCGAGACACGGTTTCATGGAAGTTAATCCCATAGTGGTGAAGATCAAAGAGCTTCGCGAGCGCACTGAAGCGCTGAGGGGGTATCTTTGACTACGATCAGCGTAGTGAACGTCTGGTTGAAGTAGAACGGGAACTTGAACTCCCGAGTGTGTGGGACAATCCCGAGCGTGCCCAGGCGTTGGGCAAGGAGCGTTCCGACCTTGAGCTGATCGTGCAAACCATTGATAACCTCACCAGCGGTCTGAGCGATGCCGAAAGCCTGCTCGACATGGCGGTGGAAGAGGATGATGAGGGCACGGTTCAGGACATCGTGGCTGATCTTGAAAGCCTCGACAAAGAGCTCGAAAAGCTTGAGTTCCGCCGTATGTTCTCCGGTGAAATGGACGCCAACAACGCCTACCTGGATATTCAGGCCGGTTCCGGCGGTACCGAAGCTCAGGATTGGGCGAACATGCTGCTGCGCATGTACCTGCGCTGGGCAGAGCGTCGTGGTTTCAAGGCGGAAATCGTTGAGTTGCAGGAAGGTGAAGTGGCGGGCATCAAGAGTGCCACCATTCATGTTCAGGGCGAGTACGCCTACGGCTGGCTGCGCACTGAAACCGGGGTGCATCGCCTGGTTCGCAAGTCGCCGTTCGATTCCGGCAATCGTCGTCATACCTCTTTCTCTTCTGTGTTTATATCGCCGGAAGTGGACGACAGCTTCGAAGTCGAGATCAACCCGGCCGACCTGCGGGTCGACGTTTACCGCGCCTCCGGTGCTGGTGGTCAGCACGTTAACCGGACCGAATCCGCAGTCCGGCTGACCCACAACCCGACCGGGATTGTTGTGGCCTGTCAGGCTGGCCGAAGCCAGCACCAGAACAAAGACCAGGCCATGAAGCAACTGAAAGCCAAGCTGTTCGAGCGCGAGATGCAGTTGCGTAACGCCGAGAAGCAGAAGCAGGAAGACTCCAAGTCAGACATCGGCTGGGGCAGCCAGATCCGTTCCTACGTGCTGGATGACAGCCGTATCAAGGATCTGCGCACCAAGGTGGAAACCAGCAACACCCAGTCGGTGCTTGATGGTGATATCGACAAGTTTATCGAAGCCAGTCTGAAGATGGCGCTGTAACCAGCGCCATTCAACCCGATCCGGACACCCCCGACTTCTTAGTGAGCCAAAATGACCGAACACACCCAGAACGCCGCACAGCCCGAGGACAACAAGTTGATTGCCGAGCGTCGCGCCAAACTGGCGGCACTGCGTGAGCAGGGCAATCCGTTCCCGAATGATTTCCGTCGTGATGCCACCGCTGCTGAATTGCAGGAGAAATACGGCGACAACACCAAGGAAGAGCTGGAGGCAATGGGCATCGAGGTGGCCATTGCAGGCCGAATGATGCTCGACCGAAAAGCGTTCAAAGTGGTTCAGGATATGACTGGACGCATCCAGATCTACGCCTCCAAGGATGTCCAGAAAGACACCAAACACTGGGACCTGGGCGACATCGTGGGGGTGCGGGGTATCCTGTGCAAATCCGGCAAGGGCGACCTGTATGTGTCCATGGACGAGTACACGCTGCTGACCAAGTCGCTGCGCCCGCTGCCTGAGAAACACAAGGGCCTGACAGACACCGAGGCCCGTTACCGTCACCGTTACGTTGATCTGATGGTGAACGAAGACAGTCGCCGGGTGTTCTATGCCCGTTCGAAAATCATCAACGTCATGCGCCAGTACTTCACCGATCGCGACTTCATGGAGGTGGAAACCCCCATGCTGCAGGTGATCCCCGGTGGCGCTACCGCCCGTCCGTTTGTCACCCATCACAACGCCCTGGGCATCGACATGTACTTGCGGATCGCTCCAGAGCTGTTCCTCAAGCGCCTGGTCGTGGGCGGCTTCGAGCGGGTGTTCGAGATCAACCGTAACTTCCGTAATGAAGGCCTGTCTACCCGGCACAACCCCGAGTTCACCATGGTCGAGTTCTATCAGGCCTACGCCGATTACAACGACCTGATGGACCTGACCGAAGACATGCTGCGTACCATCGCACAAAAGGTGTTGGGAACCACGACCGTGATCAATACCCGGTCATTGAAAGACGGTACGGAAGAAACCATCGAATACGATTTCGGTAAGCCGTTCGAGCGCCTGACCGTGGTCGACGCGATTCTGCGCTACAACCCGGATATCACCCGGGAGCAACTGGCGGATGACGCCAAGGCTCGCGACGTTGCGAAGAACCTGGGTATCCACGTGAAAGACATCTGGGGCCTGGGTAAGGTGCAGATCGAGATCTTCGAGGCCACCGCCGAGCATCGTCTGATGCAGCCGACATTCATCACCGAGTACCCGAAAGAGATCTCTCCGCTGGCCCGTTGCAAAGACAGCGATCCGTTTGTGACCGAGCGTTTCGAGTTCTTCGTAGGTGGCCGCGAGATTGCTAACGGCTTCTCGGAGCTGAACGATGCCGAAGATCAGGCCGAGCGTTTCCAGGCTCAGGTGGCCGAGAAAGATGCCGGTGACGACGAGGCCATGTTCTACGACGATGACTACGTAATGGCTCTGGAATATGGCCTGCCACCAACGGCTGGGGAAGGCATTGGTATCGACCGTCTGGCCATGCTGCTGACCGATTCGCCGTCCATCCGCGATGTCATCCTGTTCCCGGCCATGCGCCCGGAGCACAAGGCCGAGCACAAACCGGATAGCGAGTAAGTTCTGATGCATCCGGCCGAGGCGCTGGCTCAGCAACTGAAGCCCGGGCGCGGCTGGGATCAATGGCTGGCGGACGAGTTCCGCCAGCCATACATGTTGCAGTTGGCCGACTTTCTGGCCCGTGAAGAGCAGGCCGGAAAGACACTGTTCCCGGAACGAAAGCATTACTTCAATGCTCTGAACAGCACGCCGCTGGAGCAGGTGAAAGTGGTGATTCTGGGCCAGGACCCCTACCACGGTCCGGGTCAGGCCCACGGACTGTGCTTCTCAGTGCGCCCGGGCGTACCGGTGCCGCCTTCGCTGGTCAATATTTTCAAGGAAATCGAAACCGATCTGGGCATCGTCCCGCCCGACCACGGCTGCCTGCAATCCTGGGCCGAGCAGGGCGTGTTGCTCCTGAACGCAGTTCTAACCGTGGAGCAGGGTAACGCAGGTGCGCACCAGAACAAGGGTTGGGAAACGTTCACCGACAAGGTTATCGAAACGGTCAACCGGGAGCGGGATGGCGTGGTGTTTCTGCTCTGGGGCAGCTACGCAAAGAAAAAAGGCCGACATATTGACCGGAATCGCCACCTGGTTCTGGATGGCCCGCACCCGTCACCGCTCAGTGCCTACCGTGGCTTCTTTGGTTGCAGGCATTTCTCGAAGGTTAACGAATGCCTGAGGGAGCAGGGCAGGCCCTCCGTTCATTGGGCATTGCCAAGCAAAGTTGCGTTGATTGCCAAGTATAAACAGTGACGCGCTGACGAAGGCAATGTAAAGGTAGTCTTCAGTGCGGGACAGGCTCGCGAAGAAAACCGATCCCTATTGAAGCAGCGCCATGGCCGCTTCCATCTGGGCGTTGAGGTCTTCCTCTTCTGCCATGATGGTTTCCGGGTCTAGTCCTAGGCGATTGAAGGCTGAGATGGTGGCGAAGTCCATTTCATTCCAGGGGTTGTCGGTCCCCGCCACCAGTTGCAGGTTGGCGATCATAACCAGATCTGCGTAGTCGGCTGTCGGTACTTCTCGCTGGAAGTTAGCGTATTCCAGTGGCACATCCTGCAACTCTTTCGGGAAATCCCATTTTTTCAGGATCATGCTGCCAATGCGTGGGTGCAGTTGCTCTATTACGTTGTCGAGCATGATGCTGCTGATCTGGATGTCCTGGTCTTCAACGTAGCGCAGGATGGGTAGCACGCCGATCAGGTGCACAAGGCCGGCCAATGTTGCCTGGTCTGGTTTGAGTTTTGTGTAGTGCTGGGCCAGAACGTGGCAGATGCCGGCCACTTCGGTACTGGTCTGCCAGGTCGCACGCAGGCGCTTGTCGACCATGTCAGAGGTCGCCTGGAACATCTGCTCCATGGCCAGACCCATGGCGAGGTTGCTGGTATAAGCCATGCCCAGGCGACTCACTGCCATGTTCAGGTTCTCAATGGCCCGGCTACCCCGGAACAGTGGGCTGTTGCAAACCCTGATGATGCGGGCAGACAGCGCTGTGTCATTGCTGATGACTCTGACCAGGTCTGCAATCGCGGAGTCCTCTGACTCGGCGATGTCCCGTACCTGAAGTGCGACTTCGGGTAGTGTCGGCAGAACCAGTTTGTCGTTTTCAATCGCGCTGGTCAGGTCAGACTTTATGGTTTCAACAATATTTGCCATGGTCAGTAACGTTCCGCTTGTCTGATTGCCCGGGTGCAGGGCTAGATGTAAACCGTATGTGGTTTATTTATAGCAAAATTTTCGGATTTTTCCTGTCAACTTATGTATCCGCTTGTGTGCCTTGCTCCCGCTCGGGTACCGGGTAGGGCAGCGGCTCAAGCTGAACTCGAATGCCTTCTCTGCCGTCAACGGACAGTGACTCCGTATCGGCATCGTGACGGAGTACCGCCAGCATCTCGCCCTGATGGTCACCGATCATAATGGCGTTCACCACCTCACCGACCGTCTTTCCGTTTGCCAGCAGCTTTGTACCTTCCTCCGGTGCACGCTCTGTATTGCTGAATGAAAGGCGGAAAAGACTCTTTTTCAGCTGGCCAAGAAAGTGCATCCGGGCAATCACTTCCTGACCGGTATAACAGCCCTTTTTGAAGTGTATGCCCTGCAAATGTTGAAGGTTAAGCGTTTGGGGAACATGGGCTTCAACGGTGACGGGCGTCAGCCAGGGAACCCCTGCGGAGATGCTTGAGGCTTGCCAGTCATTCAGGGAAAGTTCGGCCAACTCGATGGGGGCGGGCCGCTCTGCGCTGGGTTGCCACCATTCGTAACGAGGCACCTGCGCGCCTGTGTCTTCTATGCGGATCAGGTATCCCGTGTCGGTTTGCAGAACCTGACCGGGCTGGGAGAGCGCGGTCGCGTCATGACCGGCTACGGCGGTGGCGGCGGGCTGACCAATCAGTCCGATCATCCGGGCGCCGGGCAGTACCTCCATCGTGGTGCCTCTGAACAGCATGAGGTACTTTCTGAGACGGCTCAGGGTGTCCTCGGCAACGCGGGTATCAAGATTCATCAGAAGGTCACCACCATCCCGCACCAGACGGGTAAGGCAGTACGCCCGGCCCTTGGGTGAGCAGGCCGCCGCTCGCCGGGACTGTTCAGGGGTTATTTCATCAACATGCTGGGTGAACTGGCCCTGTACAAACTTGTCTGCCCCGGGGCCGCTGATGCGCACCATGACGTAGTTGCTCAGAGCTGCATAGCCTTCGGGCCGAGCGCTCGATATGGGCTGGGTGTCCTCTTTGCTCACGATGGTCTCCAGGTTAGTGCGGTGGAGTTCAGTACGGGTTATCAGGCTGGCCTGCTCGAAGCCACATGCGCAAGCGCCTGAATTCAGGTTCACCGGTGTTGGCTTTGAGTGGCCCTGCATTCCCGGTGATCAGCGTCACCATGCTACCTGATCTGTTACCTGCGGGCTTGAGTTTCAGGATCACGAGTGCGGAACTCAGGTAACTTGCTGCGCAGATGGTAACGGGGATTTCGTCACCGTTGTTGAGTTGACACAGCAGTCCGGCCTTGCCACTTCGTAGTGAAACGACAGAGTCCGGGCACTGCAGGAGCCCCAGCCGACGAAACGATTGCCAGCCCCAAATACCCCCCGGGATCAAGAGCGCCAGGAGCAGGGGAGTGGATCCGGAAGCTGCCACAACGGTGAACGTGGCCAGCGCGATCCAGGGGGCACTTGCCAGCAATCCGACGCAGGCGGAGGGTGCCAGTGTCAGATTAATCCGGCTGGACACGTTTCAGAATGATCTCGACCATACGCCGAAGGTCGGGGTCTTCCGGCTTGCTGCGCTGCATGAACCATTCAAACATATCGGCATCTTCGCAACTCAACAGTTTGCGGTAGCGGGCCTGGTCCTCTGGCGCCAGATCCCGGTAGGCCTCTTCGAGGAACGGCAGCAACAGCACGTCCAGTTCAAGCATGCCCCGGCGGCTGTGCCACCATAAACGATGAAATTCTGTATGGTCGTTAGATGCGTTTGTGTCGGACATAGTGGGTTCCGTCTTGAGCAACTTGGTGAAGTCCCCGGTTCAGGGAGACAGGGTTCGATAGGTTGTCGGTACCAGTACCGTATCCACGGCTTCGTCCTGCAGCTCCGGGTAATCCAGGGTGTAGTGCAGTCCCCGGCTCTCCTTGCGCTGCAGCGCCGAGCAGATGATCAGGTCTGAAATAGTGACGAGGTTGCGCAACTCGATCAGATCATTGGTAACCCGGTAGTTGCTGTAGAACTCGCTGATTTCGCCGGACAACAGATCAACGCGATGTTTGGCTCGCTGCAGTCGTTTGGTGGTTCGGACAATGCCGACATAGTCCCACATGAAATGGCGCAGTTCATCCCAGTTGTGGGAGATGATGACATCTTCATCGGAGTCCCGCACCTGACTTTCGTCCCAGCCAGGGACCTCTGGCGGTGCCGGAATATCGGCTTCGCGCCGGGCAATGTCCTGGGCCGCGGCCCGACCATAGACCAGGCACTCCAGCAAGGAGTTGCTGGCCATGCGATTGGCGCCATGCAATCCGGTAAAGGCGGCCTCGCCAACGACGTATAGCTGATTGATATCGGTTCGCGCGCGCTCGTCACTGATGACGCCGCCACAGGTATAGTGGGCCGCCGGCACGACCGGTATGGGGTCCTTGGTGATGTCGATTCCGAAGGTCAGGCACTTTTCATAGATAGTCGGGAAATGGTGCTTTATGAAGTCCGCCGGTTTGTGGCTGATGTCCAGGTACAGGTGGTCCGCACCGAGGCGCTTCATTTCATGGTCGATGGCTCTGGCGACGATGTCCCGGGGGGCCAGTTCGGCCCGCTCGTCAAAGCGGTCCATGAATCGACTGCCATCGGGCAGCCTGAGCACACCGCCCTCTCCGCGCACTGCCTCGGTGATCAGGAAGGACTTGGCGTGCGGGTGGTACAGACAGGTCGGGTGAAACTGGTTGAATTCCATGTTGGCCACCCTGCACCCGGCCCGCCACGCCATGGCGATGCCATCGCCTGAGGCGCCATCCGGGTTGGTGGTGTAACGGTAGGCTTTGGAAGCACCACCGGTTGCCACGACGGTAAAGCGTGCACGGAACAGCTCGACGTGGTTGTCTTCCAGGTTCAGTACATAGGCGCCGATGCAGCGGTTACCCGGTAGGGAGAGCTTCCGGTTGGTGATCAGGTCAACCGCAACCCTGCCGGATTTCAGTTCAATGTTGGGTCTGGCGGCCGCCTGGCTTGCCAGCGTTGTGGAAACCGCCTGCCCGGTCGCATCTGCGGCGTGGATGATGCGACGATGACTGTGTCCGCCTTCACGAGTCAGGTGGTACTCGGCGCTGTCGTCCTGTCGGGTAAAGGCCACGCCGGATTCAATCAGCCAGTCAATACTCTCTTTGCCATGCTCAACGGTAAAGCGCACGGCATCTTCATGGCAAAGCCCGCCACCGGCGTTCAGTGTGTCCTGGATGTGATTCTCTATGGAGTCGCTATCGTCGAGAACGGCGGCAATCCCGCCCTGAGCCCAAAGTGTTGCGCCAGAGCTGATGTCGGCTTTGCTGACCACGCACACCCGCAGGTGTTCCGGCAGGTTCAGTGCAACGGTCAGGCCGGCAGCGCCGCTGCCGATAATGAGAACATCGTATTCGTAGGATTGTGGCATTGAGTCGTTATCGCGGGCCATAATGTGGATGTGTATTGAACTAAACTTTGCGCTTGCTGTCTATTTGGCCTGATGGATATGCCACCAGCCGGTTGCTGTCTGCAACCTGGGTTCATTTATGAACACCGGAAACGCCCAATGACACAAGCCAACTCATTAAAAGCCACTGTGGTGGCCGCTAGCACAGGACATTCCGTTGTTTCGTCCATGACTCCTGACAATGACTGGAAACCGGGTGAGCAGACCGAAAGCCAGACGGATCTGCAATTGGTGCGCAAGGTACGCAATGGTGACCGTGCGGCCTTCGACTTGCTGGTGGTGAAATACCAGTCGCGGGTGGCGTCTATTATCAGCCGCTATGTGTACGACAGTCAGGAAGTGATGGACCTGGCACAGGAAACCTTCATCAAAGCCTTTCGGGCCATCGACCGGTTTCGCGGCGACAGCGCATTTTATACCTGGCTCTACCGGATTGCTGTCAATACGGCAAAGAATTATCTCGAAGCGCGCGGGCGAAGGCCTCAGGGCTCGGCAGATTCCGCCGAGGCCGAAAATTTTGACGATGGCAGCAGGCTGCGGGATCTGGCCTCACCCGAACGGTTATTGCAGAAAGAGCAGCTGCAGAAGGCGCTGGCAGAAGCGATATCCGGTTTGCCAGAGGAACTACGGTCGGCTTTTTTGCTCAGAGAATATGACGGTCTGAGCTACGAGGACATCGCCGGGATTCTGGAATGCCCTATCGGGACTGTGCGCTCCCGGATTTTCAGGGCCCGGGATGCGGTGGATCGCCATATCGGTCCATTGCTTAATCATTCAGTGACGTAAATGAGGTTGCATCCTATGGATGAGCGTCTCAGAGAAACACTTTCAGCCATGATGGACGATGAAGCCGATGAGCTTTCGGTTCGCCGTCTCTTGTCCCATGAAAATCAGGTCGATGTCAGGGACCAGTGGCAACGATGGCAGCAGGTACGTGAGCTGATGCATGAGAATCACGGCCCTTCGTACGGTGTGGATCTGGCCGGTGCGGTGCGAGAGGCTCTTGATGGCCATGAACGTCCGGCTCCGGTCGCGGAGCGGGCCAGAACGGTGGCTGCATCCTACT
>Ga0209075_1002773_pt1 | contig 15124 bp, 10 predicted proteins | sample Stecom2011_FD_187523 | JGI IMG/M metagenome (GOLD analysis project Ga0209075, IMG submission 187523) | Agricultural soil microbial communities from Utah to study Nitrogen management - Steer compost 2011 (SPAdes) (version 2) | ecosystem: Environmental > Terrestrial > Soil > Agricultural land... | reverse complement strand
TCTAACCAACTGAACTACCAGTCCGCATAAGTCACTGTCTTGAGATTTGGTGGGTGATGACGGGATCGAACCGCCGACCCTCTGCTTGTAAGGCAGATGCTCTCCCAGCTGAGCTAATCACCCTTTGCCTCAAAACTGGTGCGCATTTTACTCAGCAGGGTTTATATGTCAATGACTATTTTCATATTATTTATTATTTTTCAGTAACTTGTATTCTTTTTGTACAAAAACAGAGCTAAAGGTTAATTAATAGACAAAACTTTAGCTCTGGTGAGTTTGCCGTTACAAACTATTCTGCTGAATTAATAGCTTTATGATCGGCTTTTAAGTGTCTTCTCTCGCCTAAAACTAACAAGCAAGGAGTAAGAATTAGGGTTAAAAAGGTAGCAAATGTTAATCCACCGGCAATAGCGGTTGATAGTTGAGTCCACCATTGTGATGACGGAGCACCAATACTGAACGACTGATTAATTAAGTCTATGTTCCACTGCATTACCATTGGTAACAGACCAATGACAGTCGTAATGGCGGTTAGCATGACCGGACGGAAGCGTTGAGCGCAAGTGCGAAGGGCTGCCTCTATTGGTTCAAAGCCTTCTTTTATCAAGACATTGTAGGTATCAATTAAAATAATATTGTTGTTAACCACAATACCTGCCAAGGCAATAATACCAACACCACTCATTACGATGCCAAAGGGTTCACCACGTATCATTAGGCCAATAAGCACCCCAATAATCGAAAGTACAATGGCGCTCATGATTAAGAATGCTTGATAGAAACTATTAAACTGAGTAACCAGAATAACTGCCATCATAAATAGGGCGATACCAAAGGCTGCCGATAAGAAGCTTCCGGTTTCAGCCATCATTTCAAAGTCGCCTCTGAAGCGGGGCTCAACTCCGGCTTCACGCCAGTCTAACTCTTTGAGTTGTTCGGTTAATTCTTGAATTTTGGCGGTCGCGTTAACGCCCTCTGTAACGTTGGCAGTTAAGCGATAGCGGAATTTACCATCAAGACGTACGACATCACCACTGAGTGGGGTGGCATGCTGCTCTACGAAGTTGCTTAGTGGTATTAAGCCGTAATGCGTTTGCATGTTAACTTGAGTAAACTGATTAATATTTCGATCTTGCAGCGGGTAGCGTAGAACGATATCCAGCTCATCATTGCCTTGATCGGGCTGGAATTCCCCCACTTTTTGACCACCCGTAATCATTCGAATAAGCGCACCTGTACTGGCGATATCTGTGCCATAACGGCTGGCTTCTTCACGGTTTACTTCAATTTGCCATTCAACACCTTCCAGTGGAAGGTCATCACGAATATCTTTAATTTCAGGGTCTGCTTCAAAGATCTCTTTGGTTTTTAGCAGCATCGGCTTAATAGCGTCGGCACTGTTACTGGTAAATTGCAGTTGAATATCTGCCCCTCCACCAGGACCGGCTTCTTTTTTCTGGGTTTCGATAATAATGCCTGGAAGATCGGCAGTCCGCTCTTCGATTTCAGACAGAATATCTTTAAGTGGGCGGCGGTGTTTCCAGTTAACCAATTCAATTTGTATGCGACCAATGAGATCTGCAGCAGCGTCATTAGGTCCTTTGATAAAGCTAGAAGTATAGATGGATTTAATTTCATCCATATTGAAGATACGTTCTTCTACTTTTAAGACTAATTGTTCACGCTCGGCAATAGATAAGTTTCCACGTGCTCGCACGTCAATCATGCCTACGTCAACATCTACATCTGGAAAGAACTCAACTCCGTTGCCTACCGCTCCATACAAAATAAAGGTCGCGACTAAGCCCGCAATAGTAACGCCTAACACTTGTAAGGGGCGTCGAATGGCTTTGTTAAGGATACGCAAGTATAAGCCTGTAGCCCCCTTTAATTCTTGGAAACGGCCTTCTTCCGCAGCTTGTAAGCTAGCCAGCACTGAAGAGTCGTAACCGCGGCCACCCCAGAGTGAGCCAATGGTTGGGATAATGATTAAAGCCATCAATAAAGAAGACGACAATGTGTACAGCAACATTAACGGTAAGAATTTCATAAACTCACCGGTTGTTCCTGGCCAGAACAGTAATGGTAGGAATACTGCTAATGTGGTGGCCGTTGAAGAGATGACCGGCCATGCCATACGTTGCGCAGCCTCACGATAGGCTTGCAGTTTATCGGCCCCTTCCGTTAAGCGACGATCGGCGTATTCAGTCACAACGATAGCGCCATCGACCAGCATCCCAACCGATAAAATTAACGCAAATAGCACCACCATGTTCATGGTGTAGCCATTGAAGTTTAATAAGATAATCGACAGTAAGAAGGCGCCAGGAATAGCAATGCCCACGAGAAAGGCTGAACGAATCCCTAGGCTGCCTAAGATAATAATCATCACCAGTAATGTGGCGATTATTACGTTGTTAAATAAGTCGTGCAGGAGCTCTTTAATAGACTCCGACTCATCTTGGGCAATACCAACTTCAATACCTTCAGGCCAGTAGGGTTTGACTTGCTCAATGAGCTCTTTTACGTCATCGAGTGTTTCAATTATGTTGGAGCCAATACGTTTTTTAATCTCAAGGGTTACGGCAGGCTTGCCGTTCATGCGGGCGCTGTTTTGACGGTCTTTGTAAGCAAAGCGACCGACGGCAACGTCTTTAAAAAGAACCACCTCTTTGCCATCTACTTTAACCGGTAGGTTGAGTAGGTCATCGATGTTTTTGATGAGTCCTGGAATCTTTACGTCAAAGTGACCAGCGCCTGAGTCTAAGGCTTCACTGGCGACTAATTTATTGTTGTTGCCTAACAAATTGCCTAAATCTTCAAATGAGATTCCATAGCTGTCCATGTTAGTAGGGTCAACAATGATTTCGGCGACTTCTTCTCGTTTCCCTTTAATATCGGCTTCTAGTACACCGGGAAGGGCTTCAATTCTGTCTTGTAGGTCATCGGCTACGGCATACAGAATAGATTCTTCTATATCACCCGATAAAGTCACTAGCATGACAGGGAAGAGGGCAACGTTAATTTCTTTAACGCGTGGCTCGTTAGAGTCATCAGGTAGGTCAGATTTAGCATCATCTACTTTTTGTCTAACATCGAGCAGTGCTTGGTCGATATCTATGTCTGTATAAAACTCAAGCATGATCGACAAGTGGCTAGTGGTAGCAGTTGAAACCATTTCTTTTAAGCCGTCGATACTACGGAGCTCTTTCTCTAACGGCTTAAAAATAAGGGTGTCGGCATCTTCTGCAGAAATACCATCATGCACCACTGAAACATAAACAAAGGGCACAGTTACATCAGGAGAGCTTTCTTTAGGAATGCTAATTAAGGTAGAAAAACCAATCAGCATAAATAAAGTAAATAGCATCAATACCGTGCGGCGACGGTTCAAAGAAGCGTCAATTAAGCTATTCATACTTTATTCCGCCGTTAACGAATTATTTTTAAGTTGATTTTCAGAAGGTTCTTGTTTGTTTGTGTATACAGGCTCTACTTTCTGACCAAATTCAACAAACCCTTGGCCAGTCACAATTATACTGGTGCCATCTTCAGGGCCATAAAGCCAAATACCGGTATCATCAGCCTTTAAAAGATTTACCGGAATAAAGTACACCTTGTTGTCTTCATCTATGCCTTTTAGCCCCAGTTTTCCATCATTACTCATAACCAATAATGCCGGAGAAAGGTGGTAAGCATGAATAGCCGGTTGTGGAACATGAATGCGCGCGGTCATGCCGCTGGCCAATTTTAGGTTTTTGTCGGTAGCTTCCATTTCAACGGCAAAAGTGCGGCTTTGCGGGTTGGCATCAGACGCTATAAAGCGAATTTTACCGTTAATTTTTTCGCCATTAATTAAAGTAGCCCAAGCGCTGTCACCAATATTGATATCACTGGCTTCGCGCTCTGATACCTGACCTTTTACTAACCAGGGTGAGGTATCAAGAATAACAGCAACCGCTGTATGCTCACCGATGAAATCACCGACTTCTACCATGCGCTGATCAACGATGCCGCTGAAAGGTGCACGGATTTTTGTGTTATCAAGATGAATCTTAGCTAGGGTGTAATCGGCTTCGGCCATGGCAAGTAAAGTATCTGCTTGAATTTTTTGAGATTCATTCGAGAGACCTTTATCAGCCAATTCTTTCGCGCTTTTAGCTTCTATCTGGCGTTGCTTTAAATTCGCTTCAGCTTGTTTGACTCGAGCCGGAAGATCACGACTGTCAAGCTCTAAAATAATATCACCGGCTTTGACTTTACTGCCTTTAGGTTTGTGAATGGCTATCACTTTACCACTGATTTCAGTACGGATTTCTACACGGCGGTTGGCCGCGGTTGAACCCGAAAAGCTAACATTTCTTTGGATGAGATCCCCTGTTAAATGTTCAGCCTGTACCCGAATTAGGCCTGTATCTAATGTCAAAGGACGTGGATTATCAAAGCTATCATCTGAGCTAACAATGCCAATAAGCATCCATAGAAGTAGACCGACGGCTAAGGCAATTGCTAACCAGTGACCTTGGTTTAATTGTATTTTCATTATTGTTCAAACCCGAGGAGTAAAAATGGTGCAAGTGTATCAGTGTCAACATTGTATTGTCAGTAGCCAATGTGACGTAAACAGAGTGTTTTAAAAGCCTTAATTTTTCAATTTAACTATGTACGGTTTAGTTATAAGAAAATTGCTTTAGATAACGGCTTTGTTATGAGAACTGATGGCTAAAGGTTATACTGGTGTTTTTAGCAAAGAGAGAGTGAATAGAATGGTACTGATAAGTCTTAAGCAAGCCGAGCTAGCTTTTGGCGATCATGTGTTGTTAGATAAAGTTGACCTAGACATCCGTAACGGCGAGCGTTTATGTGTGGTAGGGCGTAATGGGGCAGGTAAATCTACCTTGCTTAAAATACTGGCTGGTAACGTCTCTTTAGATGACGGTAGAGTTGAGTATTCCGACACTTTACGCGTTTCAAGTTTACAACAAGAACTACCAAAAGCAGTGGACAGCACTGTTTACAACGTAGTCGCAGATGGCTTTGGGGATATAGGGCAATACATTAGTCAGTATCATGCAGAAATTGCAAAAGGTGATGCGGTTAATTTAAACAAGCTTGAACAATTGCAGGCGAAAATTGAAACCGCCGACGGCTGGCGTTTACAGCAGCGTGTGGACGCAATAATTCAACGATTAAACCTCCCCGCCGATGAAAATTTTGCTTCACTGTCAGGCGGTTGGCAACGACGTGTTATGTTGGCCAAAGCATTAGTGGTTGAGCCTGATGTGCTTATTTTGGATGAGCCAACTAACCATATGGATATAGCCACCATTGAATGGTTAGAAGAACAATTAAAACAATATAACGGTTGCTTAGTGTTTATTAGTCACGACCGTGCCTTTGTTCAAGCGCTTAGTACTCGTATTGTCGAGCTTGATCGTGGCTATGCATATAGTTGGGACGGTGATTACAACAGCTTTATTGAGTATAGAGACAAGCGTTTAGAAGACGAGGCAACACAAAATGCATTGTTTGATAAGCGTTTAGCCGAAGAAGAAAAGTGGATACGTAAGGGTGTTCAGGCGCGCCGTACTCGTAACCAAGGGCGAGTGCAACAGCTTAGAGAAATGCGTAAAGAGCGTCGAGATCGCCGCGAGTTGCAGGGCAGCGCTAATATTAGCCTTAACGCCACAGACAGCTCAGGGAAACAGGTCTTTGAGTTAAAAGACGTTACCTTTGCTTGGGGAGAAAAAGTTCAAGTTAATAACTTCTCAACACTGGTTATGCGTGGTGACCGTATCGGGTTAGTGGGGCCTAATGGCGTCGGTAAAAGTACCTTGCTAAAACTGCTGCTAGGTAAGCTAGAACCTCAATCCGGCACAATTCGAACGGGTACGAAATTAGAAGTTGCTTATTTTGACCAAACCCGTGAATTACTTGATGAAGAAAAATCCATTGCTGAAAACGTAGGCGATGGAAAAGACATGGTCGAAGTGAATGGGCAAAGTCGTCATATTATTGGGTATTTAGGCGATTTTCTGTTTGCTCCAGAACGTGCACGTACTCCAGTAAAAGCATTATCTGGCGGTGAGCGTAACCGTGTAATGTTGGCTAAGCTGTTTTTAAAACCTTGTAACTTACTGGTAATGGACGAGCCGACCAACGATTTAGACGTAGAAACACTCGAGCTGCTTGAAGAACGTTTATTAGAGTATAACGGTACCTTATTGCTTGTTAGTCATGACCGTTCTTTTTTAGATAACGTGGTGACTCAATTGTGGGTGTTTAGTGAAGGTGGTCATATCGATGAGCAAATCGGAGGATACACCGAATGGCAAGAGCGTAAACAAGCACTGGCTGCCAAACAGCCTGCGCCTAAGGAAGAAGTTACCGCTAAGCCGGCACCTAAGGTAGCAGTAGAGCAACCTAAAGCAGCCCCCGCAAAAAAACTGTCTTATAAACTACAGCGTGAGCTTGATATGTTGCCAGAAAAAATTGCAGCAGCAGAAGAAGCTCGTGATAAATTATTAGCCATCACTTCCGATGCAGACTTCTATAGTGGCGATGCAGAAGAGGTTCAGGCTTCTTTGCAGGCCTTAACAGAAGCTGAAGAAAGATTGAATGCACTTGAAGAGCGTTGGTTAGAACTTGAGGAAATGAACTCATGATTTGGGTAGCAGTGTTCGGAATTATGGCGATATTGGGCTCAGTCTTTATGCTGAAGCCTAGTCGTAGGGACGCACGTTTAGCAACATTACGCTTTGAAGCGGCACGGCAAGGGTTGCAGTTAAAACAATATACTTGGGAGCCAGACTCAAAGAAAACCGGCGTATACGATAAAATTATGGCAACCAGTTATACCTTCTTGCGCCCAGCCGCAACTAAGCAAGGGGAGCTCTTGTTCTCTATCGTAGGGCAAAAAGGGTGGGGTGGCGAAGGGCTGCCTGAAGGCTATAGCTGGCATAAAGAAGGTTCTACTAAAGATGCAGAACTTTTTAGCAACCTGTTACCCCAGTTACAAGATGACTTGCTAGTGTTAGAGGTTTGGGAGAACAAAGCGATGCTGATGGCGAAAGAAAATGAAACCGCCAGTGCACAAGCGTATCAACATTTCTTGGAAAGCTTTTTGAAAAAGTAATCCACAAACAAAAAGAGCAGACTCAGTCTGCTCTTTTTTTATCTCTTCAAATAAACTTATAACAGTTCTTCTAATTCTTTTAAGTGTCCGACGATGCGGTCATTGTAACTTACTACTAAAAACACAACGGTGTTCTCGTTAAAGTTTCTAATACGCTTTTCAATGAACTGCCATTTGCTTTGAATATTACCTAATAAAGCATCGGTTTTAGGAGAGCTTGCAGTCTTAGTGAGCTCATCAAGTTTTACTTGAAAGGTGTCAGCCATTTCAACCAGCTTAGATTCGCCAAGACCGGCATACACATGACCAACGTTGGTGGTTGCACGAATAGCGTACTCTTGGGTCATCTCTTCCATTACTAGAGCCAGTAAGCGAGCCTGTTGAACCTGTTTGTTGACCGTGATGCCACTTTTTTCTTGCAGTTGCGCGTAAGCATCAGTGAGTTGGCTAACAATGGTATTGTTAGTTCTAGACATATCGTCAACACGAGCCAGTTCAGGGAAACCTTTATCTGTAATGTCCGAGCGATTGATTTCCATTAGCTCTTTAAATTCGGCCCAGTTTTTCTTAACCGAATCTATTTCGTCTGTCATATCGTTGTTGCTGGCTAAGCTTTGCGCGCTTTCGAGGGCGGTATCAAATGCTTCAATACTTTGTGCAATCAGGAGTTCGTATTTGGAGTCAGCATCTAAACCAGAAAACATATGATAGTTGGTAATAGCGTTGGTACTGGCTAAACGCATGGAGTGAATGTTTTCTAATAGTTGCTGAGGAGTGGCATGCACCAGAGCACTAGAGAATATGAAAGTAAGGCTTAATAGTAAACGTATCAACATAGGCATTAATCTTCTTATTTTCAGTTGTTAGACGAGTTAGCCTAAGGCTACTTATATAACTGTTATACCTGTTTTAGCAAAAAACACAGCAAAGTTCGATCAATATTACAGAATATTTATAATATAACCGAAATATAACGAATTAAACATTTTCTATTGACTTTAAGGGCGCTTTCTTAGATTGTATGCAATTGAATTCAAACGCTTGTATGAATTGTTTATAAATTAAACAACTCTGAAGCTTGGTGTTCATTAATCAGCAGAATTACGGCCTTTAGTTAGTGCCTATTCCAAAGCTAACCACAATGTGGAGATCAGTTGATGATTTACGAAGGTAAAGCCATCACGGTGAATATGATCGAAGGCGGTATCGCCGAACTGAAATTCGACCTACAAGGCGAGTCAGTTAATAAGTTTGACCGTGTCACTTTAGAAGATTTAAAAGCAGCTGTTGCTGCTATTCAAGGCAACACTGATGTTAAAGGCGTCTTAGTTACATCTGGAAAAGACGTATTTATCGTTGGTGCTGACATAACCGAGTTTGGCGAAGCATTCCAGCGCAGCGAAGAAGAAATCGCTGAGTGGGTTGGTGAAGCAAACAATATTTTCAATGCATTTGAAGATCTACCAGTTCCTAGCTTAGTTGCTATTAACGGCATCGCTCTAGGTGGTGGTTTTGAAATGTGTTTAGCTGCAGACATCCGTGTTATGTCTGAAAAAGCTAAAGTAGGTTTGCCTGAAGTTAAACTAGGCCTTATGCCTGGCTTCGGTGGTACCGTTCGTCTACCACGCTTAATTGGTGCAGACAACGCTATCGAGTGGATCTGCATGGGGGCAGAAAACAGAGCAGACAAAGCACTGAAATTTGGTGCCGTTGATGCTGTTGTTCCTGCAGACAAACTACGTGACAGTGCACTGACCATGTTAAACAGCGCTATTAGCGGTGAAATTAACTGGCAAGAGCGTCGCGAAGAAAAAACCTCTAAGCTTAAATTAAATGCCATGGAAGCAATGATGGTATTTGAAACAGCTAAAGGTTTTGTTGCTGGTCAGACTAAAGGTCATTACCCAGCACCTATCGAAGCTATCAAAGTGATGCAGAAAGCTGCTGGCCAAGGCCGTGAAAAAGCACTTCTTGCTGAAGCTAAAGGTTTTGCTAAGTTAGCCAAGACTACTGAATCACAAGCGTTAATTGGTCTATTCTTAAACGACCAATTATTAAAGAAAAAAGCTAAAGAGTATGACAAACAAGCTAAAGACACCAACCAAGCAGCTGTACTAGGTGCTGGTATCATGGGTGGCGGTATTGCTTACCAGTCTGCACTTAAAGGCACTCCTATCTTAATGAAAGACATTGCAGAAGCTGGTATCGAGCTTGGCTTAAACGAAGCTAATAAGCTACTAGCACGCCGTGTTGACAAGAAGCGCATGAAGCCGCTTGAGATGGGTGAAGTTCTAAACCGTATTCGTCCAACACTATCGTACGCAGAATTTGGTTCTGTTGACGTAGTAGTAGAGGCGGTTGTTGAAAATCCAAAAGTTAAGAAAATCGTTCTTTCTGAAGTTGAAGACAAAGTAGGCGAAAACGCTATTGTTGCTTCTAACACTTCTACTATCAGTATCGATTTATTAGCAGAAGATCTAAAACGCCCAGAAAACTTCCTAGGTATGCACTTCTTTAACCCAGTGCACATGATGCCTCTAGTAGAAGTTATCCGTGGTAAGAAAACTTCTGAAGAAGCGGTTGCAACTGTTGTTGCTTACGCTAAGAAAATGGGTAAAACACCTATCGTTGTTAACGACTGCCCAGGCTTCTTAGTTAACCGTGTTCTATTCCCTTACTTCGCAGGCTTTGCTGGCTTGTTACGCGATGGCGCTGACTTCCAAAAAGTTGACAAAGTAATGGAGAAATTCGGTTTTCCAATGGGTCCTGCATACTTATTAGACGTAGTTGGTATTGATACTGGCGTACACGCTAACGAAGTTATGGCTGAAGGTTTCCCAGACCGTATGAAGGCTGATTTCAAGTCTGCAATGGAAGTAATGTACGAAAACAACCGTTATGGTCAGAAAAATAACGTTGGTTTCTACAAATACGAACTAGACAGAAAAGGTAAGCAGAAGAAAGTGGTTGATGAAACTACTTACGAACTTATCAAGCCTGTTGTTGCTGACAGTAAAGATTTCGACGCTGAAGAGATCATCGCACGCTGCATGATCCCAATGTGTATTGAAATTGCTCGCTGTATTGAAGAGGGCATTGTAGATACGCCAGCCGAAGCTGATATGGGCTTAGTATTTGGTATCGGTTTCCCTCCATTCCGTGGTGGTGCATGCCGTTACATGGATACTGTGGGCTTAAAAGAGTTTGTTGCTCTGTGTGACAAATACGCTCATTTAGGCAACCTGTACAAAGCAACTGACCGTATGCGCGAAATGGCTGCAAACGGCGAAAGCTACTTCGGTTAATAAGCGAGAAGAGGAATTTAACTATGTCTTACAATCCAAGAGACGTTGTTGTTGTAGATGCCGTACGTACCCCAATGGGTCGTTCTCGTGGCGGTATCTTTCGTAACGTTCGTGCAGAATCAATGTCTGCACACATCATTAACGCCATGTTTGAGCGTAACCCAGAAGTTAATCCAGCATTAGTGGAAGACATCATTTGGGGTTGTGTTAACCAAACATTAGAGCAAGGTTTCAACGTTGCTCGTCAAATTGGCTTAATGACAGTAGTACCTAAAGAAGCGGGTGCATTAACTGTTAACCGTCTATGTGGTTCAGCGATGTCAGCAATTCATACTGCTGCACAAGCTATCCAGACTGGTAACGGTGACGTGTTCGTTGTTGGTGGTGTTGAGCACATGGGTCATGTGAATATGCAGCACGGCTTCGACCATAACCCAGAAGCTTCTAAGTACTCTGCAAAAGCTTCAAACATGATGGGCTTAACCGCTGAAATGCTAGGTAAAATGCACGGTATCACTCGTCAACAAATGGATGAGTTCGGTGCACGTTCACACCGCTTAGCACATAAAGCGACTCTTGAAGGTAAATTCAAGAACGAAATCATCCCAACTTACGGTCATGATGCTGACGGCAACGAGATTCTAGTAACTGAAGACGAAACAATTCGTCCAGAAACTACAGTTGAAAGCCTAGGCGCTCTACGTCCTGCATTCGACCCTAAAGGCGGTACTGTTACTGCTGGTACATCTTCACAGATTACTGACGGTGCATCTGCAATGCTACTAATGAGCTACGAAAAAGCACAAGAGTTAGGCTTGAAGCCACGTGCTCGTATCGTTGGTATGGCGGTTGCTGGTGTTGATGCTGCTATCATGGGTTACGGTCCAGTACCTGCGACTAAGAAAGCACTTAAGCGTGCTGGCTTAGACACAACAGATATTGACTACTGGGAGCTTAACGAAGCTTTCGCAGCTCAATCACTGCCTTGCATTAAAGACCTAAAGCTTAAAGATATCGCTGAAGAGCGTATCAACATCCACGGTGGTGCGATTGCTCTAGGTCACCCACTAGGTTGCTCGGGTACTCGTATCTCTGTTACTTTGCTGAACGTTCTAGAACAGCAAGGTGGTAAGTACGGTGTGAGCACCATGTGTATTGGTCTTGGTCAAGGTATCGCTACCGTTTGGGAGCGTATGGACTAAGTCCTACAATCGCTTAAGTCTTTTGGCTTAAATGATTAAAAAACCCAGCTTCGGCTGGGTTTTTTCGTTTTAGTCTATCTTTATCTACGGTTAAGCCATGTTTGGCTTTCTAAGTCTTGAAAAAACGATATAATACGCGCCTTGCAGGAGAGAGGCTGAATTTATAGTGTCAGCCCGCCGAAGGCGCAAACTCCCATAATCGCTCAGGCTTCCGGACTGCAAAACAATTATCGCCATCTGGAGAGAGGCCATAGGCCCACCGAAGGAGCAAGCTTAGCAAAGATTTTGCTAGGTCAAACTCTCAGGTACAAAGGACAGGGGGAGTGGCAGCAGTACTAGGGCTGTTTATGCTGTCTATTATTTTTATGATCGCCATTACTGGTGAAGCTATGTCGGGTGCGTTAGCGGCAGGGCGCCGTAATATGGATATGTTTGGCGTAGCACTTATTGCTTTCATCACTGCTCTTGGTGGTGGTACCGTTCGCGATATTCTCTTAGGCAACTTCCCTGTTGTCTGGACTCAGCACATGATCTATATCTACCTGACGGTAGGCGCTGGTGTAGCGACAATGTTTATTGCGCACTTTATGCAAAAACTCCGAATGCTATTTTTAATTACCGATGCCATGGGCTTGGTAGCCTTTACCATTATTGGTTGTAACGTCGCTCTAAAGCTCGATTACGACATTCCTGTTGTTATTATGTCGGGCATTACTACAGGTATTTTTGGTGGTATTTTAAGAGATATTCTGTGTGGTTCAACGCCACAAGTTTTACGAGAAGAACTGTACGCTAGTGTGTCATTACTCGTTGCTTTACAGTACTTAGTGATGCTGCACTTCAATGTGCACGAAGGTATTACCTTGGCTATTTCATTTGCTACCGGCCTAACCATTCGTATGTTAGCCATCAAATTTAAATGGTCACTTCCAGTCTTTTCTTACGACCCAGAAAAGTGGACTTAACCTGCGTCTCTTATCGTAGTAAGAGGTGTGGTTTTACACTGAACGAAAGTGTAAGCTCCTAGATATAAGCGCAAAATAAGTGAGCTAAAGGCTCACTTATTATTTTATTGCGTACACAAAAATAACAACAATAAATAGGTTTACTATGGAACAAAGTTCACTGGTTACTCTGGGGCTCCCCATTTCATTATTCCTCATTATGATGGGGATGGGTTTAACACTAAAATTAAATGACTTTAAAAATGCGACTTTGGCACCTTGGCCATTAACGTTTGGTACAGTGGCACAGGTTGCTGTGATGCCAGTCATTGCCTACTTTTTAGCCCAAGCATTGCAGCTAGATCCAGCGATGACCACCGGTTTAGTATTAATTGCGGCTTGCCCTGGTGGAACGACTTCAAACCTATTTGCTTTTCTAGGGCGTGGTGATGTTGCACTGTCAATTTTGCTTACGGTCGTTGCTAGTATCGTTACCATTTTTACGCTGCCATTCTTTGTGAGCTTCACTATGGCGCAAGTGATGGATCAGACGGTTGCTTTTGAGTTGCCTGTTGTCAAAACCATGCTAACTCTCTTTGTGATTGTGCTAGTGCCAACCATGATTGGAATGTGGATTAAAAAGATGGCGCCAGAATTTTCTGAAAAATCTGAAAAGGCGACCAGTGTATTCGGATTCTTGGTTTTAGCTGCTGTAATTGGTGCTTTAATTGTACAGGCCGGAGATGGCATCGGTGGTATGTTAAAGCAAGCTGGCATCGCTGTGGCGCTATTAAACGTACTAGGACTGGTCTTTGGTTTAGTAGTAGGACGGTTATGCGGTCTGACACGACCACAGGCTTTTACCGTGGCGGTTGAGTTAGGTATTAAGAACGGAACCTTAGCGCTAATGGTTGCTTTGTCTTTACTACACTCGCCAGAAATGTCGGTTGCGCCAGCGGTATACAGTGTATTCATGTTCTTGTTTGGTATCCTGATGATTTTTTACGGGCGCATAACAGGAGTCGGAAAATAAGGTTAAAAGTTAATGTCGTATAAAATCGAAGACAAACTGGTAATAGCGGTTTCTTCCAGTGCTTTATTCGACTTGTCTGAGTCTGATAAAGTATTCAGAAAGCAGGGTGCAGAAGCCTATAAAACTTTCCAGAAAGAGAACATGGATAAAGTGCTCGATATCGGTGTGGCTTATCCTTTTATACGTCGATTTTTATCTTTCAATAAAAACTTTCCTGAAGAGCAGCCGGTTGAGGTTGTTCTTCTTTCCAGAAACTCCACCGCTACCGGCCAAAGAGTTTTCCGTTCGATTGAACATTACGGTTTAGATATAAGCCGTGCTGCGTTTTTAACCGGTGAATCGCCGTTTTCATATATTCCAGCGTTTAATGCCTCTTTATTGTTAACCGCTAATGAAGAAGACGTAACCAAGGCTGTGGAAGCCAGCTACCCTGCGGGTTTAGTATTGCCCTCAGTAGTTGTCGATGAACCAGACGATAATGAGCTTAGAGTCGCCTTTGACTTTGATGGCGTGTTGGCCGATGACGAAGCCGAAAAGATATTTAAAAGCGAAGGCTTAGAAAGCTTTAAACAACACGAAACAAAACACCAAGAAAGAGAGCATAACCCAGGGCTGCTGGCTGATTTATTTCGAAAGTTAGCTCTATTACAACAGCTTGAAAACACCAAATTACAGCAAGACCCAACCTACAAACCTATTCTGCGCACCGCCATCATTACGGCTCGTAATGCACCAGCTCATGACAGGGTGATTAATACTTTAAACAGCTGGGGCGTAGAGGCCGACCAAACCTTCTTTTTAGGCGGTATGGATAAACGCAGAATTCTTAATATCTTTCGCCCGCATATCTTCTTTGATGATCAAATCAGCCATTTAAGCGCTAAAGATTTAGCCATGGTGCATATTCCCTTTGGTGTAGCTAACCAATAATCCAGACGTGTTCTTTCAAACCTTCATAAGTACAATACTTAGCCTCATAAAAAAGCCCGCACTGGGCGGGCTTGGTTAAAGGCTATGGGTTTATAGCCCGGATTGATGCTTGGTTTTACTTGGTAGTTCGTTAGGTCTAACGATACCAGGTGCAATACCACCCATCACCCACCAGTGGCTGCCAACATAAGGGCCACCATCAAGAATGTTGTTATTCATTCTTGCTTTATCATCTCCACCTTTGTAGCCCGCATCGTGACATGAGCTACATACCGAAGCGATAGGCGTCATTTTCATGTGATTGTCCAATTTATGCTGCGGACCATTCACAGAGAAGGGCAAAGTACTCCAGTCAGCCGTAATGGCTGTTGAGCCAATCATACCTTCCGGTATTTGATCCAATTCAAAGGTCCATTTGCCTGTAGTTTCATTCTTAATATGACAAGATTGACAGTTACTTAACACACCTGGAAAACTATTTCCTTTAGTGCCAGGCAGAGTATCAACAACTAAGCCATACATAGTGAAAGGGTCTTTACGGAATTTTTTACCCGCAGAGTGAATTCCATGAATCA
>Ga0209075_1002772_pt1 | contig 15126 bp, 13 predicted proteins | sample Stecom2011_FD_187523 | JGI IMG/M metagenome (GOLD analysis project Ga0209075, IMG submission 187523) | Agricultural soil microbial communities from Utah to study Nitrogen management - Steer compost 2011 (SPAdes) (version 2) | ecosystem: Environmental > Terrestrial > Soil > Agricultural land... | reverse complement strand
TTGAGTTACGCACTTATGGTGCGGCCACGCATGGTCAATGTGTTAGCAGGGCGTTTACCTGAAGGCGTTTCCCGTGATACGGCACTGGCGACGTTAGCGGCTAATTTACGCGAAACAGCGCAGGCCTTTGATCGTCTACATATCAAAGTCTTATGTGAAGCCATTAATCCGGTTGATATGCCTGGCTTTTTAATCAATACCCCGCAACACTTAAACGAACTCTTAACTGAGGTGCGTCACGATAATTGCTTTGCACAATTGGACGTTTACCACATGGCACGTCAAGGCATCAGCGTTGAGGAGGCATTAGCGGTATTAGCTGGCAAAGTCGCGCATGTGCAGTTTGCCGATTGTCCAGGTCGTGGTGAGCCTGGGACTGGTAGCGTTGATTTTAACGCCGTGCGTCAGGGACTGGAACAGTCAGGCTATCAAGGTGCACTGGCGGCGGAATACCGACCGAGCACTAGTACACAAGAGAGTTTGGCATGGCTCAGTCGTGCGCCTTTCGCTCAATAGTTTGCAGTTGCAATGACAGATGGGGGGATGTGTGTGTTTTGCTAGATTGAAAAGTATGACCTTAAATAGTTGTGCAGATTTAGTTCTATAGATGTATGAGCTATCAACAATAATAAAAAAATAGGGAATTTTATGCCGCATTTACCGCATCAATCAAAACAGGCTGATAACGCATGGCGCGTATTGTTTTTACTGTTTTTAGCCAATTTATTTAACTTCTTTGATCGCGCGATTCCGAGCATCATCATTGAACCCATCCGTCTTGAGTGGAGTTTAAGCGACTTTCAGATCGGTCTATTAGGTACCGCTTTTACCATTGTTTATGCTATTGCTGGCTTACCATTAGGGCGCATGGCCGATACCGGTTCGCGTAAAAAAATTATGGGCTGGGGTTTGCTGGTGTGGAGTGGTTTGACCGCGGTGAACGGTGCTGTCACAAGTTTCTGGGGGTTTTTACTGGTGCGTATGGGGGTGGGCGTCGGTGAGGCCAGCTATGGTCCTGCGGCCAACTCATTGATTGGTGATTTATTTCCAGCTAATCGTCGTGCGCGTGCTATGGGTATCTTTATGCTCGGCTTACCGCTGGGCTTGTTATTGGCCTTCTTCACCACTGGTGCGATAGTGAAGGCCTTTGATAGCTGGCGTGCGCCGTTTTTTATTGCCGCAGTACCAGGTATTGTCTTAGCATTGTTTATGTTCTTCATCCGCGAGCCTAAGCGTGGTGACGCTGAAGTGGTGGCGGTGCAGACCACCCCCATTCATCAACCGATTCGTAAGATTTTAGCCATACCAACCATGTGGTGGTTGATGTTGGCAGGGCTCTGTTACAACTTTGCTACCTACGCCAATACGACCTTTATGGTGCCGATGCTGCAGCGTTACTTTGGTTTAGAGTTGACCCAGGCGGCGATGTCGGTTGGCGTGATTGTTGGTGTGACCGGTTTAATCGCTTTGCCGCTGGGCGGCTGGATTGCTGACCGTTTACATGTGCGCGTGCGCAATGGTCGTTTGTTATTTGGTGCGGTGAGTTTATTGCTGACCTGCGTCTTTACCGGTGTTGCCTTAGTGGCCGGTGAAATTGATGTGGCGATCTTTGTCGGCCTATTTGCTGTGGGTTGGCTGTTTGCTTATAACTTCTATACCTGCGTGTATACTGCCGTGCAAGATGTGATTGAACCGCGTTTGCGTGCCACGGCAATGGCTTTGTTTTTTGCCGGACTGTATTTGCTTGGTGGTGGCTTAGGCCCAGTGATGGTTGGCGGCTTATCTGACTACTTTGCTAATCAAGCCATGCTGTTGGCTGGCGCCAGTGAAATGACTGAAGTTTTTCGCGCCATTGGTTTGCATAACGCCTTGTATTTAGTCCCGGTGACCATGGGTTTAACCGGTGTGTTTTTGCTGATTGCGATTCGTACATTTAGAGCGGATGCGCAGAAAATGACGCAGTCAGCGCAACAATGAGGAAGTCAGTGATGATGTTGCAAAAAATCGAAACGGCTTTGGCTGCTTTACAGCCACAAGTGTTGCAAGTGGGCGATGAAAGCCACATGCATAGCCGTGGTAAAGAAAGTCACTTTAAAGTGGTGCTGGTCAGTGCTGCATTTGATGGTGTGCGTAAAGTGCAGCGCCATCAAAAGGTCTATGCGGCGCTGGGCGATTTAATGCAGCAATTTCATGCCTTAGCCTTGCATACTTTCAGTCCTGATGAGTGGCAAGCAGAGCAAGCTATTCCTGATTCTCCGCACTGCCGTGGTGGCAGTCTGCACGATAAGTAAGCGCTTCAACTCAGCCTATTGCTGCCAATAAAAAACGGCCAGCCCCTAAATTTAGGGTGCTGGCCGTTTGCTTTAACGCAGACCGTTTTAGGCTTTAGCTAAAATATCCCGCAGTACGTACGGCAGAATCCCGCCGTGACGGTAGTACTCAACTTCAATCGGCGTGTCGATACGAGATAACACAGGCACCTTATCAACGCTGCCATCCTTGCGGGTGATGGCTAAGGTGAACTGCTGGCGCGGTTGCATACTGCTGTCCACACCAAGAATGCTGAAGGTTTCCTCGCCTGTGATATTCAGCGAGCTGTAGGACGCACCATCAACAAACTGCAGCGGTAAGACGCCCATGCCAACGAGGTTGGAACGGTGAATACGCTCATACGATTGTGCAATAACTGCTCCGACACCCAATAGTAGAGTACCTTTCGCCGCCCAGTCACGACTTGAGCCAGTACCGTATTCTTCACCAGCAAAGATAATCGTCTGTGTGCCACGCTGCATATACTCCATCGCTGCATCGTAAACAGCCACTTGCTTGCCATCGAGCAAAGTAAAGCCACCTTCAATGCGTGAGCCATCTTCGGTGGGCGGTAGCATCAGGTTCTTTACTCGTACGTTGGCAAAGGTGCCGCGAATCATGACATCGTGATTACCGCGGCGTGAACCATAGGTATTGAAATCTGATTGCTGTACGTCATGGCTGATCAGATATTGCCCCGCAGGTGAGTCGCTACTGAATGAGCCCGCAGGGGAGATGTGATCAGTGGTGACCGAATTGCCTAGAAGCATGAGTGCGCGAGCATCAGTGATTGGCGCGACCGCTTTGGGCTGCATGGTAAAGTCAGAGAAGAACGGCGGCTTGGCAATATAGGTGGATTTTGGCCAGTCGTAGACCAAACCCTTAGCGCTTTCAATATCGGTCCAGAGTTTATTGTCTTTACTGAAGTCGCTGTATTTGTCGCGGAATACCGCAGGGTTCATCGCTTTGCCGAGTAAGGCTTGGATCTCGCTATTGGTCGGCCAGAGGTCTTTCAAGTAAACCGGCTTGCCGTCTTTACTGGTGCCTAACGGATCTTTATCAAGATTGATATTGACGGTGCCAGCCAAAGCAAAGGCCACGACTAAGGGCGGTGAGGCTAAGAAGTTAGCACGGATATTTGGATGAATACGCGCTTCAAAGTTGCGGTTACCTGAAAGTACCGCCGCTGCGACAATGTCGTTTTCAACAATAGACTGGTTGTACTCTGGTCGTAAATCACCGGCGTTACCGATACAGGTGGTGCAACCAAAAGCGGTGACACCAAAACCTAAGGTTTCAAGACTACCGAGCAGACCAGCTGCTTCAAGGTACTCAGGAACGACCCGAGAGCCTGGAGCCAATGATGTTTTTACTCGCGGATGCACGCTCAGACCCAGCGCCACCGCTTTTTTCGCCAACAATCCAGCCGCCAGCAATACGCTAGGGTTGGAGGTGTTGGTGCAGGAGGTAATAGCGGCAATCAATACATCGCCGTGGCCTAGGTCGATGCTGCTCGGCGTGGTGCAGTGCTCGCCACTGTCTCCAACTGGAGTTTCTAAGCGGTTATCAATCATCTCCACTTCTTGGCGAGCCATTGGACGCTGAGGCTGAGGCGAGTCATTATTGACAACAGGGATAAGTGGGCAGCTAGTGCTATAGCGTTTGTCCAACTCCGAAGCGTCTTTGTTAAAGCCGCCGCTGGCAATGCTCTCACTAAATAACGAAGTAAAACTGTCATGCATATTCGGTAACGCAATACGGTCTTGTGGGCGTTTTGGACCCGCCAAAGATGGGCGTACGCTATCCAGATCCAATTCAACCACTTGGCTGTAATCAATCTCGCCCGCTGTAGGAATGCCAAACATGTCTTGGGCGCGGAAATAGGCTTCACAGGCTTCAATGTCGATGTCTTGACGACCGGTGCCGCGCATGTATTCCAAGGTCACTTCATCCACAGGGAAAAAGCCCATCGTAGCGCCGTACTCAGGAGCCATATTGGCCAGTGTGGCGCGATCAGGGAGGCTTAAGTGTTTAGCACCTTCGCCAAAGAACTCGACAAACTTACCGACGACTTTTTCTTTACGCAGTAACTCAGTAACGGTAAGCACCAAGTCGGTGGCGGTCATACCTTCTTGCAATTTACCACTGAGGTGCACGCCGACGACATCAGGAGTGAGAATGTAGAGTGGCTGACCGAGCATCGCCGCTTCCGCTTCAATACCGCCAACGCCCCAGCCAACTACGCCAAGCGCGTTAATCATGGTGGTGTGTGAGTCAGTACCAACCAGTGTATCTGGGTAGGCCATACCGTCTTTTTCTTGAATGCCAGGGAAGAGGTATTCAAGGTTCACTTGGTGGACGATACCGAAGCCAGGAGGCACTACTTTAAATGTGTCAAAGGCTTGCATGCCCCATTTTAAAAACTGATAGCGCTCGCCATTGCGCTTAAATTCCATGGCCATGTTTTTTTCTAAGGCGTCGGGGCTGTTGTAGAAATCCACCATCACCGAGTGATCGACAACCAAGTCGACAGGCACCAGCGGCTCAATGGCTTTAGCCGGTTTGCCCATCTCTTCGGCGACATTACGCATTGCGGCTAAGTCGCAGAGCAGAGGTACACCGGTGAAATCTTGGAGAACAACGCGCGCGACCATAAAAGGTATTTCTTCATTACGTGGCGCATTAGGTTGCCAGTTGGCCAGTTGCTGAACATGTTCAAAAGTGATGCGATGATCATCGGTGTTGCGGATTAATGATTCTAAAATAATACGTATTGAAATAGGCAGACGCGAGACGGAGTCAATGCCGATATTTTTAAGAGCAGGTAAAGAACAATACTTTAGCGTTTTACCATTGCTTAATGTGAAAGCATGGTGCAGTTGACTGGGATTAAATGGAACTGTTTGCATGACGCTATCCTCTTCTAACTGTGACTCATTGGTCTACAGCATAGCCTTATCTGGCGAACAATGTACAAGTTGGACAATGGTCGCGGTCAAAGGTTTGTCGGAATAACGTTGTAGATGGATTAAAAAAACCGCAGATGGAGCACTCCTCTCAGAGTGTTCACAGCTGCGGCTATTGAGTTGCTTAGCGCGTTGCTAACTTAGAACTTCCAAGTCGCTTGGCCGGTAAAACCGTGCGCGCTGTTGCGGTATGTGGCGCTATAAGCAGGGCGGAAAGCGCTTGCTTGCTGATTCACGCCAGCTGTGTTTTCTCTGATATAGGCGTAAGCCAAATCAATGGTGAGGTTGTCGCTGGCTTGCCAGCCAGTTCCAAAGGTTAGGATTTTACGGTGACCAACAGGTATGCGCACGGTGCGATATTCATTGGTGGTCGGTGACTGATCTAAGGCAAAACCGGTACGCAACACCCACTGCGGGTTAACTTGGTAGCTGGCGCCGATTGAATAAGACCATACGTCATGCCATTTTAACTCTTCACGCAGCACACCAAATTGTCCCTGCACAGCGCTTGGCACACCTTTGTTTTTTGCTTCAATGGACTCTAAACGACTCCAGCGTGTCCAAGTTAAACCGCCGTGTAAGGTCCACTGGTCATCCAGTTTATGACTGATGGATGTATCAACTGACTCAGGTGTTGTGAAGTCTAGAGTGGCTTTGTATTCGCCATTCACCGGTAGCGGAGCGTTATACACCTTGGTGCGGCCTTCTAAGGTGTAATCCACTTTAGAGTGGTAGGTAATACCCCAAGTGGTTTGCTCGCTTAAATCAACCATTAAACCAATGTTGTAACCCAGCGCTGTATCGTCGCCTTTAATATTGATCAGTGTGTCTTGACCGGTTGGACTCAAGCCGCGGGTTTGCAATGTGTTAGTCAGCTTGCCATCGATTTTATTGAGGGTTGGACCAAAACCGACTGCCACGCGATCAGTGATTTTATAACTTAATGTGGGTTGTAGGGTCATCACCGCAACTTTGCTGTATTGACCATGGCTGCTGCCTTGGAAGCTTTTTTCGTAGTCGCTGATCAATCCAAACGGCACATACATGCCTAAGCCAAAGTTCCATTTTTCATCAATCGGCATGGCGAAAAAGGCAAAAGGTACGCTGGCTAAAGGCACCATATCGCCTTTGCTGGATCCCGGAGCATCGGTATCAACGCGACTGATATCAACGTTGGCTTTAACGATTGCAAAACCGCCACTGACTTGCTTACCTTCGAGCTTAGACAAACCTGCAGGGTTGCCGAATATGGTGCTGGCATCTAATGCAGAAGAAGCGCGACCGGCAAAAGCAGTACCTGCACCACTGGCACTTTGTTCGTTCAAAGACAGGCCGTTAGCAAAAAGAGTGCTGCTGGCTAAAGAAAGGCTGATAGCTAAGGCGCTACGAATAAAAGGAAAACGCATGGTAGAGCTCCGGAATTTTAAAATCGCGCCACGTTAGCAAGCTTTTTTATGAGCGCCAAGGATCAATAGCGTCTAAGTAAATAAGAATTGCTATAAATTGGCTTTTTTATGAATGAAAGCAGGTGTTTAGTCGTTTTCTAAATAATTGTCGGACAATTCTGGCTTTTATAGAAAAGACTCGGTTTAACAGTGATCGAAGGCGATAGCGACAATACCCGAAAGGCATTGCCGCTCTCAGTTAGCGCGCTGGGTTATTGCCAGTGCGTTTGGGTTGGCTGAAAATATCCAACAAAACCTGATCAAGAATGGCCGATGCACCCCAAGGCTGTGGGTGATTGATAATAGCCACAACAGCCCAAGCATCACCGTTAATATCACGACTGAAGCCGGCAATGGCACGGACGTTATTCAATGTGCCAGTTTTGATATGGGCTTGACCCGCCAGTTGGCTGTTACGTAAGCGGCGACGCATGGTGCCGTCCATCGCGACAATTGGCAAAGAGGAAATAAACTCAGCCGCGTAAGGGCCTTTCCATGCCGCCTCAAGCATCATGCCAAGTTGGCGTGCGCTGATACGTTCTTTGCGCGATAAGCCTGAACCATTTTCGACAATGAGCCCGTAGGTGGCGATTTTCTTTTTAATAAACAGATCGTTAATCACGCGTCTAGCTGCAGCAGCATCGTCACTGTCGGCAGCGTTACGAAAGCGTGCGCCAATGGTTAAAAACAATTGCTTGGCCATGGTGTTGTTACTGTATTTATTGATGTCGCGAATGACCTCAACCAGGTCAGGCGAGTAGGCGCGCACCAGCAAGCGCGCATCCTTTGGCGTTTGCCCAAGCATGTCGTTGCCTAGAATAGTACCGCCCATTTCTTGCCAGATACTGCGCACAATACCGGCGGCATAGCGCGAATGATCGAGCAAGGCTAAATAGTTTTGTGTGCTACAACCGGGTGCTATATGACCGCTAACAGTGACGGTTAAAGTGTGTCCATTATCTTGCGGTAGATAATTAATAACGGGATTATTACAGTTCTTCGCTGGCTGTAGTTTGACGTTATTAATCAGTTCAATACTGCCAATCGGCGGTTCCATTACCACTTGTGCGCCATTGCTTTCACCGCGAACGATAAAGCGCTGGGATTTAAAGTTAATCAGCAGTGAGTCAGGTTCAACTAAAAAAGGTTTGCTTTGATCATTTTGATCGTCATCAAACACACTGACAGGAGGTGGGGCAAAATGGCTGCGATCGAGAATTAAATCACCTGATATATGGCGCACACCATTGGCGCGCAAATCACGTAACAGCAGCCATAAACGTTCCATATTGAGTTTTGGATCGCCGCCACCTTTGAGGTAAAGGTTGCCGTCTAAAACGCCATCTTTAAGTGTGCCGTCGGTGAAAAACTCGGTTTTCCATTGAAATGCAGGGCCGAGCAGTTCTAGTGCAGCGTAGGTGGTAACCAGTTTCATGGTGGACGCTGGGTTGATTAAAACATCGGCATTCATAAAGGCGCTTTTGCCGGGACCTGAAAGAGGAATGGTAACGGCTGAAAGCGCCTCGCTATTTATTTTGTTAGCTTTAAGCGCTTTATTGATGTTAGGCGAGGGCAGTTGGTTGGCGCTGGCGCTAGAAACCATCACACAAGCTGTGAGGCATACGAGAATCGGTGAGCGTGCTGCTTTTTTATGCGCAGGAGAAGATTTGCTGTGAACAATAGATTTGTAAAATACGGCTTTAAAAAATGATGTCAGCACAATAATGTCACCTTCAAAAATGCAGCGATATAAAGATTACTGCCGATATTATGCGCTATTCATCTAAGTGAAAGGCATTCGCGCTGTAATTTCTTTGTCAGAGGCGTTTTTACGCGCTAAAGCTGCTAATATCCGTCAACTATTATTAGGAGGGTTTTTCATGGCTACTAATCGTTCACGTCGTTTACGTAAAAAATTATGTGTTGATGAGTTTCAAGAGTTAGGTTTCGAGTTGCAATTAAGCTACCCAGAAGGTACTGAAGACGCAGCTATTGAAGCGTTTTTTGCTGATTTAGTAGTTGATGCTGTCGAAAGTAACGGTATGGCATTGATTGGTGGCGAAGAATTTGCTGTTATCTGTTCAGGCAAACGCGGTTCTGTTACTGAAGAGCAGCGCGCGATTGTTGACGCATGGTTGAAGACTCGCGCCGAAGTGAGCTCATTTGAAATCAGCCCATTGCTGGATGTCTGGTATCCAGATAACCCTGTTGCACAAGCTTAAATCTTAAGCAAATAAAAAGGGGGGAAGCTTAAAGTGCTTCCCCCCTTTTTATTTAGGGTATACAAAGCAACGACTTAGCTGTTGATGCTGTCAACCAGTGCTTTAGCTGGAACCAGTTTGATCACTTTCTTTGCTGCAATTTCAATCGCTGCACCTGTTTGCGGGTTACGGCCAGTGCGAGCTGGACGCTCTGCAACTTTCAGCTTGCCAACGCCAGGTAAAGTGATTTCGCCATCGTTGTCGAGTGCGTCATTGACAACTTGACTCAACTGATCAAGCACGTCGCGGATATGAGTTTTAGTTGAATTAGTCGCTTCGGCGATTTCATTGATCAGTTGATCTTTGCTAAGGGCCATAAGTAACGCTCCGAGGTGGGTAAAGACTGCAAAGTAGCATGAATTTTTGCAGATGCGTAGAGAACAGGCTAACAAAACCACATAAAATGTCTGACAAAGCATAAAGCAAGCATTAAACCTGCTATGGGCTTCTGATCCATGGCTAGTAGACCCACAATTCTACGCGACGGTTTTTGACTCGACCTTGGTCAAGGTTGTTGCTGGCAACCGGCATGAGATCACCAATACCGAAGATTTCGCGAAAAATGATTTCGTTATTATGTAATTGTCGGCGCACAGCCATAGCTCGTAATTTCGATAGCAGCAGTGCGCGCTCTGGATCGGACTTACTGTCACCAAAGCCGACCAGGACCAATTTGTTTTTGGTTTTATTGTGCTTGCGCAGATAAGCTAAAACGCGATCAATGTCGCGATGTGCTTTGTTATCAAGCTGAGCGCTACCTTCCTTAAAGCGAAAGTTCACTGAAAGCCGCTGCGCCTGTTGAGCCAGTTGTTGATATTGCAAAGGCATGCTGTCCTCCGCAACGACTGACATTGCACTAACAGTTTGACTAATAAAACCATTGCTTTCGACTAAGCTTTGCCCAGCGTCACTTTGCGCGAAGGCTAATAACTCTTGAGCAAGTGGGTTGCTTTCATGTTCTGCGCTATAGAGATATAGACGTCGTGATAATGGATAATCTTCAGTGGCGATCAGTTCGACCGAAGGATACATCGCGAGGGTTTCTCCCGCTGAAACAGCCAGCGCTTTGGCTTCTCGCACATAAGGCAAACCAATAAAGCCTATTGCGTTAGGGTCCTTACTGACTAAAGCTGAGAGCTGCTCGCTTGACTCAAAACGTTTCGCTTGGGTTGATAACACTTTATCGGTCGGCGATAGAACAAGCTCTTTGAATGTCTCCCAGGTGCCTGAGTTATGGTCGCGAGCATAAATCCGAATGGAGCCTGAGCGAGCTCCAAGCATGCTCCAGTCATTGAGGTCGCCAGAAAAAATATCCGCAAGCTGGGTGATGCTTAAGTCGTTAATCGGGTTGTCTGGGTGCACGATAATCGCAAGACCGTCGATGGCAATAACATGCTCTGCGTTTTTGCTGTGCATATCACCAAGCGGGCTTAGAAGACTGACCTCGCTTTCTTTGATAGGCCGCGAAGAAGCCGCTATATCACCTCGTTTCTCATGCAGAGCGACGAAGCCGGTGCTGGAGCCTTGGCTGTGGATGTCAATGCGGGTGTCGGTTTTTAGGGAGGTTAAGCCTGCTGTAACAATATGTTGACCTGTAGCAGATAGTGTTTGTCTTTCTATATGTGTAAAACCTTGCTGTTGCAAAAGACCTTCCGCTAAAGCAGGGGCTAAAGTGCTACCGATAGTGTTGGAGCCGTAAATGCTCAGTTGTTGTAAGGGCTCGGCAATACTGAAAGTGCTGAACAGTAGAGTTGTGAGGCATAGGGCTAGTTGGGATTTTAAGCTGCGAAAGGATACAAAGATTTGCATGTGATTGTGCCTGCATCAGAAAAGATGCAGGCACAATAAGGCAAAACTATGACAGTTCGATGACCAGGTTGTTACCTAGGCTATTGCCACAAGAACACTCTCTTCGCAAAGACTTGGTCTGGGTTGTTTGATCTGCGTTGCTGGTTTTATTTCTCTTTGTCATCGGAGATGAGCGCCAGTAATGCGCTTTGCTGGCGCTGCTGTAACTGTCTAAAGCGTTGCAGCAGTTCCAGTTCATGCTGGCTGAGTTCGGAGCAATCAGGATCTAACGAGAGGTCTTGTGGAAAAGCTCTGTCTTGCTGGAGACTGTTTTCCAAGCGCGCGATGATTTCTGAGTTCATGCTGCGGTGTTGATGGCGGGCCACTTCTGCGATCAGATTGCGCATACCGTCAGGCAGGCGCACGACAAATTTGTCAGCTGTGCGGCTGGAGTAAGAAACGTTTTTTTTAATGTTCATGACGTTATTCATAGTCTTTTAAAATTATAAATCAGTACATCTATGACGCTATGATCTGCAGTGAGTTCCATCGGCAGTGCGCAATAAACGACTATTACCATGGTGAAAAACGCTAATCAATAGCTCGCACGTCCTACCCTATGTAGGCGGATAAGAGTGGGTAATAGTTGGCAGTTTTCTGGTGCAGATTAAAAGACTGATGTTTTTCTGAATAAATCCAGTAGTATGAGCTCCATAGATACTGAACGGTGTTATTGGCAAGATAATCAATCTTGATTATGAGCTGATTTTCTCCAAAATTTTTATGAGCCTGATTTGAGTTTAAAAGCATGATGAATCGTCTATTTATACGTGGAGCGCTGCTCCTAAGCTGTTCTCTTCTTGCCGCGTGCTCGTCAACACCGAAAAACCAAGACGTGGCGGTGAAGCAAGAAATCATCAAGCCAGATGCTGCTGTTTGGTTAAGCGAAAAAGAATCGTTGCTGCGTGATTCGATTAAGGGTTCAGTTTTCACCTTGCACAAACAAGACAATGCCTGGGTGGTCACCGCTCCGGCTCAGTACGCTTTTAACCCAGATCGTCCAAGTCTGTTGCTACCTGCAGCCTTAGGTCCGATTACCCGTATTGCTAAGTTGCTAGAAGCCGATGCTGATTCGTCAGTGTTGATTTTAGGCCACGCGGCTCAATCCGCAGATAATCAGAAGCTTAGTACTGATCGAGCGCGCTCAGTAGCCTCTATTTTTCGCTTGAGTGGTTTGAAAGGCGCTCGTATGCGTCATTTAGGTATGGGCAGTTCTTATTTGCTGGATCAATCAACAAGTAATCAGCAAAACCATCGCGTCGAAATTATTGTCATGCCCAGTATTGAAGTGCAGGGCATGATGGCTGTGTATCATCCAGCTTATGTACGTCAGCTTGCTTTAAGTCAGGGTCAGTAATATCGCTGTGCGCTATGCTTGATTTTTACTTGTGAGGGGCGGTAATGAGTACTGAGCAATTGGCGCATATGCGCCGTAATTATACCCGTGATGGCTTACTTGAAGAGCTCGCCCCAGATCAGCCTTTGCCGCTTTTTAAACAGTGGTTTGATGATGCAGTAGCTACCGAGCAACCGCCGGTCGAGCCCAATGCCATGATGCTGGCTACAGTTGATCAGGCAGGGCAGCCGCATTGTCGAGTGTTGCTGCTCAAAGGTTTAGATGAGCAAGGCTTTGTTTTCTATAGCAACTATGAAAGTGCTAAAGGTCAGCAAATAAGCTCGCAACCCCACGCTGCAATGACTTTTTTCTGGCCAGCTTTAGAGCGCCAAGTGCGCATTGAAGGTGTGATTGAGCGTGTTAGCGCGGCAGAGTCGGATGCTTATTTTAATCTGCGCCCACTAGGTAGTCGTCATGGCGCTTGGGCTTCAGCGCAAAGTCAGCTTTTGTCTGGACGTGAGGAATTGGAAGAGGCTCTAGCTGCAGTAGAACTGCGTTTTGCTGATAACCAGCAGCCTCCACGACCAGAACATTGGGGTGGCTACCGTTTACTGCCGCAACGCATCGAGTTTTGGCAGGGACGGACCTGCCGCCTGCATGATCGCTTAAGCTATCAGCTGCAAGCAGGTAACCAGTGGTTGCGAGAGCGTCTGTCGCCTTAGGTAGCAGATGCTCAGCGTGCTGGGTATTGATCAGCGGCGTTTTGTAACCAGTTTTGTAGTTCTGCCTTTTTGACTTTTAATGTTTGCGCTTCAGCAAGCTTGTCTAACATGTAGGCTTGCTTAGCGCTATCACCTTGCGCCATTGAGAGAGCAAGGTCACGATTAATCCAGCGCTTAATGCGCACATAAATCCACCAGTGAAAATACAGGCCTGACAGCGTTGCAACCGCAACAATAAAATAATCCATAGCGCCCTCATGGTTGGTGGTAACATTTAAAGTGTTAAGCTGTCTAACAAACAGCAAGAATATTTATATTAAGGAGTACTGCAGATGCGCAAGTCTATTATTTTAGCCGCAACTTTCACAGCATTTACCATGCTTTTAACCGGTTGTGCTTCAAGCCTAAGTGGCGATACCTACTCGCGTGCCGATGCGCGTAAAGTGCAGACTATTCGCATGGGTACCATTGAATCATTGCGTCCCGTACGTATTGAAGGGACTAAAACACCTATTGGTGCTGGTGCCGGTGCAGTTGTCGGTGGTGTAGCCGGTAGCACAATCGGTGGCGGTCGTGGTAGTGCTGTAGCTGCAGTGATTGGTGCTGTTGCTGGTGGCTTGGCCGGCGCTGCAGCAGAAGAAGGCATTACTCGCACCCAAGGTGTAGAGATCACTGTACGTGAAGATGACGGTGCACTGCGTGCTTACGTGCAAGCGGTTGAACCGAACCAAGTGTTTCGTGTTGGCCAGCGTGTGCGCATTACCAATGTCAATGGACAGAGTCGCGTAGCACCTTAAAAGGTTGCATCGCGATTGAATACGCCCTGTGCGAAGTTGTTATTCGCCAGGGCGTTTTTTATAAATAGGCTCTTTGGCGACTGACTAAAGGCTATGGTCTTATTTTGTAATACACTACATGCAGACATTATTTGCTCAGTATTGAATAATGCGCGTTTTCGTATCACGCTGGGTGTCTCCTGTTCGTCCGGCAGAACAACATGGAGGCTGTTATGCTTTTATTGGCACTGGTGTTCGCACCTTTTATTGCTGTGTTATTACCTTTTTTAGCCGCACAACGCGGTCGCACCGTGATTGCTGTGTCTGCTGCTTTAGCGCCAGCCATTGGTTTGGCATTGTTACTCAGTCAAGCGCCGCAGGTTCTTGATGGCGTAGTGGTTGCTGTCAGTTACCCTTGGATTGCCCAGCTTGGTTTGAATCTCAGCTTTCGACTTGATGGGCTGAGTTTTCTGTTCGCTCTACTCATTCTTGGTATTGGCCTGCTGGTCATCCTTTACGCGCGTTATTACTTGTCTGAACAAGAACGTGTGGCGCGTTTCTTTGCTTGTCTATTGCTGTTTATGGGCTCAATGCTTGGTTTGGTTCTGGCCGGCAACTTACTGTTGATGCTGATGTTTTGGGAGCTCACCAGTCTTTCCTCCTTTTTGTTGATAGGTTTTTGGAGTCACCAAACGGCTGCGCGTCAAGGCGCCCGTATGGCGCTCACCGTGACAGGTGGCGGCGGTTTGGCTTTGTTGGCCGGTATTTTGGTGATTGGCCATGTGGTGGGTAGCTATGAGCTGAGTGATGTATTAGCGGCCGGTGATGTGCTGCGCGCGCACAGCTTGTATCCAGTAGCTTTGGTTTTAGTGTTGCTGGGGGTGTTTACCAAATCGGCACAGTTTCCATTTCACTTTTGGTTGCCGCACGCGATGTCGGCGCCCACCCCAGTTTCTGCGTATTTACACTCTGCAACGATGGTAAAAGCAGGCGTGTTTCTTCTAGCACGTTTATATCCATTACTGTCCGGAACGGATTGGTGGTTTTATCTGGTGACCTTTACCGGTTTAACGACCTTGTTAATCGGTGCGGTCACAGCGCTGTTTCAGCATGACTTAAAAGGGTTGTTGGCCTATTCGACGATCAGCCATTTGGGCTTGATTACCTTACTCTTTGGATTGGATTCTGATTTTGCCCCAGTGGCAGCGATTTTCCATATTATTAACCATGCGACGTTCAAGGCATCGTTATTTATGGCTGCGGGGATCATTGACCATGAAACCGGCAGTCGTGATATGCGTAAAATTAACGGACTGTGGAAATACATGCCGCACACAGCGGTATTGGCGATGGTGGCGTCTTCGGCAATGGCCGGCGTGCCGCTATTGAATGGGTTCTTAAGTAAAGAGATGTTCTTTTCGGAAACCCTACATCAGCACTTGTTAGGCAGTTTCAGTTGGCT
>Ga0209075_1002771_pt1 | contig 15129 bp, 11 predicted proteins | sample Stecom2011_FD_187523 | JGI IMG/M metagenome (GOLD analysis project Ga0209075, IMG submission 187523) | Agricultural soil microbial communities from Utah to study Nitrogen management - Steer compost 2011 (SPAdes) (version 2) | ecosystem: Environmental > Terrestrial > Soil > Agricultural land... | reverse complement strand
GGTCACTGATATTCTTGAGTCTGAGCCTGTGGAAGGGTTGGGGTAGGCTTTCCACTGGCTGGTTGTCTGCGGGTTGCCTGCCAGTTTAACCACCACCACTTGGCTGTAATCGCTGTTTCCGTTGAAATCAACCTGTTTGATCCTATAATAGATGTTGCCGGACAGGCTATTGATCTTCCTATCGTCATAGGAGTAAGATGTAACACTGCTGGACCAACCCATGCCCGTGATCTCCCCGATTTTTTCGAATCCATCTATTCCGTTCGTTGACCGTTCGATTTCAAAATGGCTGTTCTCCCATTCTTTGGCAGTGGCCCAAAGTAGGGTGTTTTTTCCCTTGGTGCTCAAAGCTACTTTCACCTCCACCCAGTCAACAGGTAGTTTGTAGCAGCCGGGACCATAGTAGGAGTTTGGTTGTATGTTTACAAAAAAACTCAACTGCCTAGAGTTGTCATAGTCGCAAATTTCAATACGTGATAGATTTTTTGTTTTCACCTGATGACCCCAGCTAGCGCTAAGCTTCCCGTCTACAAATAGATGGGCATCGTCTGACGTTCTTATTTCGCCATTCTTTAAATCCACGTTGCCTGTAATGTGGCCTTCTGAGCCTCCAGCAATATCGAGGTAAGCCCCACCATCTAGGCTGAGATGTCCTCCCACATGCATTTTGCCACGGTCATTAGACACATATTTGGCCCCCGCCGACAAGATCATATCGCCCGCAAGTGAGATTTCCGAATTTCCGGCAAAATTCATTGAACCTGCACCGCTTGCTTCTAGTCTCCCACCCGAAATAATACTACTGTTACCAGAGAAATTTAGTTTTGCGCTTTCATTTACATAGATGTTGCCTTCAATCTGGGTTGTACCTGATCCGCTGCTGATTAAATTGCCACTGTTGTTTGTGAGTGTTTTAGTAGCAAACTTCCCCTTAATATTTAATGAGCTCTTTGCTTTAATTGTTGTTTGATTCAGAACAATAAGTTCTCCCCCCTCTTCGACAATGATTTCGGGATTGTTGTCATCAACAATAAGATTGCCTACCGTGACACTTGCATTTTTAGTGATCACGATTTTTTGGGACTTTCCGACAGCAAAAGTACCTGAAACCTTGATTGAGGCTCCTTCGGCTATTCTTAAGTACGTTGAATCACCCCAAGCATTAGTTGGCAACGTAAAATTACCCGTTACTGTCAATGAGCCACTGGGCAATATCTCCATTCCGTTGACAAGTCCATTTCCGAAGTTGCTCAAGTCTCCCTGGTAGGTTACAGCGTGGGCGATTTGGACGTCCACCCGGCATCCCCAGTCCTTGGAAAGCGGCGGGACGGGTCCACTAGGATTCTCAGAGCAATTTTGGGTGATCTTCCAGGTATTTCCTGATGTCCAATTCCCGTTTTCTTTCGATAGGTAGGTTTGAGCCATGGTAGGAGTTGCTGTACTGAGTAAGAGAATCACGAAGATGCTGAAGAGCGATTTGATGTAGAAGAGGGGCATGAACTGTTGTAGCTAATTACTGTAATCCTATTGCACCGCAAAGATATGATTTAAAATCCGTAAAAATGTATTTCGAATTGTAAAAAATGTGTTTTATACAACAAAACATGTTTTTGAATTATAGCTAAGAACTGTCGAAAGCCGCTCAGCCCTACTGACAGGTTGTAATTAATAAGTTCCGTTTTATGGATATAGGGTCAGATGAAAGAATAAAAATGCAGGGTGAATTTGCGTGAAATCCCTCGCCTGCTTGGTTTTTTGGAAGCGTCCAAAACAAAAAAAGCCTCCGCGTTAACGGAAGCTTTTTTTGTTTATATAATATAATGGGGTACTATTACCCGTTCATACTGATCAGGAATTCGGAGTTATCCCTAGTGCCTTTCATTCGTTGTAAAAGGAATTCCATGGCTTCCTGGGAAGTCATATCGGACATCAACTTTCTCAGTATCCAAACCCGCTGCATTTCTTCCTTGTCCATCAGCAGATCTTCCCTTCGGGTACCGGATCCAGGAACATCAATCGCTGGATAAATACGTCTGTTGGACAATTTCCTGTCAAGGGAAAGCTCCATGTTGCCGGTGCCTTTGAATTCTTCAAAGATCACTTCGTCCATCTTAGATCCAGTCTCTACCAATGCAGTAGCGATGATGGTTAAAGAGCCGCCGTTTTCCACATTTCGGGCTGCACCAAAGAAACGCTTTGGCTTGTGAAGCGCATTGGCATCCACACCCCCAGAAAGAATCTTACCTGAAGAGGGAACCACAGTATTGTATGCTCTTGCCAGCCGGGTAATCGAGTCCAGCAGGATCACCACATCATGGCCACATTCCACCATTCTTTTGGCTTTTTCCAAAACCATAGAAGCCACTTTCACATGGCGGTCTGCCTGTTCGTCAAAGGTGGAAGAGATTACTTCCGCTTTTACGGACCTGGCCATCTCTGTAACTTCCTCTGGACGTTCGTCGATCAACAGGATCATCAAATGTACCTCTGGATGGTTTTCTGCGATGGCATTGGCGATCCTTTGTAAAAGAACCGTTTTACCCGTCTTGGGCTGGGCCACGATCATTCCCCTTTGGCCTTTACCGATAGGCGCAAAAAGATCAACTATTCGGGTAGAATAGTTATCCGCTTTGGTGGTAAGGTTTAATCTTTCTTCCGGAAAAAGTGGCGTCAGATATTCAAATGAAATCCTATCTCTGATCTCTTCGGTAGTTTTTCCGTTTACGGTCCCGACCTTTAGAAGGGCAAAATATTTCTCGCCTTCTTTTGGAGGTCTGATCTGTCCTTTGATATTGTCGCCAACCTTAAGTCCAAAAAGTTTGATTTGCGAAGGGGAAACATAAATGTCATCAGGGGATGCCAGATAATTATAATCCAGCGAACGGAGAAATCCGTACCCGTCAGACATGATTTCCAATACTCCTTCATTTTCTATAATGCCGTCAAAATCCTTAATGCTAATCGTAGGCTTTCTTTTGAACGAAGGAATGGTTTCGGCAACATTTCCTTCTTCTATCTCTCTCGGGCTATCTCTCTTGGAATATTCCTTTTCCGGCTCTGCGTAGCTTTCTGTGGTGATTTTCGCCAGTTCCTCTTCTTCCAAAGCCCTTCTTCTTGGCCTGAAAGAACGGGATTTGTTTTCGTCGTCTTTAGGTCCTTTGGAAGCTTCCTTAAAAACAACCTTTTCTGCTCTTCTTTCCTCCTGTTTGGGGCTTTCCTTAGGTTCCCTAGGCTCCTCCTTTTGGGGAGCAGTTCTTTCCGTTGGCTGTTCCTTTACTTGGTTCGCCCGCTTGGCAGAGGGGGCGTCTTTCTTGTTCCTAGGCTCTCTGGCCGGTGCTGGAGTGGCCTGGACCGGTTCGGTTTCCTTAGGAGTTTCTGTAACATTTTGCCTTTTAAATTTTGGTTTTTCTGTCTCGGGGGCAGATGTCGGAGCGGGAGATTCTCCTTGGGGAGAAAGGGCTTCTGGAGTTTCCTGTTCTACTTTGGACGGCTTTTTCTTTGGGAGGGCTTTTTCTGGAGTAATGGCTTGCTGGTCTAAAATTGCATAGACGAGATCATCTTTTTTAAGCGTTTTAAAGTTTTTAACGCCCAATTCTTCCGCAATCTCTTTTAATTCAGAAAGCAATCTGATCTTTAATTCTTCTATATTATACATAAAAAGCGTATGAAAGTAATTTCGGTGTGAAATGTAGTAAGTACAGTGACTAAGTTGGTTGGTATAAAAAGGACTTCAGCTAGTATAAAATCTCCGGGATTGGGATTTTTGAATATTTGAATATGCAATATTACGTGAACATAAATTAAATCGCAAATTTATTTTTTCTTAAATAAAAGCCGTTCTCTGAAATCTTGATTTTCCAGCCAAAGTACTGCTTATAATTTTTGCTATCTTTGCGCATTATAATTCTGACTCCGAAAAGCAATTTAATCATGCTACAAGTTAATTTTATCCGTGAAAATTTCGAAAAAGCAGTAGAAGGCCTGAATAAAAGGAATTTTCCCCATGCAGAAGAGCTGCTATCCCAAGTATTGGAAATAGATAAAAAACGAAAGGAAACCCAGTCCGAAAGGGATCAGTTACAGGCTGAAGCCAACGGTATTGCAAAGGAAATAGGCGGATTGATGAAGGCGGGAAAAAAGGATGAGGCCGAGAAAGTCAAACTCCGAACAGCCGACATCAAGTCTCAAATCAAGACCTTGGAGAGTGATTATGACGGATTTGAACAGGAACTGAAAGAGCTGCTCTACACCATTCCCAATATCCCCTATACAGATGTTCCTACCGGTACATCAGCCGAGGATAACGAGGTGGTTTTACAACACGGCGCCATCCCTTCATTATACGAAGGGAACCAGCCTCATTGGGAACTGATTAAAAAATACGACATCATCGATTTTGAGTTGGGTGTGAAAATAACAGGAGCGGGTTTTCCTGTTTATAAAGGGAAAGGAGCAAGATTACAGCGGGCGTTGATCAACTTCTTTCTGGATGAGGCTTTTAAACAGGGCTACAACGAGGTCCAGCCTCCTGTCCTGGTCAATGAAGAAAGCGGTTATGCTACAGGACAGCTCCCGGATAAGGAGGGGCAAATGTACCATGATGCGAGCCAGAACCTTTACCTCATTCCGACAGCAGAAGTCCCTATCACCAATCTATATAGAGATGAGATCGTCAACGAAAGCGATTTTCCGATAAAGAACGTTGGATTCACTCCCTGCTTTAGGAAAGAAGCAGGAAGTTGGGGAGCACATGTACGCGGGCTGAACAGGTTGCACCAATTTGACAAGGTAGAAATTGTTCAGATCACCCATCCGGAGAAGTCCTACGAAACTTTGGAAGAAATGAGCAAGTACGTGCAGGGTTTGCTTCAAAAGCTAGAATTGCCTTACCGGGTACTCCGGTTATGCGGAGGTGATATGGGGTTTACTTCTGCCATGACCTATGATATGGAAGTGTTTTCCGCCGCCCAAGAAAAATGGCTTGAGGTAAGTTCGGTCAGCAACTTTGAAACCTACCAATCCAATCGATTGAAATTGAGGTTTAGAGAGGAAGGAAAAAAGACTACTACCCTCGCCCACACCTTGAATGGGAGTGCGCTGGCATTGCCTAGAATAGTGGCTTCCCTTCTCGAAAACAACCAGACGGAACGGGGGATCAAGATGCCCGCTGTACTGGTACCCTACTTGGGATTCGAATGGATCGATTAAAACGCCAGGTATAGAGGTAGGAGTCTTTGTCAGCTCACCGATGTCAAATGAGACCTGCCTACCGGTAGGCAGGGGTGACGGTCAAAAGAACAATATCTCCTGAAGGTTTTAATCTGAATAACCTTGGGCTGTAGGCTCGTATGCGTTGCCTTTGTACCTCCTATTATTCTTAATACTTAAGTAGTAACATGATTAAATATAACACCGTTATTTTTGGAGCAATAATAGCCAGCCTGTTAGCTTGCAACGACCAAGACAAGCCATTTAAAGAGATATCCTTGAAATACCCAGAGACAAAGAAAGTTACGCAAACGGATAATTATTGGGGAGAGGTAGTCGAAGATCCCTATCGCTGGTTGGAAGATGACAACGCGGAGGACACCAAGGACTGGGTCATTGCACAGAACAAGGTATCGTTCGGCTACCTGGAACAGATCCCTTTTAGGGACCAAATCAGAGAAAGATTGGAAGAGGTGTGGAATTATGAAAAGGTATCCGCTCCATTTGTCTATGGGGAATATATCTATTATTACAAAAATGACGGTTTGCAAAATCAGGCGGTTCTTTATCGAAAGAAAGGAGAAAATGGACAAGAGGAACTGTTTCTTGATCCAAACAAACTCTCTGATGATGGCACGACCTCTCTTGCAGGGGCAGCATTTACCAAAGACGGGAAGCTTTTTGCTTACGCCGTTTCTGTAGCAGGATCTGACTGGAGAAACATCTATGTGATGGATGCGGAGACCCAGGACCTTCTGGAGGATGAAATATCAGATGCCAAGTTTACCGGTATATCATGGAGAGGTAATGAAGGATTTTACTATAGCTCCTATGAACAGCCAGGGGGCAGTAAGCTGTCCGCAATGACCAATAACCATAAGCTATATTACCATCAATTGGGGACTCCCCAATCTCAGGATCAGCTTGTATTTGGGAGTGATGAAAATCCCCGCAGGTATGTAGGCGGGGAAGTAACAGAAGATGGCAGGTTTCTGATCATCTCTGCGGCCAACAGCACCACGGGAAATGAACTGTTTTTCATGGATCTCGAAAATCCCCAAAAGGGTATCGAGCCTATTGTCACAGACATGGAAAACAGCCATGATATATTGACCAGCCAAGATAACTTTTTGTATATCCATACCAATCTGAATGCACCTAATAATAGAGTAGTCAAGGTGGACATCGCCAATCCGAGTGTGCATAATGGAGAAGAGATAATCGGGGAAACGGAGAATGTGCTCAATACCTCTACGGCAGGAGGGAAAATCTTCGCTTCCTATTTAAAGGATGCCATTACAGAGGTCAAGCAGTTTGACCTAGAGGGAAAGGAAGAAAGGACAGTTTTGCTCCCCGGAATAGGATCTGCGGGAGGTTTTTCGGGTAAGGCCTCAGAAAACCATCTTTATTATTCCTTTACTTCCTATATCACCCCAACCACGATCTACAAATATGATATTCCATCCGGTGAAAGTGAGCTTTATGTAAAGCCCGAGGTAAAATTTGATCCGGAGCAGTATGAGAGCCGGCAGGTGTTTTATCAAAGCAAGGACGGAACCAAGATCCCAATGATCATTACCCACAAAAAGGGAATTGCTCTTGATGGAAATAATCCCACCATGCTATATGCCTATGGAGGGTTCGGGATCAGTTTAACCCCATCTTTTAGCATAGCGAATGCCGTATGGTTGGAGAACGGAGGGATATATGCAGTCCCCAATCTACGGGGAGGCGGTGAATACGGCGAGAAATGGCATCTTGCCGGCACGAAGCTTAAGAAACAGAATGTGTTCGATGATTTTATTGCTGCGGCTGAGTACCTCATCCGTGAAGGTTATACTACTTCCGACAAGCTGGCCATCAGTGGTGGCAGTAATGGGGGACTACTTGTAGGGGCAACGATGACGCAAAGACCGGATCTCGCTAAAGTGGCTTTTCCCGCGGTTGGCGTCTTAGATATGCTGCGTTACCACCAGTTTACGGCAGGAGCCGGATGGGCATATGATTACGGTACAGCATATGAAAGTGAAGAAATGTATAGATATATTAAAGCATATAGCCCCGTTCATAATCTCAAATCCGGGACAGCCTATCCTGCCACCATGGTGACGACTGCAGATCATGATGATCGGGTGGTTCCGGCCCACAGCTTCAAGTTTGCTGCCCATCTTCAGGCTGCGCATGAGGGGGATCATCCGGTGATTATAAGAATAGACACCAATGCAGGACATGGCGCAGGCAAACCAACCAGCAAAATACTGGATGAGGCAGCAGATAAATTTGCCTTTGCTTGGTTTAACATGAACGTCCATCCTTACAGATAAAGAAATCCATGTGGAATGAAATCCTCGTACTGATCAAAAAGGAAGTGACCCTGGAGTGGAGACAAAAGTATGCCCTTAACGGGATACTTCTCTATGTGGTCAGTGCTGTCTTTATCACCTATTTGAGCTTTGGCGCTAATCAAGGTAATCTGAGCATACCGACTTGGAATGCATTGTACTGGATCATCATTCTTTTTTCTTCTGTCAATGCGGTGGCTAAGAGTTTTATCCAGGAACATCAGGGGAGGCAATTGTATTATTACATGATCGCGTCTCCTGAAGCCATTATCTTATCCAAAATTATCTATAACAGCCTTTTGACCCTAGCATTGGCCTTGCTTGGCTATGCAGTATTCAGCGTCATCCTAGGCAATCCCGTTCAAGATCAGTCCCTGTTTCTGCTGAATCTGTTGATGGGAGCCGTAGGATTTTCCGCCTGCTTGACCATGGTATCCGGTATAGCGTCCAAAGCGGGAAACAATGCCACGCTGATGGCGATCTTGAGCTTTCCTATAATTATCCCTATTCTTCTGATGACCATCAATATCTCAAAGCATGCCATTGACGGATTGGACAGGGGCTTGAGTTTGGATAAATTACTTACTCTGTTTGCCATCAATGCGATCATAGGAGCTGCTGCTTATATTTTATTTCCTTATCTATGGAGGAGTTAGGATAAAAAGGCGGCATTTTAGCCCTTGTGAAAATTAACCACCAACCTTTGCCAAAATACAGGCTATTCCACTCATAATGATAGGAATCCGGTCCTATCTAAACTCGAATAAAGTGCGAATAAAGCACGTAATTGACGAACTTATCCCTTACTTTTGCACTTATCCAATCAAAACAAAAAATGAAAGCATATTGGTGGAAAATCTTGGCCATCTTGCTATTGGCTTACACTCTAATAGGAGGTCTTCTCTTTGATGCACCGCGCCTTCCTATTCTTAACGAAACGATACGGGCACTTCATTTTCACGTCACCATGTGGTTTGGAATGATAATCATGCTGGTGGTAGCGGTCATCTACAGCATCAAATACCTGAGGACCAACGATATTAAAAACGATGACATCGCGCTGGAATTTACCCAAGCAGGACTACTTTTCGGTATGCTGGGGATTTTTACCGGAATGCTCTGGGCGAAGTTTACGTGGGGTGCTTACTGGAGCGGTGACCCCAAACAAAATGCATCCGCTATAGGATTGCTGATTTACTTTGCCTACCTCATCCTCAGGAATTCCCTTCCAGATTTGCAACAAAGAGCCAGGATTGGTGCGGTTTATAATATCTTTGCCTTTGCTGCTTTTATCCCTTTAATCTTTATCCTCCCCAGGCTGACCGACAGTCTCCATCCAGGAAACGGCGGAAACCCTGGTTTCAACGCGTACGATATGGACAGCTCGTTAAGAATGGTTTTTTATCCGGCGGTCATCGGTTGGACACTTCTGGGAACCTGGATGAGCACCATTAAGGTAAGGATGAGAAGACTGGAAAGAAAATTAGAAGATCAATTGATAAATCAAGTACAATGAAAAAATATATAGTCATCTTTCTTCTCATGGTTAGCTTAAATACATTGGCCCAAGATAAGATAGAGATCACCTCCGAAGATTATCAGAACACCGGTGTTGAAATGGCGGATGTGATGCGTTCTGAAGGGAAAATTTATGTTCTCGTAGGAATAATAGGGATTGTTTTAGCAGGTATATTGGTTTACTTGATATACACTGATAAGAAAATTTCGAAGCTTGAACAACAGTTCAAGGATAACTCTTATTGACGGATTCCGTTATTCGGATTTAATAAACATTAATATGAAAAAAGGACACATTTTAGGTTTAGGGGTTATTGCCGTAGCGATCGTGATTATTATCACCTCTATTGGAGATGCCAGTACTTATGAAAATTTCAATACTGCAAAAACTTTGGCATTGAATGGCAATGATAATGCCATCCACGTGGTGGGCCAATTGAAGAAAGATGCAACTGGAACGGTCACCGGCTTGGAAGTAAGTGAAGATAAGACCTCTTTTACGTTTATGATGGTGGATGGTGATGGAGAAGAACAACAAGTGTATTACAATGAGCCAGTTCCGGCGGATTTTGTCAGAGCCGAGCAGGTGGTGGTAATTGGTTCTTATCGAAATGAAGAGATATTTGTTGCCGATAAAATTTTAATGAAATGCCCTTCCAAATATCAGGAAACTGATGTCCAAGCCGCTTCGCTTTAATATTGAATATTTCCCTTAAAAATCATGATCAATACCTTTGTGGGTAACTTAGGCCATTTCATGGTGATCTTATCTTTTGTAAGCTCCCTTGTCACGGCCCTCTCTTATTATAATTACACAGTAGCATCTGAAATTGATAAGCCATCCTGGAAACGATTTAGCAGAATCTCCTTTTATGTTCATGCACTTTCCAGTATAGCCATTGCTATTGTACTTTTTGATATTATTTATAATTTCCGTTTCGAATATTTTTACGCATTTTCCCATTCTTCTAGAGAGCTTCCCCTCCATTATATGGTGTCCAGTTTTTGGGAAGGTCAAGAAGGGGCATTTATCCTGTGGATCTTCTGGAACGTGGTGTTGGGGTGGATACTGATCCACACCAATAAATCTTGGGAAGGACCTGTGATGGTGGTGTTTGCACTGGTTCAGGCATTTCTGGTATCTATGATATTGGGAGTGGTTATCGGAGATTTAAAGCTAGGCAGCTCCCCTTTTATTCTTCTAAGAGATGTATCTAATTCGCCTATCTTCCAGATCAACCCTGATTTTGTTCCTGAAGATGGCACAGGCCTTAATCCTTTGTTGCAGAATATCTGGATGGTTATCCATCCACCTACCTTGTTTCTTGGCTACGCCTCTACCTTGGTTCCCTTTGCCTTCCTGATGGCGGGTTTATGGACCAAAAAATACCATGAATGGATCAGGCCTGCATTACCTTGGGCCATATTCTCGGCCATGATCTTGGGGATGGGGATTATCATGGGTGCTTATTGGGCTTATGTAACCTTAAACTTTGGAGGATACTGGAATTGGGATCCTGTTGAGAATGCCGTGTACGTGCCTTGGTTGATCCTTGTAGCCGCAATTCATACCATGATTACTTTCAAAAAAAGCAGCACTGCCCTCAAAACGTCCATTGTGCTGGTGATTGCTTCCTTTATCTTGGTGTTATATGCTACTTTCTTGGTAAGAAGCGGTGTATTAGGGGATAGCTCCGTCCATTCATTCACCGATTTGGGATTGTCAGGGCAGTTGCTCATTTACATGCTGTTCTTCTTGGTCATTGCGGTATTTTTGGCAATCAAATCATGGAAACATATTCCCACTTCAGAAAGAGAAGCCTCGGTATATTCCCGGGAATTTTGGATTTTCATCGGCGCTACTACTTTGGGCTTGATGGCTTTTCAGGTGATTCTGCCTACTTCCATTCCGGTCTACAATGCTTTTATAGAGATTTTCGGCGGTATTTCCAACATGGCTCCACCCGCAGACCAGGTTGAATTTTACACCAAGTTCCAGCTGTGGTTCGCTGTAGCGTTGGCTCTTTTAACAGCGGTCGGCCAGTTTTTCTGGTGGAACAAAATGGATAAAAAAGTACTGAAGGAAACTTTAATTACCCCGTATATCATTTCCTTAGTAGTCAGTGCCATCATCATTACACTGGGAAAAGTGTATGATATCACTTATATCATTGTGGTGTTGGCAGGCGCATTTACTATTGTAGCCAACGGCACAATCCTGATCAAGCTCCTTCGAAAATCTTCCTTTAAACTAGCTGGGGGCTCCTTGGCACATATCGGACTCGGGATGATCTTGATCGGTGTGATGTTTTCTTCCGGCTATTCAGATGTGATTTCAGTCAACATGTCCGGCCTTACCTATAAAAAGGATTGGGAGGATGAACTGAACAAAGAAAACGTATTGCTATGGATCAACAAGCCGCTGCAAATGAAAGGCTATGATGTGATCTACAGAGGACGTTACAAAAAGGTGAGAGGTGTACCGGAGTACGTAAAAGTGGATAAATTGCTCTCCATCGAAAATGTGAATGAGGCCATTGCCTTGGACGATATACAGGTGGGGGAAAACACCTACTATACGAAAGGCGACACAGTCAGTATTGTTTTGGAAAACAACAGTTACTTCAAAGTCGAATATTATCAGGACCAGGAGCATCAGTTTACCCTCTATCCTATGTCACAACCCAACCCTACGATGGGGTTGATCTCTTCGCCGGATTCCAAGAATTTCTTGACTCGAGATCTTTATACCCACGTTTCGGCCATCAACGACTATGAGGAACCGGAGTGGAAAGAAGATCAACTTTACGAGGTTTCTCCAGGGGAGCAGTTTTTCATCAATGATTTTGTCACCAACTTTGAAGGCGGCGAGGTGCTGACCGAAGTGGAGGGTTACGAACTTGAGGAAGGTGATATTGCCGTCAAGGCTAAGCTCACCGTTTTGGACAATGACGTGGAAATTAAACTTGAGCCCATCTTTTTAATCAGGGAAAGTCAGATAGGAAGAATTCCTTATATTGACCATGACCTAGGCGTGAAGGTAGAGATTGACAACATCGTCCCTGAAAAGAACCAGTTTATTTTTAAGGTAAATACATACCAGAAGGATTATGTTGTCATGAAAGCCTTAGTCAAGCCCCATATTAATGTATTGTGGGCAGGTACGGTGTTGATGCTGTTCGGATTTTGCGTCGCGATCTACAGGCGTTATGATGAATTTGTAAAGATGCGGGACAAGGGCTTAGAATAGACTTATGGGTGCAGTGGATGCCCGAACCTTAAATGGTTTTATAGCCAATTGATTCGTCCATCCAAGGCTCGTACAAAGTGCCGCAAAATTGCGTATCAATCTCTCGTTTCAATGGGAAGACGACCGTTCTTTGTCATGGGTATTTCTTTCATTCATCCGGACTTAGTGGACAGTATAACCCCCAAATTGCTGCGTTTACAAAAAATGTCGTGCAGATGGCATATCTAATCATTTCAATGTCGAAATTGGAATGAAAAGATCAATCCTATGGCTTTATTGGAGGATAAATGGGCGAACGTAAACTACATTTTGATGCGGGATGCCCCTGCCATGAAGAATCTAGGGTTGTTGAATGGCAAGATGGGCGTGAGTCTTTATTTTTTTCACCTGTCCAGGGATACAGGGAAAGCCGACCATTTAAAGTTTGCCGAAAAATTATTAGATGAGGTCTATGAAGTAGTCGTGAAAAATCCCGTAACCTGTGACTTTGGCGATGGGTTGGCTGGAATTTCTTGGGCATTAGCCCATTTAATAAAAGAACAATTTGTAGAAGCGGATGTTGATGAAGTATTATCGGAGGCTGACGATAAGATTTTTCAGTCTATATCTAATAATCCCGAGATGAATCTCGGATTCACGGATGGATTGATGGGCTACTTTACTTATTTGGTTTCAAGGCTGGAAAGTACAGGAGATGCACATCAGGAGCGTGCGTTTGTGCTCAAGAGGCTTCTGGTTGATCTCGTCAACCGGATGTGCCAAGCTATTGAGGAGAAAAAGTGGCGTTTGGCAGAACCTCCGCTCCTAAGCTTTAATTGGGATCTTCCTCTGTTTCTGACATTGTTGGGCAAAGCAAAGGATTTACAACTCCACGGGAACAAGATTGATAGGTTGATCGAAGCTATAGCCCCTTCGGTATTGTCTTATTTTCCTTACAGACATGTGAACAGGCTTTACCTATTGTACGGGCTAAGACACATTTTGAATAATTTTAATTTACCTCAATGGGAGAGACATGCTGTGATAATTCACGATCAGTTTGATCAAGATATTATGTTGAACAAGGAATTGATGGACAAAAACATATATTTCTCCAGCGGGTTGGCGGGGGTATCGTTTATTCTAAACTCGCCCAACCGAGCTTTCTCAGGGCAGGACAACCTACTGCTAGGAGCTGATATGGTAGACAGAATCATCAAATCCGATTTTTTTAATTCTATAATTAATGAAAATTCCGAGGTAAAGCCCAGCCTCGGATTTATGCAGGGATTAGCAGGTATCGGGATGCAATTCCTTTTTAGTTGCAGGGCAAATAGGAGCCTTAGAAATTTAGGTTTACTCCTAAAAAATTAAAAAAGCCAGATGCTATTGATAGGGACTTCATCTCCCTTATTGTTTTTATCGTTCGGGTAAAGTGTATCAGATCACTGTTCTAAGGCTTTTCAATAACCTTTATAAAATCGATCAGTCCTATAGGGCAGCATCAGAAGGGAAGAAAAAATATTGCCGCTGTAGCCTTATTTGCCTTCTATACAATATTGGCAACAAAGATTTCGTAAGGAAAAAATTTGCAAGATAAATTGTAAAGTTTTACATTAATGGTAGCTATTACGGAGGCATATAGTTTTGAGCTACTTTTTATCCTTACTTCAACTGTTCAGCCATGGAAGTAAAATTTATAACTATCAAGAATGAGAGGGAAATCATACGAATAGGCATCCATGAGTTGCTGTATGTTAAAGTAGATGGTTCGTTGATAAGCTGCCATGTTGAGGATGGGGACATTTTTTGTTGCTCCATGTCATTAAGGAGCATTGTGGAAAAACTCCCTAAGGGTTTTATTTTAATTAATAGAAGCTGTTTGGTCAATTCTTCTAAGGTTAGAAAATACCATCGGCAAAAGCGAGAGGTAACACTTTGCGACGCCTCAATTCACAAAGTCTCTGCAAGAAAGGTCAAAAACCTCACTGATGGACTGGAATAACAGCCCTAAAATTTGATAAAGAGCTTAAACCTCATGCCCAGAGCGGTAGACTCCTTGGCCTTTAGCGAAACAGTGTATCCTGTTCTATAAAGGCCTTGGGGGAACAAATCCTGTGCTATCGGCAGCAACAACGCTTGGTATAAGTTATATCATCCATTCTATCCCATTTAGATCAAAATCGAGCTAAAAATATAAACAAAAAAGGCCCGCCAATATTGGCGGGCCTAATGGCTCGGGCGGCGACCTACTCTCCCGGGTGTGACCCCAGTACCATCGGCGCGGCAGGGCTTAACTTCTCTGTTCGGGATGGGAAGAGGTGGGGCCCCTGCGCTGGGCCGCCCAATGTCTGTGACCCGGGTAACGGTAAATTTACCTTTCCCGCGTCAAATGTCTTATGTCTTGAAGTGTCTTGCAAGGATTACAACAGAAAGGCTTCTTCTGTCCAAGTTTTCGGGCAATTAGTACCGCTCGGCTGTGCAGTTGCCTGCTTTACACCTGCGGCCTATCGACGTCGTCGTCTACGACGGCCCTCGTGGAAGTCTAATCTTGGGGTGGGTTTCGCACTTAGATGCTTTCAGCGCTTATCCCTTCCCGACGTAGCTACCCGGCGGTGCAGTTGGCACCACAACCGGTACACCAGCGGTCGGTCCAGCCCGGTCCTCTCGTACTAAGGCCAGATCCCCGCAAACTTCCCCCGCCCGCAACAGATAGGGACCGAACTGTCTCACGACGTTCTGAACCCAGCTCGCGTGCCACTTTAATGGGCGAACAGCCCAACCCTTGGGACCTTCTCCAGCCCCAGGATGTGACGAGCCGACATCGAGGTG
>Ga0209075_1002770_pt1 | contig 15130 bp, 10 predicted proteins | sample Stecom2011_FD_187523 | JGI IMG/M metagenome (GOLD analysis project Ga0209075, IMG submission 187523) | Agricultural soil microbial communities from Utah to study Nitrogen management - Steer compost 2011 (SPAdes) (version 2) | ecosystem: Environmental > Terrestrial > Soil > Agricultural land... | reverse complement strand
GTCGCCAAGGGCGCCGAGGTTTTTGGTCGGAAAAAAGCTGAAGCAGCCCACATCGCCCAGCGTGCCGGCCTGTTGGCCGGGGGATTGGGGAAGGTCGAAGGTTGCGCCCATGGCCTGGGCGCAGTCTTCGATGATGTAGAGCTCGTGGCGGCGCGCAAAGGCGAGGATCTGATCCATCTGGCAGGTTTGGCCAAAGATATGAACCGGCATGATCGCGCGTGTTTTATCGCTGATTGCGTCTTCGAGAAGGCTTGGGTCGAGGTTAAAGGTCGCCGGATCGATATCGACGAAGACCGGCGTGGCGCCCACGCGCATAATGACTTCTGCGGAGGCGCAGAAGGTAAACGCTGTGGTGATGACTTCGTCGCCGGGGCCGATCTCGAGGGCCATGAGTGCGGCAAGCAGGGCGTCGGTGCCCGATGAGACGCCGATGGCGTGAGGGGTGCCGAGGTAGGCTGCGACCTGGGCCTCGAATGCCTCCACAAACGGGCCACGGATGAATTGTCCGGAGTCGATCACCTCGGCGATTGCGCGATCGATCGCCCCGCGGATGGGCTGATGCTGGGCGTGGATATCGAAGAAGGGAAGTTGGGTCATTTTCGGCTATTCAACGCAAAAGAGTTCAGTTTATTGAGCGGATGCGGCGATTGGCTTGGATAGGGCAATGAGGCTCGGATCAATCCACGACGATGCGGAATTCGGCCAGGGTCTCGGCGAACTCGGCGGGGCGCGCGCAGTGGTGGACCCACCGATGGAGCATCTCGTCGGGCACATAGTCGCGCCAGGGTCCGGGCTGCAGGGATTTTAGCAGGGAATTATATTTTCGCCCGTTTGTATGGCTCAGAAATTTCTCGGCGATCACCTCGATCTGACCCGCGTTGCCCAGGTTTTCGGGCGGGGTGCCCAGAAAGGAGGCGCCGCCCTGAAAGTGGTTGATGCCCCGTCTGGGGTGGGTCTGGATGCTGCGCGAATTCAAGACGGCGTCGAGCAGCCATCCCCAGATGCTGCCGAAAAAATGACCGATAGACCATTGGTTTTTGAGTACGCCGGGGCGCATGATGATGGTCTTATCTGGGATGCCGACATAGTCGGCAAGGTCGCGGGCCAGGGCGAAGGAGTAGCGCGGTCCCATGCGCGAGACAAAACTGGGTGCGTCGCCGAGGTTGCTCGAATCGACGAAGACCTTTTGGTCTTTGACGCGGGTGACCATGCGTTGCTTTCCGCCCAATAAGAACCCCTTATTAAGCGGCGAATTCTCGCTAAAACGGCTCTGATCATCGCGGCTCCACCGGGCGGTGCCGACGGTTCGTCCGGTGGTCTCGTCGATGACTTCGACTTCGCCATCGGGGTCAATATGGGTGTGCATCTGGCCGTAGCGATAGTCGCGTTTGGCCGGCTCGTCGGCGACGAATTGGCCGCGTGAGTTGGCGTGGAAATAACCGCGCTCGCGCATCAGCTCCAGCACCGCGCGACAATCGGAACGGGTCCATTCGGCGGCGACGTCGGGCGGAAGTCGCTCGTGCAAGACGCTATCGGAGATCCATTTTTTGGGGTTTTGGAAGAGCAGTGAGATCGCTTGCTGGGGCAAAATAGATGGGCGAAATGGAATCGCCTCGACGAAAAGTTGGCCCGCCCGGGCGCATTTGGCCAGGTGCTCAAAACGCTGCAAATCAAAGTCGGTCGAGTATAGCGCGCTCACCTGGATATCGCCGCCTCGCCGGTTGCTTCGCCCGATGCGTTGGGTGAAGGAGGCAACGTTGGCGGGTGGATTGAGCAGGACGACGCGGTCGACGTCGCCGATATCGATGCCCAACTCCAGGGTCATCGTGGCGACGCAGACACCATGGGTTGCGTTGAGAAAACCGTGTTCGGCGCGCAGGCGCTCGGGTTTTGCAAGGCTCCCGTGGTGCGCAAAGACGGGCAATCCCTGGCGGCTGGCGAGCTGTGCGGCGATATATTCGACTTCATCGCGCTTATTGGCGAAGACCAAAATCTTGGTGCCCGGATGATTCTGGGTGAGCTGGTAGATGCTCGTCGCAGCCTGCTCGACCTCGTCGAAATGCTCATATTCGATATTGATATTGCGGTCGCGCCCGCCCTCAACGCGCAAGATGCTTGAGTCGCTGGGAGAGGTTGGCTGGGCGAATTCCCGGCCCAGGCGCTCGGCCTGCGGAGCGGTCGCAGAGGCGCAGCAAACCTGCAGGTCGGGACGAAAACTCTTAATGCGCGCGACCAGCGCGCGCACGTGGTCGCCGCGATTGGTGCCGTCGAGCAGGTGGACTTCGTCCAAGAAGATCGATTCGACAAATTGCAGGCCACGCGGCTTGCGGCTGAGGATCGAATCCAGGGATTCGGGCGTGGTGATCAGGACATCGGGCGGGCGCTCGGGATTAAAATTCGGGCTATCGCCACTTTTGATATCGACGCTCAAATTGCAGGCGAGGATGGGGCGCTGCACGCGGCGAAAAAAATCATTGCACAGGGCGCGGGTGGGACAGATGATGAGGACGCGCAGTAGGTTCTGAGCGCCTGTATTTCCCAGAGCCCGCTGCATGGTTCGCTCGATCATCGGAGCGAGAAGCGCCTCGGTTTTTCCGGACGCGGTCGCCGCACAGAGCACCACCGATTGTCCCTCGACGATCGGTTTGATCGCGATGAGTTGGGTGCTGGTGAGGCGGCCGAATCGCCCGAAGAACGCGTGCCAGACATGCAACAAAAGCTTGCGCGCCTCGCGCTCGGCGAAGTCGCGCTCGGCGTCGGCGTCGCCTGCACCGCGCGGCGGAATATACTCCAGCGCCTCTTCGAGGCCAGCGAATGGATCTTCTCCTGGCGCGCCCGATTTATGGGAGGGCGTGCTCATGCGTAGAGGCTCCGTAAATCCTGGACGACGCTTTTCATATCGTGGGGGCGATGGGTGGCAAGGTCCAGAAACTCAACGATGAATTTCATGGCCTGGCGCGGGTTTTCCACATAGCCCGAGCCGAGCAATCCGGCGACGACTTTCCCGAGCGCGCCTGCGACGCGCTCGTCGATCAAAGACTCGGGGCGCGCGCGGCGATAATAATCAAAGACACGCGCCACCAGGGCCTGATAATCATCGAGGGTTAGTGCATTGAGCTCGGCGATTGCGCTTGTCGGGACGGCTTCGCCGAGCGCTTCGATCCCCTCGGCATTCGGGGTCATTGCAAAGACGGTATAGAGTCCGGGGCCGGCGAATTTTGGCGAATCGGCGTGCGCTGGCACTGGGTATTGCGGCGGCAATTCCTGCAAGATGCCGCTTCCTCCCAGGCTTAACTCCGCGCGATCAAAGGGCAAAAGATCGCCCGCATCGCCCACCGACGCCCAGGCGAGTGCTTTAAATAGGATGCGGGCGTATTCGCGATTTTCGCTTGAGAGGAGCGAATAAAATTCGGCTTCGTCGACCAGGATCACCCAGCCGCTATAGCCGAGCTGGCGAGCCATCGCGGAGAGGCCGCTGAGCAGATACCCGTAGATGCGCGCCCAGGGACGATAATCCTTCATGCTGAAGATATGCCCGCGATTTCCGAGCATGCCGCGCAGGTCTTCGTTGATCTCGCCGGTGGCGATGGTGGGATGGCCTTCCAACCAGTCAAAGAGCAGCCGCAAGAGATGCTCGCGGGACGCATCGTCGATATTTTTCTGCTCGGCGAGGCGTTTGAGGTAGCGAAGCGCGGTCGTGAGGTAGAGGTGTGCGCCTTTGTCGAGGTTATTTCGCACCGAGCCGCTTGCGCCGGTCTGGAAGGCGGCGAGCGTCGCGGGGGATTGGAGCGCGGCGCCCAGCAGCGGCTGCAGTCCGCGCGCCATTCCGTCTGAATCGGGCCGGTCGGGGTATCGCAGGGAGTTGATAAGCTCGCGATAGACGCGCTTGGGGTGGCTTGGCGCGGTCTCTTCCGGGTTGAGGACGACATGGGAGACCAGGAAATTCTGGCGCAGCGCGTGCTGCCCGATCAGCTCAAGAAGATGCGTTTTGCCGCTGCCATAGCCGCCCAAAAAAGCCCGCACCGCCCCGCCCGCTTCGGTGGCGCGGGTGAAATCGGCCTGGACCAGGGCCATCTCAGCCTCCCGCCCCACCGTATAGGCGTCGAGGGATGTGCTCGGAACAACGCCCAGGCGCATCGCTTCGAGGGCGCGCGCGGCGCGCAAGCTGGATTCAATATTCATATTCATGGAGGCGTCCGGTCATCTCAGAAGTCTTGGAAATCGTCATCGCTGACGAGCACGAGATTATTGAGCGACTCATTGCTTTCCAGCATCAGATCGATGGCGCCGTCGGTGCCCAGTTCGAATTCGCCGTCGACCATCTGGGCGTGCATGAGATCGACCATGGTTTTGACGAAGAGTCGACGGTGATTGACCTCGAATTGAGATTGCACGCAGGCGCGCGCCAATAGTTCGGCGTTATGGCGCTGGATTGCCGCGTTGAGCTTGATGCCGCGGGCGGCCTCGAAGATCGGGAGCAGCCGCTCCCCGATGGCGGCAAGTAGTTCGGCGGGGGCCAGATCGAGTTTTTCCAGGTCGATGAGGACCGCCTGCGGGCTGCGCACGCTCAGCGGGACGGGCGTTTTGAGGCGCTGAAATAGCGCCGGATAATCGGGGACCACAGTGCGCATAAATTCGGGCGGAACAGCGTACATAAATAGGGTATTGGGAAGTTGATGGCGCCCGCAGAGGTCGATGACCTGGCGCAGGTTATCGCCGATTGTCTGGCTTCGTTTTGCGCTCACCGACAGGTTGCGATCGACTTCGTCGAAGAGCAGCGCGGTGCCCGCAAATCCCAGGCCTTTGACCATCTGGGTGAGGCTTCGAAGCATAAGAAAGCCGTTGGCACGGCTCATCTCCTCATAGATTCCCCAGTCGCGCACATCGGTGCGCGGGACCGGCTCGCCGCGCAGCCACGCCTCCAGGCGCTGGACGCGCTCAAAGTCTTCTTCGAGCCACCCAAGCATGAATTCGACGACGGCCTTGCGATAAGAAACGCTCTCGCAGGCAACGCGCGCGACATGGCGCTGGATCCAGCGCTCAACCTGGCGGCGCGCCTCAATATGCGGGCGCTCGTGGCCCTGGGCGCGCACGTCATCTTCGAATTCCTCGATGCGCCGGTCGACCAGGTCGCGCAGCATATCGGTGATGCCGTAGCGCGGGCCTTCGTGGCCATCGGTCGACTTCATGGCGATGCGCCGGGCGACCGTCGCATAGACCTTGAGCGTATCGTCATAGGGGCATTCGGTGGGCGATAATTCGACCACCGCGACCGCGAAGCCGTGGCGCCAGGCCATATCGCGCACGCAGTATAGAAAGTGCGTCTTGCCCCCGCCGAAATAGCCCTGCACCAGCTTGAAGCTCGCGCCGCCCTTGAGTTGGCGCTCAAAATACTCGCTTTCGAGTACTTTGAGATAGCTCTCATTGCCGACGTTGATCCATTCGACGCCGAATTCAGGTGGCTGACCGCTTTCGCCCAGGCGCTGCAGAATATGAGAGGCGACCCAGGGGTCGATGGTCGTATTTTGTGTCATGGCGATAATCTCGGGCCTTAATTACGCGCTTGGGAGCGTTATGGGACTTGGGTGAGGGCGGATTCAAGTCGCATTGGTTGGGGTGAATCGGATGGAGCCGTAATATTGGCCGTTTCCGGCGCCCATGGGGATATAGAGCACATTTTTCTTGTCGCGGGTCGAGCCGCCGGTGGCAGCGCCCAGGTCCAGGCGCTTGCCGTCGTGCTCGAGCATCGCGTCGCGGCGCAACTGGCTGAGCTGCCAGGCGAGCTGGTAGCGGGTGAAGGGTTGGAGGCCATCGACGCTCTTCTTGCGCCAATTCTCCCGCGCAATGCGCATCATCGACATCGGCAGCAGCACGTCGACCAGGTCCACACGCTCCCCGTCGCTCAAGCCTTCGGCGGCCAGGACGGTGCGATAAGAGGCGTATAGGGATTCGAAAAATTGCTTCGAATTGAGCGCCTGCTTCTTGATCTCCTTAAGCGCACCTGCGCGCGCGTCGAGGAGTTTTCGCGCGTCGAGTTCGACTTCGTCGATGAGTTCGTGGCCGTAGAGCACCCGGGCAAAGCCCTTGTCGAAGTCGACTTCGAGGGTCATGGGGTCTGCAAAACACACATAGGGCGCCTCCGAGACCTTCTGCAGGGTAACCTCGCGCTCGGCGGCGAGTCTTTCGAATTCCATGAAGAATGCCATGCGGGTTTTGACGCGCAGTTTCTGCATGCCGCGCTCGACCTCGGCGAGCAGGGCGACGCGCTTTTGGTCGAGCTCAGGGGTCCCCAGCTCATAGTTCTGAAGGCTTTGTGAGAGGTCGAGCCAGTCGGCGAAGGAGGCCGGGGAGGGAACTTTTCCTTGAACCTTTTTTAGGAGTGATTCGGCGCGCTTGACCCGCCTTGCGTGACTTTTTAAATGCAGAAAAAGATCTTCGGCCAGAAGTTGGGTCGAATCTTTTATTTCTGACTTTTTTTCGGCGGTGTCCTGGGTCATCGAAAGTGTCCTTATGCGCAAATAGTGGGGTAAAATACTGGATGAAATGGCCATTCAGACAATCTGAGTGCGCAGGTTGTCCGATATGTGGAACAACTAAATCCGGGACTAAAATTTATCGGCACACCTGATCAAATGACAAGTGTTTTTTTAAAGATTGGTGCAGATTTATTTCTTGGCGGATTGCGCGCGCAATCGTAAGGCCTATTTACTCGTGAGATGAAATGCGCTCGATTTGGCCGTCATCATTTAAACGATATTGATGGGCGCATCGGGCGCAATGAAGGTCGTCGCCGAGCCGTTCGCCGCACGCGCAAACCCAGCCGATTTGGCGTGCCGGATTGCCAGCGACGAGTGCATGCGCGGGCACATCACGTGTGAGCACCGAACCCGCGCCCACCAGCGCATATTCCCCGATGCGTCGGGCCCGCTCGTGGGTGCCGCAGATGATCGTGGCGTTTGCGCCGATGCTCGCGCCGCGCCCGACGTGTGTGGCGGTAAATTCGGCGCGCCGCGAGACGTGCGCGCGCGGGTGGCGCACATTGGTAAAGACGGCGCTGGGGCCCACAAAGACGTCTTCGGCCAGCTGAACGCCGTCGAAAATCGAGACATTATTCTGGATCTTTGAGCCGTCGCCGATTCGGGCGCCGCCGGCGACATAGACATTCTGGCCGAGCGAGCAGTTCGCGCCGATCTGAGCGCCCGCGCAGACGTGGCTAAAGTGCCAGATTCGGGTATTCTCGCCGATCGTTGCGCCCGGGTCGATGAGCGCGCTTGGGTGAGCTGTGAAGAGGCTCATAGGGGCAACTCCACGGTAGTTTGCAGGCGCGCGGAACGATACGCCGCCTCGATGATCTCCAGTGATTTCAGCCCCTCTCGCCCGTCCACGTCGACCGGCGCGCCGTGCTGGAGCGCGTCGAGCACATTGGCGTAAACACATCGGTGCCCCTGGCCATAAAAGTCGCGGGTCTGGGCATTAATAAGGTCGATATCGGGCAATTCGCCGTCGGGGGCGTCCAAGAACTGCCAGGTTTCGATCTGATCACACGCCTTGCCGCCCAGCACCGCCGTGCCCTGGCTGCCGGCGATGGTCATGGAGGCGCGCAGGTTTTCGGGAAAAGTAAGCATCGTCACACTCATGGACCCGAGCGCGCCGTCGCGCCAGCGCAGCGTCAGGACCCCCGAATCCTCGACCTCGATAGCGCGCCCGAGCGTCGCGGTGAAGGCGTGCACCTGGGCGACCGGGCCGAATAGCCAACTTAAAAGATCGACATAATGACTGGTCTGATTCAGAAACGCCCCGCCGTCGAGCGCCAGGGTCCCGCGCCAGGGCTCCGCGTCATAATAATCCTGCGGGCGTGTCCAGAAGACGTCGATATCGACCAGGTGGACCTTGCCAAAGCGCCCCGCGGCAAGCGTTTTTTGGAGTAATTGCAGGGTCGGATTATAACGCAGTTGCTTGACGATAAAGAGACTTCGTTGGGCCGCCTCACACGCCTCTACCATGCGCAGGCCATCTTCCAGCCGGGTCGCGATGGGCTTCTCGCAGATGATATGGCAGCCGTGGCCAGCCCCCAGGATGGCCTGCTCGGGGTGCAATCCGCTCGGGGAGGTGAGAATGAGCACGTCGGGGCGCTGGGCGGCGAGTAATTCCGCCAGCGAGGCGAAGCCCGGCGCGCCGTGCTCCAGGCTGGCTTCGCGCCGGCGCGCGGGGTTCGGGTCGCAGACCGCGACCAACTCGGCGCGCGCGCCGTGGTGGCGCAGCGCGCGCAGGTGCTGGCGGGCGACGCGCCCGCATCCGATGAGGGCAAAGGTGATCGGGGAGGACTTCACAAAGTGGCTCAAATATCGGGAAGATTGAGGGTTGGGGGTTGAAATGCGTCCCAACGCCGCCATGATTTATCGCAAATCGCGCCGATACAACAGTGCGCGTCGCGCAGTCGCTTGAATCGGTATCGAAAGTACTTTAGAGTTCGCCCCTTGCAGGGTCTTTGGGCCAACGACGGCCCCGGGGCGCTGAGCAAGACGGAATGATTTGCTTGATGCTGTGGTTTCGAAGGTGCCGATATCACCTCGATTTTGGATACGCCTCCAGGGCGCATCGCGCAATCGAATCATTTAACCGGATATTTCGCCAAGAGATTATGATCGCAACGCTCCCCACTCGCATTCGCGAACGCATCGGCCTCGCCAGGGTGGCTGGGGCTCTTTTTGCGATCGCGTCGCTGCTACTGGCGAGCTCGGCCAGCGCACACGCGATGCCGGATGCCCAGCGTTGCGTCCATGAGGCGGCATTTGATACCAGCGGCTTGCACGGCTTTTTAGCGGCTGACGCCTCGACGCGCGCGGATTGGAGTGCGCAGGCGGTCGAAGAAATCGCCCGTAACGCCTCGACCCAGATCGACGCGGCGACGCCCTGCGGCGCAGAATTCGACGATGAGGACGCCGATCCATCCTTTAATCTATGCTTTGAGTCGGTGGAGGAGCATATTTCGACGCTGCCGCGCTATATCGCGCAGTGGCGCGGCGAAAAAGAAGCCGCGTCGGTCGTCGATTCGATCTTTTTGGTGCTTCAAAATAGCGATGACATTCGCCCCCGCGCCCCAGCAAGCGCGCACTCGCTCGGATCGGCGCTTGTGGCGATTTCGGGCGACGCCCCGTTGCGCCAGCCTTCGCCGGCGGACGATAGCCTGATGTGCTCTCCGAGCAATCCCGCGCAATGCCAGGCACTGCCGTCCATGGTCGATTCGATCCCATTGGTCGTCTTCGCAGCGGTGCCGGTCGCGCGCCAGCCATTTGAACCCACTACCTCTGATCTTTCCCGCAGAACCCGCCCCTGGACCGATCTTCGTGTCGGCCCCCAGCCCGGGCATCAGCGCATTCCCGAGCAGCCCCCACGCGCTTGAGCGGGCATTTTTTCTGAATTTATCCGAGATCCATTTGTGTCGGCACGTCGCCCGGTCTTTCAGGGTATCGCGCGCAACTTTCCGAGCGCTTGCGCCCAGCGCCAGCTTCGGGGTAAAGCCAAGCGCGAAACGACGAATCGATTGGCTTGTGGCGACCCTGCGGCGTGTGTGCAGGTTGCGTCGCAGGGCTGAAACGATGTCGGATGAGTGAAGAAGTCAGTGAATATTGTGAATAAGTAGTTTGCGTTAAATCGGAAGACTTCTCGATCGCGAGAGGTTGGACATCTTTAAAAGGAAACTTAAGATCATGGCTCAAGAAAACACAGAAAACCCGACCATGCGCCTGCTGGTGATCGTCGCGGTAGCAATCCTCGCTTTTGGCGGCGGATTTTTCGTCGGCAATTATAATAACTCCTCCAGCGATACCGCCGGGGAGACCGGCTCGGCCGCAGTCGCCCCGACCGGCGATATTGGCAATGACTCGACGAGCCTTCCGGTGGGCGATAGCGCCATCTTGGGCAAAGAGTCGGCGCTTGTGACCATCATTGAGTTCTCGGACTTTCAATGCCCCTTCTGCGCGCGTGGCGCGACCACGATGGAAGAGCTGGTCAAGAAGTATCCCAACGACGTGAAGGTCGTGTTCAAGCATTATCCGCTGCCCATGCACGCGCAGGCGCCTGCCGCCTCGCACGCGACGATCGCGGCTGGCAACCAGGGTAAATTCTGGGAGATGCATGACTGGTTATTCAAGAACCAGAAGGAAATCCGCAACCACGGCAGCGACATGAAAGAGTGGGCCGGGGCGCATGCCCAAAAGCTCGGTCTTGATATGGCGAAGTTCAACGCCGATTTCGATGACCCCAAGACCAAGCAAATCGTCGAAGACGATATCGCTCTTGGCAATAAGGTGGCCGTGCGCGGCACGCCGCATTTCTTTGTCAACGGCGAGCGCGTTGTGGGCGCCAAGCCGCTGTCGGAATTTGAAACGATCGTGGAGAAGCACCTGAAGGAAGCCAAGAGCCTGATGCAGGGTGGCGTGGCCCAGGCCGACGTCTATGGCAAGTTGGTCGCCAAGAATTTCGACGGTGGAAAAGCTGCCGATGCCCCGGCCGCTGCCGCGCCGGCTGGCCCCGCAGTTGAGCTTATCCCGGTTGAGGCCAACGACCCGAGCTTTGGAAATACCAAGGATCCGCTGGTGACCATCGTCGAGTTCTCTGACTTCCAGTGCCCCTTCTGCAGCAAGGTCGTTCCGACCGTCAAGCAGATCAAGGAAGAGTACGGCGACCAGGTGCGCTTTGTGTTCAAGCAACTTCCCTTGGCCATGCACGCCGAAGCCAAACCGGCCGCTCAAGCGGCTCTGGCTGCCGGAAAGCAGGGTAAATTCTGGGAAATGCACGACCTTCTCTTCGAGAAGCATCGTGAGTTCCGCGCCAATAGCAGCAACTTCGCGGAGTATGCGGGCGGACTGGCCGGTCAGCTGGGCCTGAACGTGGACAAGTTCAAGAAAGACTACGCCGACCCGGCCATCGCTGCGCAGATCGAGCGTGACCTGAAACTTGCCGAGAAAGTCGGCGCGCGTGGAACGCCGAACTTCTGGATCAACGGCGTGAACCTTCGCGGCGCTCAGCCCTTCCCGGCATTCAAGGCCGAGATCGACAAGCAGATCAAGTTGGCCAAGGAGCTCAAAGCCAGCAAGAACCTCTCCGGCGACAAGCTGTATGAGGCGTTGGTGGCCAAGAATAAGGCCGACGCTCCGAAGGCCGCCCCGGCCGCTGCCGCCGCTGAGCCGGCTGCCAAGGTCGACGTGAAAGACCTCGCGCTGGGTAACGCGCCGATCCTCGGCCCGAAAAACGCGCCGGTGACCATCGTGGAGTATTCGGACTTCGAATGCCCCTATTGCAAGCGCGGCGACCAGAGCCTCAAAGAGGCGATCGCGGCCTATGATGGCAAGGTCAAAGTGGCCTTCAAGCATTATCCGCTTCCCTTCCACAAGAAAGCGCCGGGCGCCTCCAAAGCCGCCATGGCTGCCGGAGAGCAAGGCAAGTTCTGGGAGTTCCACGACCTGCTCTTTGAGCACCAGCAGAACCTGGGCTCGGAAGAGACCTATATCAAGTATGCTGAGCAACTCGGCCTGAATGTCGACAAGTTCAAAAAAGACCTTCAGAACCCCGAGTACCAGAAGATCATTGACGCCGATATGGCTCAGGGATCCAAGGTCGGCGTGCGTGGAACGCCGGCGTTCTTCATCAACGGCGAGCGTCTGGTCGGCGCCCAGCCAGCCTCGAAGTTCAAAGAGGTCATCGACCGCGCGTTGGCAGAAGCCAAGTAATTGGCTGCGATGAGCGTTGTCGGGGTTTGCCCGGCGGCGCTCATCTAGCAAACGCTAGAACCCGCGACTCCCCTGGGAGTTGCGGGTTTTTTATTTGCAAACCCGCGACTTGATGAAGCTCGAAGGGCGAAGTAGGCTCGCCCGAAGATGGTGTGAGTGAATTTTTTCTAGCGCATGGATGGATATATGACCTTAGATCGTAAAAATATTTTCGGGCATTTTGCGTTGCTCTTCTTGCTGCTGGGTGTGCTGGGGTTGGCGCTGAGCTGCGCGACGACATCGGCGCGCGAGGACGGCACCGAGGGCTCCGGCGCAGCGCTTAGCGACTCGGCTGGCGCAAATGAGGTCGCGTTTCAGGACAGCGATATCATCCCGATCATGCGCTCCCCGATGATGGGGGCGATGTCGGCCAAGGTGACCATCGTGGCGTTCTCGGATTTCCAATGCCCCTACTGCCGCAAGGCCGCCGGGACGCTCGCCCAGATATTCAAGACATTTCCCGAAGATACCAAGATTGTCTTCAAGCAATTCCCGCTGTCTTTTCATCCGCAGGCCGAGGCCGGCGCGCGCGCGTCAATCGCGGCGGGCAAGCAGGGTAAATTCTGGGAGATGCATGACTGGCTTTTTGAGAATCAGGATAATTTTCGCGCCCACGCCGATGACTTTGAGGCCTGGACGGCCGGGTATGCGAAGATGTTGAGTCTGGACGTGGAAAGATTTCAGCGCGACTTTCACGCCGCCGAGACCACCCAGATTATTGAGCGGGATGCTGCGCTGGCCGAGAAGCTTAATGTCAGCGGAACGCCTGCATTTTTTATCAATGGTGAGCGACTCACCGGGGCGCAGCCTTTCGAAGTTTTCGCCACTCTCGTCGAGGCGAAGCGCGCCCAGGCCGACGCGCTGATCGCTGGCGGCGACACGCCGCCCAACCTCTACGCGACGCTGGTTGCCAAGAATTATCAGCAAAATCCGCGCCTTGTGCAGGGGCCTGCCATGAAAGACGAGCCGGCCGATAACCCCGCCGAGGGAGAAGTTGTGCACTTTGATACCAGCGAGTTGAGCGTGCACCCCGGCCAGGTGCGCGGGCCCATGGATGCGAAGGTGACGATTTTTGCTTTTGAGGATTTTCAGTGCCCCTACTGCGCCCGGGCGGATGTGAACCTCAAGGAAGCGCTCGCCCAGGTGGACGATTCGGTGCGCGTGGTCTTCAAGCATATGCCGCTGGCATTTCATCCGCAGGCGCTGCCGGCGGCCAAGGCTGCGGTTGCAGCGCGCGAGCAGGGCAAATTCTGGCAGATGCACGACCTGCTTTTTGCCCGCCAGGCGGACCTGGAGACGGAGGGCATTTACCTGGAACTCGCCGAGAGCCTGGGCCTGGATTTGAAGAAGTTTAAGGCTGATATGGCGGATAAAACCTTCGAGGCACAGATCGCGGCCGATTTCGCCCAGGCCCAGGCGCTCGGGTTTCGGGGCACGCCGACGTTTGTGATCAACGGCGTCGCGGTGGTCGGCGCCCAGCCCAGCGAGAGTTTTGTGCGGGTTATTCGCGAAGCCCTCTCGCAAAAGCAGTGACGCACGCGCCGGGGCGCGCGAACTTTATATTAATCATGACGCCTAACGACTCACCTTTTGGAAAGTAGATAAGAATATGGCAGAGATTCGAGGATTTCGCGCAATTCGCTATTATTTTGACTCGGACGATAAGCCGGCCGACCTTCTGGCGCCGCCCTATGACGTCATCGACAGCGCCGAGCAGGATACGCTCTACGCGCGCCATCCGGCCAATGTCGCGCGCCTGGTGCTCGGGCGGCCCCAGGCGCGCGATGATGTCGAGAATAATCGCTATACCCGCGCGCGCCGCCACCTGATGGATTGGCTGGCGACGGGCCAACTTCGCCAGGACGACCGCCCCGGGCTATATGTGCACGAGCAAACCTTTGCGGATGCCCAGGGCCAGCAGCATACCCGCCACGGGTTTTTGGGCGCGGTGCGCCTGGCGGATTATGACGAGAAAATCGTGCTTCCTCATGAGCTTACGCTCAGCGGGCCGAAGGCCGACCGCCTTGAGCTGATGAAGAATTGCGAGGCGAATTTAAGCCCGATCTTCTTCTTATACGACGACCCCGACGGCAAGGTGGACGCGCTGCTCGCCGCGCACCGCGAGATGGCGATGGAGGTCGATGTGACGACCGAGGCCGACGGCATTCGCCATCAGTTATGGCCGGTCTTTGACGCGAAGGTGCAGGCGGAGGTTGCCGAGATTTTAAAGGACGCGCAACTTCTGATTGCCGACGGTCATCATCGCTATGAGACCGCGCTGGCGTATCGCAATTTTCGCCGCGAGGTGGCCGAAGATGGCCCCGCCGAGGAGCTTGCGCCCTTTGAGTATGTGATGGGCTTTATGGTCAATATTCATGACCCGGGCCTGCAGGTTTTTGGCACCCACCGTGTGGTGCACGATGTGGCGAATTTCGACGCGAAGGCGCTGCTTAAAACCCTCGAAAATGCAGACCTTTACGACCTTAAACCGCTGGCCAGCGAACTCGTCGACACCCCGCTGGAGCTTGAGCTATTGCTCGCTGAGGCCGCCGAGGATGCGCCGAGTTTTATCCTGCTGTCGCGCGACCTGGAGCAGCCGGTTCTGGTGCAATATAAGGGCGATGAGACGGCGCCGATTTTCGACGCGGATACCCCCGCGCCGGTGCGCCGCCTGGACGTGTCGATTTTGCATGAAGGGATCTTCGACCGCATCATCGGCATCAGCCGCGAGGCCCAGGCGGCCAAGACCAACCTGCGCTATTTCAAGAGTTTGGTGGAAGCGGTCGCGGCGCATACCCACCCCGAGCATCAGCTTGTGGTGCTGATGAACCCGACGCCGGTTGCCCAGGTCGTCGAGGTCTGCCAGTCGGGCGGGAAGATGCCGCAAAAATCGACCTATTTTTATCCCAAGATTCTTAGCGGTCTGGCGATTAATCCGCTCTAAGATTCAGGCCCGTGGCGCAGCACGAGTAAGCGTTCAGTAGGTTCACTTAATTCGGAGCCGGCCCCTCTGGGGCTGGCAAGCAAATAACTCTGTGCGAGGCCCCGAGGGCCTCGCTCCGAATAAAGACGTCGCCGCCGTTGATTTTTCATAGACCAACGGAACGCTTACCAGCAGGAAAGCGCGGCGCGCCCAAATCGATAAAAAGGTCGCGCAGGCGTGGCTTAAAACTTGCTTGAGCGCATTGATTTTGCTAATTTGCGCTTGCTGAAAGATAGGACCGCGTTTGGCCTTGTTTGAGAAAGCTTTCGCAAGGCTTCGCGGGCTAAAAACGAATGATGCATTTTTGACGAAACGGGCCGTTCGGAGTGGTTCCGATACGTGGCCCATACACGATTTTTGGAGATTATTATGTTGA
>Ga0209075_1002768_pt1 | contig 15152 bp, 13 predicted proteins | sample Stecom2011_FD_187523 | JGI IMG/M metagenome (GOLD analysis project Ga0209075, IMG submission 187523) | Agricultural soil microbial communities from Utah to study Nitrogen management - Steer compost 2011 (SPAdes) (version 2) | ecosystem: Environmental > Terrestrial > Soil > Agricultural land... | reverse complement strand
GGATGGCCTGAACCGTGGTTTCGATATTCACCACCACCCCCCGCTTGAGGCCGCGGGACGGGTGTGAGCCGATACCAACCACTTCGATGGTTCCATCCATCTTGCGCTTGCCGACAATCGCAACCACTTTGGAAGTTCCGATATCCAGGCCGACAATCATGTTTTCCGTTTCAACCGATGACATGTGTTTCACCAAACCCCAGGTTCGTAATAATCGTTATCAGGATTTCGGCGCGGCGGTTGCCACGTCCGACTTCCACTGCACCGCCACGCCGTTGGAGTAGCGGGCATCAACCCGACTGACTTCGTCCACTCGCGAAGCCAGGCGGTTCTCATAAACCGTAATAAAACGCTCAAAACGTTGCTCAACCTTGTCGCGCCCCAAAACCACCTCAATGCCGTTTGACAGCGTGAGTGTCCAGGCGCCCCGTTGTTCCAGGGACAAGCCAGCAAATCCGAGCCCGTAACCGGCCAACTGGTCACTCATGGTGCGGGCCATGGAAATCACCTCTCGCACCCGCTCATCCGGCCCCGCCAGCCTGGGCAATCTGCCCGCCACTTCCGGGTTTGGCGGCAGGAATAGCTCGCCTGACCTGCTTACCAGCCGGCCATCCGTCCAATACGCCAATGGCTTTTTCTCCCGGATGTCGATCTCCAGCCGCCCTGGCCAAACCCGCCTGACCGCCGCCGAGGCTACCCACGGCCGACGTTCCAGTTCGGCTTTCACCTCCGCCAGGTCGGTAGCGAAGTAACTCGTGCCAATCCAGGCTCCGGCAGCACGCTCCACGGCCACCGAGCTGTCGCCAACAAAGTCCCCGCGCACATCCACCGCAATGATCTGCTGGTCCATGGCGGTAAGCAGCCGGTCGGTTGCCCAGGGCACCATGGCCGCCAGCAGAACAATGGTTGCGCCCAGCCCCACCTGTAGCCAAGGCACCGCCGACAATACCCCTCGCAACACACCAAACCGGTCCCGCTCCGGTCCGACCGAGGTTGCCCCCCGTCGCCGGGGCGGCTCGGGCGGTACCGCCCGGCTCCGGATCAGTAATGTTTCAAGCATTCGTCGCCTCCGGCAGCGTGTCCTTGAGAATCCGCACGACCAGTTCTTCGAAGCTGATGCCTGCTGCCTTGGCGGCCATCGGCACCAGGCTGTGGTCAGTCATACCAGGGACAGTGTTCGCCTCCAGCAACCAGAATTCGCCGTCAGCATCCTGCATGATGTCGACCCGCCCCCAGGTTCTGCACCCGAGCACCCGAAAGGCGTCCAGCGCCAGGTGCTGCAACCGGACTTCATCGTCCGGGGCCAGGCCACACGGAATCCGGTACCGGGTATCATCGGCCAGATACTTGGCGTCGTAGTCGTAAAAGGTATGGTCTGTACTCAGGCCAATGGCCGGCAGAGCTTTGTCCTGAAGCAGGCTGACGGTAAATTCCGGCCCCTCAATCCACTGCTCCACCAGCACAAGATCATCGATTTCCGCTGCCTTTCGATAGGCCTCCGCCAGCTCCTCGGCATTGTGAACCTTGAAGATCCCGATACTGGAACCTTCGTGGGCCGCCTTGACACTCAACGGTGTGCCCAGGCTCCGGATAATCTCATCCGCCTCCGCGGCGGAGGTCATGGCCCGGAATGCAGGCGTTGGCAGACCGCAGCCCTGGAATACATACTTGGTACGTAACTTGTCCATGGCCAGGGCCGAGGCCAAAACCTCGCTGCCGGTGTAGGGAATGCCCGCCTGTCCCAGAATCGCCTGCAGGGTGCCGTCCTCGCCGCCCCGGCCGTGCAGGGCAATAAACACCCGGTCGTACTCCGGAGCTTCGACGGTTTTCAGCAGGCAGCCACGCACGTCAATACCAAAGGCATCAACGCCGGCCGACTGCAACGCCGACAACACAGCCTGGCCACTCTTCAGGGACACCGCCCGCTCTGCGGAATCGCCCCCCATGAAGACCGCCACGCGCCCGAAGGCTTTCACCAGTTCCGGTGATGCCTGATAGGGCTGTGCGTTGGTATGACTCAAATCACTCACTTGCTCACTCCCGCCGCAGCCAGTCGTGCAGCAACGCCACCAATATCGCCGGCACCCTGGGTAATCAGCAGGTCGCCGTCTTTCAGGGCACTTTCCAACAGGTTTTCGATTTCCCGGTTTTCCTCGACGAACACCGGCTCAACCTTGCCACGCTGCCGGATACTCCGGCACAGGGCACGGCCATCGGCACCGGGTATTGCCGGCTCGCCGGCTGAATACACATCCATCAACAACAGGCCATCGAGTTCCGACAACACGCGTACAAAGTCTTCGTACAAATCCCGGGTACGGGTGTAGCGATGGGGCTGGTACAGCATGACAATGCGCCGGCCAGGCCAAGCATCGCGAGCGGCACGAATGACCGCCTCCACCTCTGTGGGGTGGTGCCCGTAATCGTCCACCAGCGTTACCGACCCTTGCGGAATCCGGTATTCGCCATACACCTGGAAGCGCCGGCCGACACCGGCAAAGCCCGCCAGGCCCCGACAGATTGCCTGATCATCCACCCCTTCATCGGTGGCAACGGCAATGGCAGCCAGAGCATTCAAAACATTGTGACGGCCCGGCATTTTCAGCTCGACCGTCAGGTCTGAGCGATTCCCCGGGCGGCGCACGACAAAATGGGTTCTCAGACCATCTGAACTGATCTGCTCGGCCCGGTAATCCGCATCCGGGTTGTCGATGCCGTAGGTAATGATGGCCCGGGATATCCGCGGAATGATTTCCTGCACGTAGGCGTCATCCACGCACATCACGGCAATGCCGTAGAATGGCAGGTTGTGCAGAAAGTCCACGAACGTCTGTTTCAGTTTTTCAACATCACCGCCGTAGGTATCCATGTGGTCGGCTTCGATGTTGGTCACCACCGAAATCACCGGGGTCAGGTGCAGGAACGATGCATCGCTTTCGTCAGCTTCCGCCACCAGGTACCGGGAGCCACCGAGCTGGGCATTAGTACCGGCACTGTTCAGCTTGCCGCCAATGACAAAGGTTGGGTCCAGTCCTGCTTCCCCAAGAATCGAGGCAATCAGGCTGGTGGTGGTGGTCTTGCCGTGGGTGCCAGCGATGGCAATGCCATGGCGATAGCGCATGATTTCCGCCAGCATTTCTGCTCGCGGTACGATCGGCACGCGGCGGCTGCGGGCGGCTGTCACCTCAGGGTTGTCGCCGGCGACAGCAGAAGAGACGACCACGACGTCTGCCTGCTCACTGTTCTCCGCCCGATGGCCGATCTGGACTTCTACGCCCATGGCGCGGAGGCGGCCGGTAACCGGGCTTTCTTTCAAGTCTGAGCCGGACACGTCGTAGCCCTGATTCTTGAGCACTTCTGCGATGCCACTCATACCAGCACCGCCGATACCGACAAAATGGATACGGCGAATACGGCGCATTTCGGGCACCTGATAGACCAGCGGCGGATTGGTTACATCAGCCATTGGCGGCCTCCAGACAGTAATTCACGACTCTCTCCGTTGCATCAGGGCGGGCCAGTGAGCGGGCGGCCTTCGCCATTGTCAAAATTCGTTCCCGATCGCCAGCGAGATCTTTCAATGTCTCTGCCAGCACATCCGGAGTCATCATCTGCTGGGGTATCAGAATGGCAGCCCCTGCCTTTACCATGTGTTCGCCATTGCGGGTCTGGTGATCATCCACCGCGTGGGGGAAAGGGACCAACACCGCTCCGGCGCCAGCGGCGCAGAGTTCTGACACCGTCAGGGCTCCAGCCCGACACACCACAATATCTGCCCAAGCGTAGGCTTCGGCCATGTCCCGGATAAACGGTTCAACACTGGCCGAGACACCGGCAGCCTCATAGGCGTCCCGGGCTTCCTGCGCATTTTTTTCACCACACTGGTGCCGAACCTCCGGGCGCAGTTCCTCCGGCAACAACGCCAGTGCAGCTGGTACCTGCTGGTTGAAAACCCGGGCACCCAAACTGCCGCCTACGACGAGAACTCGCACCGGCCCGGTCCGGCCATTGAGACGGCGCTCCGGCTCGTCGATTTCGGTGACATCTTTGCGCACCGGGTTGCCGGTGCAGCGGGTGACCACGTTCGCACCAAAGCTCCCGGGAAAGGCTTCGAGCACCGTATCCGCAACCCGAGTCAACCAACGGTTGGTCATTCCCGCGATGGCATTCTGCTCATGGATCACCAGGGGCACACGCTGCAGAAAGGCAGCGATGCCACCGGGGCCAGTCACAAAGCCACCCATGCCCACAACGCAATCCGGCTTGATCTTTCGCAGCACGGTGAACGCCTCACCCAGAGCGCGCATCAAGCGGATCGGTGCCAGCACCATGGCTAACTTGCCTTTACCGCGAAGCCCGGAGATATGAATCAGAGACAGCGGGATATCCGTCTCGCCAATCAACCGTTCTTCCATACCGCCCTTTGCACCCAGCCAGAACACCTCGTGGCCTCTGTCCTGCAGCGCACGGGCGGTAGCCAGCGCGGGGAATACGTGGCCACCGGTGCCACCAGCCATCATCAGAAAACGACGGGGCTTACTCATACACAGCACCTCCCCCCGCCTTTCTCCTGGTTTGTTCCGAATTCATTCGCACCTTATCAAGCCGTTCAATTTCAACCCTTGCCAGCACGCCGATGCCAATGCATGTCATCATCAGGCTTGAGCCGCCGTAGCTCACCAGGGGCAGCGTCAGGCCCTTGGTGGGCAACAACCCCGTGCTGACGGCCATATTGATACCCGCCTGCAGACCCATCAGCAGGGTAAGGCCATAACTGAAGCACGCAGCGAACGGCATTCCAGCATTCTCCGCCCGCCGTGCGATCACGAACCCGCTGACCACCAAAGCGGTGAACAATGTCAGCACAATCAGAGAGCCCAACAAACCGAACTCTTCGGCGATGATGGCGAAGATGAAGTCGGTATGTGCCTCCGGCAGATAGAACAGCTTCTGGATCGAATTGCCCAGACCAACGCCGGCCCATTCGCCCCGACCGAAAGCAATCAGGGACTGGGTAAGCTGGTACCCGGTGTCAAACTGGTCTTTCCAGGGATCCAGATAACTCACTACCCGTTTGAGACGGTACGGCTGGGTAACCACCAGAACGGTTCCCAGTAACGCCAGGATGCCGATCAACGGGGCAAACCGGGTCAGCCGAACACCGCTGAGAAAGATCATTCCCGCAGCGGCGGTGACCAGCACCACGGTGGCGCCGAAGTCTGGCTGAATCACCAGCAGCACCGACGCCAGGCCCAACACCACCAGGGGTTTCAGAAACCCGGACCAGGTGTTCAGCAATTCATTCCGGCGCCGAACTACGTATCCGGCCAGATAGGCAATCAGGCACAGCTTGGCCACCTCGGATACCTGCACATTGAACAGCCCCAGCGGGATCCAGCGGGTTGAGCCGTTGACCGTGCGCCCCATGGGTGTGAGCACCAGCACCAAAACCAGCATGCCGATACCCAGCAGCAGCCATCCGCTGCGCTCCCACCAGGACACCGGCACATTCACGGCGATCAGGGCCATGAGGCAACCGAGCGCCGCGAACAGTACCTGCCGGATCACATAGTGATAACTGTTGCCCATGGTGGCTGCTGCCATATCCATGGAAGCGGACGAAATCATCACCACGCCCAACACCAGAAGGGCGACGGAGGTCACCACCAGCACGGGCAGGGGCTGGAGATCGCCTAACCAGGCTTGTGGCCGGTAACTGGCTGCACCCAATTGCATCACTGGGCCTCCACTAACGCACGGAACTGGTCGCCGCGATCGTTGTAATCCCGAAACATGTCGAAACTGGCGCAGGCCGGTGACAACACCACGCGGTCGCCCGGCTGCGCCAGCCGGCGCGCATGGTCGACAGCCTCGGCCAACGAACCTGCCTTGACGATGTAAACGCCGTCGGCCAACGACCCGGCAATGGTATCGGCATCACGGCCCATCAATACGACCGCACGGCAGTATCTGGCTGCGGGTTCCGCCAATGGTGTGAAGTCGGCACCTTTACCATCGCCACCGGCAATCAGGATTACCTGGCCGTCTTGCGGCGCCAGGCTTTCGATCGCCGCAACGGTGGCACCCACGTTGGTGCCTTTGGAATCATTGATGTAATCGACGCCATCCAGACGCCGGATAAACTCACAACGGTGAGGTAAGCCGGCAAACTCACGTGCCACCCCAAGCATGGTCTCCATAGGCAGGCCCACGGCGTGGCCAAGAGCCAATGCGGCCATCACGTTGCTGATGTTGTGCCGCCCCATCAGCTTGAGTTCGCTGGCCAGCAACAAGTTGTCGAACCCGAAGGTAATCCAGGTTCCCTGGTCGTCCTCCCGGGTGCTGAACGTCTCCGGGTTCACCCGATTAAAACCAAAACAGATGAACCGAAGGTTATCTCGGGCCATGGGAGTGCTCAGGGCATCGTCGAGATTCACAATGGCACTCTTACAGCCCCGGTAAATCCGCTGTTTTGCCTGAAAATAGGCCATTTTGTCGGGGTAACGGTCCATGTGATCGTCGCTGACGTTGAGTACGGTGGCAGCCTCCGCATTTAGCTCTTCGGTGGTTTCCAGTTGAAAACTCGAGAGTTCCAGCACATACAGGTCTGCGCCCTGACCAAGCAGATCCAGGGCTGGCGTACCGATGTTGCCGCCAACCTTGACGTTCCGTCCCGCAGCCCGGGCCATCTCCCCGACCAGGGTGGTGACCGTGGTCTTACCGTTGGAACCCGTGATAGCAATGATGGGCGCATCTGCCGCGTCGGCAAACACATCAATATCACCGCGAACTCGAGCGCCATTTTTGGCGGCAGCGGCAATGGCCGGCTCTGCAATGGCAATACCCGGGCTGACCACCAGTTCGTTAAAACCGGCAAACAACGAGGGATCAAATGCCCCGAGATAGACCGGCACGTCCGGCCAGACCGCACGAAGTTCTTCCAGTCCGGGCGGGTTTTCACGGCTGTCGGCCACAGCAAGGTCGCGGCCCGTTCCGGACAGATAGCGCACGCAGGAGAGCCCGGTTTTACCGAGCCCTACTACCAATGTGCGACGATCCGAAACAATGACACTCATAGCTGTAACCACTTCCTATCGGATTTTCAGACTGGCGAGGCCAATCAGTACCAGAACCACAGTGACCACCCAGAAACGCACAATAACGCGCGGTTCGGGCCAGCCTTTCAATTCAAAATGATGGTGCAAGGGCGCCATGCGGAAGATGCGACGCCCGGTCAACCGGAACGATGCCACCTGCAGGATCACCGAGATGGTTTCCATCACAAACACCCCGCCCATAATGAACAGCACGATCTCCTGGCGAACAATCACGGCCACCACCCCCAGGGCTGCCCCCAGTGCAAGTGCACCTACATCACCCATGAATACCTGAGCCGGATAAGTGTTGAACCACAAGAAACCAAGCCCCGCCCCGACCAGTGCGCAACAGAACACGATCAGCTCACCGGCACCCGGCAGGTGTGGAATCAGCAGATAGTTGGCGAACTGGGCATGACCAGACACATAGGCAAAGATCGCCAGCGCACTCGCCACCATCACCGTCGGCATGATGGCCAGGCCATCCAGACCGTCGGTCAGGTTCACGGCGTTGCTGCTACCAACGATCACAAAGTAGGTCAGAAGAATGAACATCACCGGCCCCAGGGTCAGTGATACGTTTTTCAGGAATGGCAGATACAGCGAGGTCTCTTGGGGCAGCGATGCCGTCATGTAAAGCACAATAGCTGCGGCAGCGCCGATGACCGATTGCCAGAAATACTTCCAGCGCCCAGGCAGGCCACGGGGATTACGCTCAACCACTTTACGGTAATCATCAACCCAGCCAATCGCACCAAACAGCAGCGTGACAGACAGCACCACCCAGACGTAGCGGTTGCTCAGATCCGCCCACAACAGGGTGGAAATCGCAATCGCCACCAGAATCAGCGCACCGCCCATGGTCGGTGTTCCGGCTTTGCTGAGATGGGTCTGCGGACCATCATCACGCACCGCCTGGCCAATCTGGTACTGGCTGAGCTTGCGAATCATCACCGGCCCGATCAGCAGCGATATCAACAGCGCTGTGAGCACGCCCAGAATGGCGCGCAGGGTCAGGTACTGAAACACCGTCAGTGCGGAAAAGTATTGCGATAGAATCTCTGTCAGCCAGAGCAGCATGTGTTTTTCACCTTTGTCTGAATCCCCTCCACCACGCGATCCATGGCGGAACTGCGAGAACCTTTCACCAGAACTGTTGTAGCGCCCTGCCGGCCATCCACGATGGCCGGCACTGCCTGATCATGACTCTGGAAAATTTCAGTGCCGGCACCAAAACCGGCCTCGTATGCCTCTGCACCCGGGCCTACCGCCAACAGGCGCTCAATGCCTTTGGCCTGGGCATGGGCACCCACCTGCCGGTGCAACTCGGCAGCCTCCGCACCCAGCTCTGCCATGGCACCCAATACCGCCACCCGGGTACCTGGGTAACCCGCCAGCACATTCAGGGCAGCGATCATGGACGCCGGGTTGGCGTTGTAGCTGTCATCAATCACGGTCAAATCGGCTGCGGGGTTCAGTACCTGCAGTCGCCCTTTCACCGCCTGCACTCCTGCCAGACCGTCCACGATCTGTTGATCCGTGGCTCCCAGCGCCCGGCAAGCCGCCAGGGCCAGCAGACCATTGGTTATGTTGTGTTCGCCGGCCAGCGGTATATGCACCTTGCAATGCCAGCCTTCCGGACCGGTTACTTCGGTTTCAAACCCCTCGGCCATCGGAGTGCTGGCGACCGCCTGGTAGTCAGCATCTGACGCCCCAAGCCGGGAAACGCTCAGCACCCGGCGCCGGCCCGCCCGCTCGCGCCACTGGTCAAAAGCGGGGTCGTCGCGATTCAGCACAACCACCCCATCGGCGGGCACACCATCAATAATTTCACCCTTGGCCAGTACAATGTTCTGGTAGCTGCCGAAGCCTTCCAGATGTGCCTGGCCGGCGTTGGTCAGGATTGCCACTTCTGGGCGAACCACCACCACCGTGTGGGCAATTTCTCCCAGGCCACTGGCACCCAACTCAATGGCACCAAACCGGTGCTCTGGTGCCAGGCGGAACAGGGTCAGCGGCACCCCGATGTGATTATTCAGGTTGCCCTCCGTGGTCAGAGTCGGCCCCATGCCCGCAAGAATCGCCGACGTCATTTCCCGGACTGTGGTTTTGCCACTGCTGCCGGTCACCGCCAACAAGCGAGCGCTGCTTTCATCGCGATTTCCGGCCGCGAGCCGCGCCAGCGCATCCACCGTATCGGCGACCACCAACTGTGGGATCGCCAGGGAGCTGTCGGCGGTATCCACAACCGCCGCAACCGCTCCCTGCTCCATGGCCTGCCGGACAAATCCGTGACCGTCAAAACGCTCACCTCGCAGTGCCACAAACAGCTGCCCTGGCACCACAGACCGGGTGTCGGTAGAAACGCCGTCAAACCGAACCGCATCAAGCGCTGAAACGGATCCGGCAACGGTTGCCTGCAACCAGTCGCGGGCCTCCGCCAGCGAAAAGGCGCGCATCATGCCACACCCCCATTCAGCTTCAACAGGTGGCGAACCTGCTCTGCATCACTGAACGGAAGCTTCTGGCCGGCAATCTCCTGCCAGGCTTCATGCCCCTTCCCGGCGATCAACACCAGATCGTCTGGCCCGGCCATGGTCACCGCCGCCGCTATTGCCTCGGCCCGGTCATGGATAACCTCGAAACAATCTGCCTTTGAAAAGCCCTGCTCAATATCACGGACAATACGCGCAGGGTGTTCGGAGCGTGGGTTGTCATCGGTGACGATGATCACATCCGCTTGCTTCTCCGCCTCGCGGGCCATTTCTGGACGTTTCCCGGGGTCCCGGTCACCACCACAACCGAACACGCAAATCAGCCGACCTGTGACATGGGAGCGCAGGGCCGCCAGGGCATTGGCAAGAGCATCCGGCGTGTGCGCGTAATCCACAACCACGTTCCTGCCCTCGGCACCGGTAAACCGCTCCAGCCGCCCTGGTGGCGGTGTCAGCCTTGATGTTGCGGCGACTGCTCGGTCAACAGGCACGCCCAGTGTCAGGACCGTAGCCAGCGCCGCCAGCACATTGCTGGCGTTGAAGCTACCCAGTAATGGCACCTGCAGATCGAATTCGCCCCACTGGCCATCAACACGGGCCCGAAAGCCGGTCGCCACCGGTGCAAAGTCTTTCAACCACAACTCGGTCTGAGCCTCATGCAGACTGTAACGAACCCGGTCACATTGCCCATTGAGCTGCTCAAACAATTGCCGCCCAAAAGGATCGTCAAAGTTGATCACGGCAAAGTGCAGCTCTTCCCTGCGAAACAGTCGGGCTTTGGCCTCCCCGTATGCTTCGATGGTGCCGTGGTAGTCCAGATGATCCCGGGTGAGATTGGTAAACACCGCCCCGGTCATGGTCAGCTTGTCAATCCGTCCCTGATCCAATGCGTGTGACGAAACTTCCATCACCGCGGCACGACCACCGTCGTTGCGAATCCGGTTCAGCACCCGGTTAACCTGAACCACGTCTGGCGTGGTGTGGGTTGCCGGCTGGAGGTTACCCGGCATGCCATAACCCAGCGTACCCAGCACACCGCAAGGGGTACCGGTTTCCTTTAGAAGTTGTGCAATGTATTGGGTGACTGATGTCTTCCCGTTGGTACCGGTCACGCCTATCAGTCGCAAATGCCTCGAGGGATGCTCGAAGAATCGATCTGCGATCCGTCCCAACTGCGCCCGGAGCCCAACCACGGGCACCACCAACGCGCCATGGCGTTCGTGGCATTCCCTTAATTCCGCAGCTTCCAGAAGTATCGCGGTGGCACCCGCCGATATGGCCTGATCAACGTACTGCTCCGATGGCGTTCGAGCTCCGGCCAGTGCAACAAACGCGTCCCCCGACGTCACTGTTCGGCTGTCGGTCTTCAGGCCATGAATCGTGACATCAAACACCGATGGCACGTCGACAATACCCTGTAACAAGTTGCTGATAGATGTGATGCACATGGTGTTAACCCCTCTCTCCAGAAGCCTTCCGGGGCGCTTTGGCCCCGCTGACTTCCAGCTCAGGCTTCACATTCAGCAGTCGTAGTGCATCCCCCATCACCCGGGCGAATACCGGGGCCGCCACTTCGCCACCGTAATACTCTCCGGATTGAGGCGCATCCACGGCCACAACCGTCACGATACGCGGGTCATCAATTGGCGCCATGCCCGCAAATATCGCTTTGTACTGGCTCTTTTCATAACCCCGGGCGCCCACCAGGTGAACTGTGCCGGTCTTGCCTCCGGCCGCATAGAGGCCCGGCTGGCCGCGACCACCCGTTCCCCGCGCCACGGCCTCTTTCAGCATACCGCGCACGGCAAATGCGACGTCTTCACTCAGTACCCGCTGCCCCTGGGGCGGAGCTTCCTGCTTCATCAGGCTTAACGGGTACCGGATGCCGCCATTGGCGATGACCATATAAGCCTGGGCCAACTGCAAGGCATTAACACTCATGCCATAGCCGTAAGACAGCGTGGATTCTTCAACCGGGCGCCACCTTGGCGGTGCCGGTAAAACACCAACGGCTTCCCCTGGGAAGCCGATGCCGGTTGCCTGCCCCAACCCCATCCTGGCGAACAGATTCCGCAACACATCGCCCCCAAGCTCCGTGGCAATCTGGCTGACCCCCACGTTACTGGATTTGACGATCATTTCTGTCAGGTCCATGGTTCCGTAATTTCGCGCATCCCGGATGGTAAAACGACCAAATCGGCGAAAGCCGGGTGAGGTGTCTATGGTGCTGTTAACCTGGTATTTGCCGGATTCCAGTGCCGCCGCGATGGTAATCGGCTTGATGGTGGAGCCTGGCTCAAACAAGTCGGTAATTGCTTTGTTGCGCAGATTATCCGCGGATAACTGGGCCCGGTCATTAGGGTTGTATGAACCCTGGTTAACCATTGCCAAAACTTCACCGGTATCAACGTCCAGCATAACCAGCGTGCCGCCCCGGGCGTTATGGGCAGTTACCACTGCCTTGAGTTCTCGGTAGGCCAGGTACTGAAGCCTCAGGTCCAGGCTGAGCTCAAGATCCCGGCCGGGCCGGGCATCCCGGATCAGCATCAGGTCTTTGATGACACGCCCACGATTGTCCTTGAGTACCCGCTTGCGCCCGGGCTCGCCGGTTAGCCACTGGTTATAGGCCAGTTCAATCCCTTCCTGCCCCAGTTCGTCGATATTGGTGAAACCGACCACATGCGCAGTCACCTCTCCGGCAGGGTAGTACCGACGGTATTCTTGCCGGGCATAGATGCCACCGATCCCAAGATCCAGCGCTTCACGCGCCAGGCTGGGCTGAACTTTCCGGCGCAGATAGATGAATTCACGATCCGCAAAAGTACGCAAACGCTCCCGCAGCGAACCTTCGGTCATACCCAACAGGCGAGCCAGACCCGCCAACCGGGGATCATCAGGATCAGTTTCAGAGGGGTTCGCCCACAGTGTCTGAACCGGGGTACTGACCGCCAATGGCTCACCATGGCGATCGCTAACCACACCACGATGAGCGTCAATCGACTCAACCCGGATGGTCCGGACATCGCCCTGCTGGCGCAGAAACTCTTTATCCACCACATGCAGATCGACCAGACGCCAGCCAATACCCAGCATCACCAGCAGAAAAACGCCCAGCACAGAGCCGAAGCGCCAGGCCTTCAACCCCGCGGACAAACGCTGCTGCCAGTTTGCTGCCTGCTTTCCCTGACCGGACAAATCGATCACCCTGATGTGTTTGTTATGATCGTTATTTCGCCGCAACCGGAGACATCAGCGGCACAAGAACTATGTCCTGTCGCCCCGGCACCACCATATTGAAACGTTCTGCCGCCAGGTGTTCTACGCGCCCATGAGCACTCAGCGCACTCTGCTCAAGCAAGAGCTGACTCCATTCCCGCTGATAAGCATCACGTTGCTGCTGCAACCCGGACAACGTATTGAATAACTCCCGGTTTTCGTGGGCACTGACAACAACACCGATGGCAGACAGTGTTAATACCGCCACCAACGCCAGAGTCACCACCACCCGGCTCTCCCGCGTGGTGTCGAAAACCTGCCGGGACAGGCGCACGGCAGTGGCCACGCCGTCACGAACCCGCTGCTTGCTGAGCCTGGCATTTTTGGTTGGTTGTTCGATGGCTACCGCGCCCATAACGTCGCGCTCCCCTGCGAATTCGATTAGTTGGTTCTTCTTTCCAGTACCCGCATGACTGCGCTGCGGGCACGGACGTTTTCGGCAATTTCCTGCTCATTGGCCTTGCTGGCTTTACCTACCAGACAAAACTCCGAACGCTCCTGTTCAGCGGTAACCGGCACACCCTTGGGTATTTTCGGACCACGGGCCAAATCCCGCATGAAGCGCTTTACCAGGCGATCTTCAAGCGAGTGAAAGCTGATCACGACCAGGCGGCCACCCGGCGCCAAACGCTCAACCGCAGCGGCCAGCCCGACTTCCAGGTCTTCCAGCTCCCGATTGATAAAAATGCGGATAGCCTGAAACGTTCTGGTAGCCGGATGTTTGTGCTTTTCTTTCTTGGGCACCGCCTCAGCCACCAACTCCGCCAGCTGGCGAGTTGTTTCAATGGCCTCTTCCTGCCGGCGGGCAACGACCAGGCGCGCGATACGGCGAGAGAAACGCTCTTCGCCGTAGCGCCAGATCACATCTGCGATGTCGCGCTCGTCTGCGGTTGCCAGCCACTGAGCAGCGCTTTGCCCCTCCTGAGGGTTCATCCTCATGTCCAGCGGGCCATTGCGCATAAACGAAAAACCGCGCGCAGCATCGTCCAGCTGTGGCGACGACACCCCGAGATCCATCAGCACACCCTGCACCGCTGGCCACTGCTGACTGTCCAGCGCCTGACCCAGCTCAGAAAAGGAACCGTGGTACCAGAAGAACCGGCTATCTTGTGCCGCCAGGTCTTTGGCAACCTGAATGGCTTCCGGGTCTTTATCGATACCCAGCAAGCGGCCCTGAGCGTCCAACTGACCCAGAATCAGACGACTGTGACCGCCTCGGCCGAAGGTGGCGTCCACATAACGACCGGCCGGGTCATTGACCAGATAATCGACAGCCTCATCCAGCAGCACCGAGCGATGCCGGAATGGCTGATCTGACGCCTGCTCTGTTTCGGTCATAGCGACAGCGCCTCCATTTCCGGCGGCATATCGTCATCGCCAGAAGACTCATCCAGCCAGGAAAACCAGCGCTCCTCGCTCCAGAGCTCCAGCTTCTTGCCCTGACCAATCAGCATCAACTTTTTCTCCAGGTGCGCGTAGCTTCTCAGCGTCGGCGGCACCAGGATGCGGCCAGCGGAATCCAGCTCCATGGGCGCCGCATTACCGAGAATCAGCCGCTGCAAACGCCGGGCGGCTTTATTCATGTTTGGCAGCGCTTCAATTTTGGGCCTGAGGGTTTCCCACTCCGGCTCTGGATACAGCAAAAGACAGCGCTCTTCATCGGCATTGGCGGTCAGAACAATACGGCCACCACAAAGCTGCGCGAGTTCCTCACGCACCTTTGTCGGGATCGCCAGGCGACCCTTCGCGTCCATATTGATGGCATGACTGCCAAGAAAGTTGCTCATTTATGCCGTATCCAAGGCTGCTATTTCCACAAAAAACCACTTGAAACCACTTTTTCCCACTTCCGCACACTATAGAAACACGCAAAAGACAATGCAAGCGCCGCATTCGGCACCACACAGGCGAAAGTTCCTTTAATGACAAGAGGTTACAAAGGAGAAACTTAGAAAATCGTTAAAAAGACGTAAAGAAAAGGAGAAAAAACAAGCACCTGCAGAAAACTCTAAAGAGCCTTTCTGAGGTTTAAGATTTTTTGGCTATAAAGGCCGAATTGTGAGAAGGATGGGCATTACATCAAAAGAGAAAATGGCGAGCTCGCCGATAAGCCGGGTTCTGTCTTGGACAGTCATTCATCTAGGGCCTGCGTCACCGCAGGCCTCAAGCAACCTACCCGAATCCAGCGCGGGCCACGCCATTGGATTCCTATTTGGTCTTGCTCCAGGTGGGGTTTACCATCGCCGTGGACTGTTGCCAGCCACGCGGTGCGCTCTTACCGCAC
>Ga0209075_1002767_pt1 | contig 15155 bp, 16 predicted proteins | sample Stecom2011_FD_187523 | JGI IMG/M metagenome (GOLD analysis project Ga0209075, IMG submission 187523) | Agricultural soil microbial communities from Utah to study Nitrogen management - Steer compost 2011 (SPAdes) (version 2) | ecosystem: Environmental > Terrestrial > Soil > Agricultural land... | reverse complement strand
GGGAGAGGGGAGTAAAACAAAAACAACAGGAACTCACCATGAAACGTTTTCCCAACCAACGCATTGCCATTACCGGGGGCGCCAGCGGCCTCGGCAAGGCTCTCGCTCTGCGTTTCGCCCGGGCCGGCTGGAAAGTCGCCATTGCCGATATCCACGACCAGCGGGGCGAAGAGACACTGACCGAACTACAGAATCTGGGCGTCGAGGCGTTTTACCAGCGCTGTGATGTCACCCAAGTCGGACACCTGCAGAAGCTGAAAGACATCCTGATCCATAAATGGGGCGGGGTGGATATCATGGTCAACAACGCCGGCGTTGCCACCCATGGCCCCATCGATACCGCCTCATTGGACGACTGGGACTGGGTCATCGACATCAACCTGATGGGCGTGGTGCGGGGCTGCAAGCTGTTTAGTCAGCTGTTCAAGGAACAGGGTTACGGACACCTGATCAACGTAGCCTCCATCGCCGGTCTGATCTATTCGCCAGAGATGGCCAGCTATAACGCCACCAAAGCCGGTGTAGTGGCCCTGTCCGAAACCCTACGGGCGGAGCTGGCGCCCAGCAACATTGGCGTGTCGGTGGTCTGCCCCGGTTTTTTCCAGACCAACCTGGCGGAGACCGCCCGCTCACCGGATGCTGGCGTTCAGCAGATGATCAACAAGTTGCTGGGCTCGTCCAAAATCAATTCCGACGATATCGCCAACATCATTTATCAGTCCGTCGCGCAGGGTAAGTTCTGGATTCTGCCCCACGCCAGTTACAAATACTTGTGGTACCTGAAGCGTTATTTCCCAGTGGCGTATCACAAAGGGATGGTCTCCATGGCGACAAAAATGCTGAGCAAACGCAAGCGAGCCGCGAGCGCCCTAGCAACAGAATAAGAGCAGGAGGAGAAAGCCATGACTGCAATCGATCAAGCCGGTGCCGTTCGCGCCGGTGAAGAGCTGGACGTCGCTGTCGTCGACCAGTATCTAAAGTCCCAGATTCCGGGCCTGGACGGCACGCCGGAGATTACCCAGTTCCCCGGCGGCGCCTCCAACCTCACGTACCTGGTGAAATACCCAAACCGGGAAATGGTGCTGCGCCGCCCGCCGTTTGGCAGAAAGGCCAAAGGTGCCCACGACATGGGCCGGGAATACCGGGTGATGCAGGGCCTGCAGAACGTGTACCCCTATGTGCCCCGCATGCTGGCCTTCTGCCAGGATGAGGCCGTGATGGGTGCCGAGTTCTATGTGATGGAGCGCCTGCAGGGCATTATCCTGCGGGGCGAAATGCCGGCCGAACTCAGCTTTACGCCCGAGCAGCACCGCAAACTCTGTGAGAGCGTGATTGACCGGCTGGTGGACTTGCACAGCATCGACTTTGAGCAGACGCCCCTGGTGGAACTCTACAAGCCCGGCGACTATGTGGAGCGCCAGATCAGCGGCTGGAGCGAGCGTTTCCGCAACGCCCGCACCGAAGACGCCCCGGATTTCGAGGAAGTCATGGCTTGGCTGGACGCCAAAAAGCCCGCCCAGGTGAAGCGCTGCATCATCCACAACGACTATCGCTTCGACAATGTGGTTCTCGACCCGGATGATCCCATGCAGATCATCGGTGTGCTGGACTGGGAGATGGCCACCATTGGTGATCCGTTAATGGATCTGGGCAACAGCCTGGCCTATTGGGTGGAAGAAAGCGACCCGCCCCAGATCCAGATGATGCGCCGCCAGCCCACCCACCTGCCGGGCATGATGACCCGCCAGGAAATGGTGGATTACTACTGCAAGCGCACTGGCCTGAGCGTGCCCAACTTCGACTTCTACTCGGTCTACGGCATTTTCCGGCTGGTGGTGATCCTGCAGCAGATCTACTACCGCTTCTTCCACGGCCAGACCCAGGACAAACGGTTTGGGATGTTCATCCATGTGATTAAGTTTTTGGATGGGTATTTGAAGGAGAAGATTGAGAAGTCGGAGTTGTAATTCCAAACATACGTGATTCCCTCTCCCCTGGCGGGAGAGGGCTAGGGTGAGGGGGAGGAGCGGCAAAGCCGCTCCCGAGAACCCCGCGTGGTTTGCCTCACCCTCACCCCAACCCTCTCCCATCAAGGGAGAGGGGGTAAAACAAAGGGACTCTTCAATGGGCGCCATCTACCTCATCCGCCACGGCCAGGCGAGTTTTGGCCAGAGCAATTACGACAAACTCTCGCCCACCGGCGAGCGCCAGGCGGTACGCCTGGGGGAATATCTGAACCAGGCCGGGATCGAGTTCGATCAGGTCTACAGCGGCACCTTGGAGCGTCAGGTTCGCACCGCCGAGCTGGCCTTGACGGCCGCCTATCCGGCGGGGCTGGGAACCCAGCAGGTGGCGTTCAACGAATTCGACCATGAAGGCGTGACCCGCGCCCATGTGGTGGCCCTGGCGGAAAATGATCCGCTGGTGGCGGATTTCATCGCCAACCGCATCGACCGCTGGAAAAACTTCCAGAAGGTGTTCGAGAAGGTGGTGGCCCGCTGGGCGAGTGAACAGCATCCGGTGGAAGGCATTGAGTCCTGGTCCGAGTTCCGGGAGCGGGTCTGGAACGGGCTTCAGCAGGTGGTGGCCGAGGCGGGCCGCTCCAAGGACATCGCCATTTTCACCTCCGGCGGGCCGATTACGGCCATTCTCCATCAGGTGCTACGCACCACGCCGGAGGTGGCCTTTGAGATGAACTGGGCGATTGCCAACGCCTCCATCACCAAGCTGCTCTACAACGACCAGAAGATCAGCCTGTCCTATTTCAACCATTACAGCTATCTGCAGCAGGGCAAAGACCACTCCCTGGTGACCTATCGCTGACGCTGCCTGAATTACAACGAGGAGAGTTATCCATGTCCAAAGACCTGTTTCGTCTCGACGGCCAGATTGCCGTTGTCACCGGTGCCAGCCGCGGGATCGGTGAAGCCGTGGCCCGGCTGCTGGCTCAGTATGGCGCCCATGTGATCGTGTCCAGCCGCAAGATCGACGGTTGTGAGGCGGTGGCCGAATCCATCCGCCAGAACGGGGGCTCCGCCGAGGCGGTGGCCTGCCATATCGGGGAACTGGAGCAGATCCAGGCTCTGTTCAGCCATGTGAAAGACACCCACGGCCGGCTGGATATCCTGGTGAACAACGCCGCCACCAACCCCTTCTTCGGCCATGTTCTGGATACCGACCTCAACGCCTTCCAGAAAACCGTGGATGTGAATATTCGCGGCTATTTCTTCATGTCCGTGGAAGCGGGCAAGATCATGCGCAAGCAAAAAAGCGGCAAGATCGTGAATGTGGCGTCCGTGAACGGGGTGATTCCAGGCCATTTCCAGGGCATCTACTCCATCACCAAGGCAGCGGTTATTTCCATGACCAAATCCTTTGCCAAGGAATGCGCGCCCCTGGGCATCCGCGTCAACGCGCTGCTGCCGGGCCTGACCGATACCAAGTTCGCCTCGGCCCTGGTCAGCAATGACGCCATTCTCAACAAAGCCCTGGAGCACGTGCCCATGCACCGGGTGGCGGAGCCCCAGGAAATGGCCGGTACGGTGCTGTATCTGGTGTCCGAGGCTTCCTCTTATACCACGGGCGCCTGTATCAACGCCGATGGCGGCTATCTCACTGCCTAGGGTTTGGTTCTGGGTCGGGCGGACACAGAGGTCCGCCCGACCATCCTTCCGGCTTTGATCTGGTCACAGCCCTCTCCCATAATGGGCAAGTCTCGACAATAACAATAATGGAATCCCTCATGCGCCTATTCCTTCGCCTTCTAGCCGTGGCGGTGCTTGGCCTTCTGGCACTGACGGCCTACGCTTTGATCTCAAGCCCGATTGAACCCGCCGCCTATCAGCCCTTACCCGCCCCCGAACTGGTCGGCAAATTGAGCCCCAACCAAACACTGACCCAAGCGACCCTGCTTGCCACCGGCCAGATCATTGGTCCGGAGGATGTGGATGAAGATCCCCAGGGCCGGGTCTATGCGGGCTTGGCAGACGGACGCATTGTCCGCATCACGGAGGGCGAGGTTGAAACCTTCGTGGAGACTGGCGGGCGCCCGTTAGGGTTGGCCTTCAATCCTGATGGCGAGCTGATTGTCGCCGATGCCGTTCAAGGGCTGCTGAAGGTCACGCCGGAGGGAAAGCTGACCCAGTTGCTGACCGAAGTGGATGGACTGGCGTTCGGCTTTACCGATGACGTGGACGTGGGCCGCGACGGCACCATCTATTTCAGCGACGCCAGCTCCAAGTGGGGCATGCAGGACTACAAGAAAGATGTGATCGAGATGCGCCCCTATGGCCGCCTGATCCGGTTTGACCCGGCGACGAATAGCGCTCAAACCCTGTTGCAGGACCTGTATTTTGCCAACGGTGTGGCCCTGTCCGCAGACGAGGACTTCGTGCTGGTCAACGAAACCTGGACCTATCGGGTATTACGCTACTGGCTGAAAGGAGAGCGGGCCGGGCAGACGGACGTTTTTATCGACAACCTGCCGGGCTTTCCCGACGGCATTTCCCGTGGACAACACCCGGTGACCGGCGAGCCCATCTTCTGGCTGGCCCTGTTTAGCCCCCGCAATGGCTTGCTGGATGCCGCTCACCCTTACCCCTGGGTGAAAAAACTGATGCTGGCACTGCCGGAATTCCTGCAGCCCCAGCCCGTCCGCTATGGCCTGGTGCTGGCCCTGGACAGCGAAGGCCAGGTGTTGGGCAGTCTGCATGACCCGAGTGGCCAGCATCTCCATGAGGTGACCTCGGTACAGCAAGTGGGCGAGAGTCTTTACTTCGGCAGCCTCCATAATGACCGGATCGGCAAGTTGCCGGTACAGACGGCCTTGGCCCCCTGATCCCAAACAGGGGCCGAGCCCGCTACAACTGGCGTAGCATGATCTGTTTGCGGTCAATCATCTTGCGATAGGTGGCGATCAGGATATCTTTATGAAGCCGATCGGACTGGCTCAACTCCCGCACCCTGGCTTCAAGCTGGTCCACTTCTGCAGACATTTTGTCACGCAATTGGACGCGTAACTGGTCCAATTGATGAAGGTTTGATGTTTTAGTCATCTGGCAACGTCCTTGTCCAGTGTGATTGTCTTTATTTTGATCAATACTTGATTGGGTTGCTGTGCGCAGCCGCAAAAAATTGGATATCTGCACCGAATACCTTTTCTGGCACTGCAGTCCTTCGCAGCCCTTCCCTTTGTCCGGACCATCCGACCCGGACAAAACCCGCAGCAGGGAATTGTTACAGCTGGCGGCAGCTACTTTCAAGCTGTCGCCAGCTCGCTACCGACTCGCCCGGGGATGACGGGTGCAGTAGCGGTTAATCTGCGCCAGCACCTTGACCAAACTCGGCAAGTGGTGGGAGACCAGGGGCAGTCCGGTGGTCAGCAGCGACACGGAGATATCCCGGGCCGGATCCGCCCAACAGAACTTGTTAATCAGCCCCACATGGCCATAAGCACGCCCCGTCCATTGCCCCCACATCCCGATTGGATCGCCGCCCAGCATGAAGCCGGCACTGTAGCGCATGGGCAGGTACAGGGAGCGGTCCAGCCGCAGCGAGCCGAACTCATGCACCGCCCGCTGGATGGTGATGGGCTCGAATAATTGCTGCCCTTGCCACTCCCCTTGGTTGAGCATCATCTGGAAGAAACGACTCACTTCCTCGGCGGTTGCATAAATATTGCCCGCCGGCACGACAGCCGCCCGCCAGCGCTTGTCATTAGTGACCTCGGCCGCCCGCTCCAGGCTGGCCCCCAGTGCCCGCTGTACGATATAGCTGAGGGGAAAGGGCGGTTTCGGGCCAGTAAAATAGTTACGGGCGGCGTAGGGCGCATAAGCCTCATCAATCCCATAGGTGAAATGGGTCATGCCCATCGGCTGGCGAATATGCCGGTCCAGAAAGTTCTGGATGCTGTCGCCGGTGACTTTCTCCAGCACCCGGGCCATCACAAAGCCCCCGGTAATCGCGTGATAGGCCAGATGATGGCCGTCAGCGGCGATCGGCTTGGCCGCGCACAGTAGCCGCCAGACTTCTTCGGGGTTATACAGGGTATCCGGCGGCACCTTGGTGGGCAGCCCGGGAATCCCACCCCGGTGGGACAGAATCTGGTGAATGGTGATGTTGCGTTTACCGTTGGCGGCGAATTCCGGCAGGTAGTAACTGACCGGATCCAGCAGATCAATGGCCCCTTGCTCCGCCAGCTTGTGCATCAACAACGCCGTGACCGCCTTGGAGGCAGAGAAGATGCACACCGGCGTCTCCGGCGTCATCAGCCGCTTTTCGTCCCAGAGGCGATCCTCCGGGCCGTTGCCGCTGGCATAACCCAGTGACCGGTTGAACAGGATCTGGCCGCGTCGGCGCAGACAAAAGCTAATGCCCGGTTGGGTGCCGGTGCGGTATAAATCTTCCACGGCCTGCCAGATCTTGGCCGCGCCCTTTGGCGAAACTCCGAGCTCTTCCGGCGCCACTTCCTGCCGCTGATGGGCAATCAAATCCAAATCCGGCTCGACCCGGCTCAAATGCCACCAACGTCTTAACAACTGTTGCATATAAATCGTTCCAGGCATGCCCCTTGGGGCTATCTATTAGTTTTATTCTAGGGAGCCGTCCTGGTACCTGATCCTTGGAGTCTCACACTCCGCGTCCCACGGACTGAACAGGTCATGTCTTTTGAGTATAGAAGATCCTGGGCAACGCACGACTCGGGCCCGGAAATTTCAGCCCACGAACGGTTTACCAGGCCTGCAGCTGGGCCTGCAAAAAGCGCAGACTGTCCTGTACCCGGTTGCTGTCGCGGGTGGCTTTGCGCAGCAGAATCACCCCTTGAATATGGGTCACCAGAAAACGGGCACCCTGCTGGGGGTCTTGCAAGTGCTTCAGCTCTCCCCGGGTTTTCGCCCGTTGCAGGGCCTGTTCCAGCAACGTCTCCAGCTGCATAAAGGTCTCTTCCACCTGGCTGCGGATGTCGTCATCCTCCGGGCCGCACTCAGCCACCGTATTTTGAAAGAAGCAGCCGCTGTCTCCCGACGCCTGGGCGAGCCCCCGGCTCAGGTTGTTCAGGTATGCGTGGATGGCCGCCAGACCGGCATCCGGTGCGACCAATGGCTCGATCAGACGCTGCAGCACGGACTTTTTGTAGCGTTCCAGGGTCTGCCGGAACAGGGTGCGCTTGTCGCCGAAGGTGTTGTACAGGCTGAAACGGTTGATCTCCAGGGTGTTCACCAGATCCTGCAGGGAGGTGGCCTCATACCCTTTGGCCCAAAACAGGCCCATGGCCTGCTTGAGTTTTTCGTCCCGGTCAAAGGTCAGTTGTCGCCCCATACTTGCTTACCTCCGTCTCGGCAAGCGGCCTGTCGCCCGCCCCACCTAGCCATCTTGGACGCTAGTCCATTTTATTGACCAAACATTTTTAAAAGTATAGTTTTTGACTGATCAGTTAGAAATGAGTTCCACCCGCACCGCTCAACCCAAGACCAACAAGAAGGATGCATCGCCATGAAGATCTACGAAATGAAGCAAGCTCCAAACCCACGTCGGGTGCGTATGTTCCTGGCCGAAAAGAACATTCCCATGGAGTATGTGGAGATCGATCTGGGTAAGGGCGAGCATCTGTCGCCCGAGTTCAAGCAGAAAAACCCCATGCGCCAGGTCCCGGTGTTGGAGTTTGATGATGGCACCTACCTGAGCGAGAGCATCGCCATTTGCCGCTATTTCGAGGAAGTGCAGCCGGAGCCTCCGCTGATGGGCACCAACCCGCGGGAGAAGGCTGAGATCGAGATGTGGATGCGGCGGCTGGAGTTTGCCTTCTTCCTGCCCACCGGCATGTGCTTCCAGCACTGCAGCGGCTACTTTGCCAGTATTCGCAAAACCTTTCCGGAATGGGGCGAAGAGAACCGTAAGAGTATCCTCAAGTTTCTGGATTACCTGAACAACCACCTGGCCGATCACCGCTACATTATGGGAGACCAGTTCACCATTGCCGATATCAGTGCCCTCTGTACCATGGACTTTAACAAGGTGAACAATATCCGCATCAATCCCGAAACCCACCCACACCTGCAACGCTGGTACGAAGAAGTGAAAAGCCGTCCCAGCGCGCGAGCCTGAGGAGAGTATCAGTCATGATTGATTTTTATACCGCACCCACCCCCAATGGCCACAAAATCAGCATTGCCCTGGAAGAAATGCAGCTGCCCTATAACCTGATTCCGGTGGACATTTCCAAGGGTGAGCAAAAGCAGCCGGAGTACCTGAAACTCAACCCCAATGGCCGCATTCCCACCATCGTGGACCGGGACAACGACAACTTTGTGGTGTTTGAGTCGGGCGCCATCCTGGTTTATCTGGGGGAGAAGTCCGGGCAGTTCTACCCGCAAGACCCCAAACGGCGCTCCCAGGTGTTGCAGTGGCTGATGTTCCAGATGGGCGGGGTGGGTCCGATGATGGGCCAGGCCAACGTGTTCTACCGTTACTTTCCGGAAAAGATCCAGCCTGCCATCGACCGCTATCAGAAAGAGGTCAAGCGCCTGCTGACCGTTCTGGATGGGCATTTGGCCGATCACGAGTACCTGGCGGATGACTACAGCATTGCCGATATGGCGAACTGGGCCTGGGTCAGAACCCACGACTGGTCCGGCGTGGCCATTGATGACTTGCCCCATTTGCAGCGCTGGGTGCAGGCGATTGCCGACCGCCCGGCGGCCCAGCGAGGGGTTCAGATCCCGCCCCGGGCGGAATCTGCCGAAGACCTGGTCAAGGCGGGACAAACCATCGTCGTCCGATAAGTCCCGCGAAACGGCCCGCCACGTTGGAGCCCTTGGGCTCCAGCGCGGAAGGGGCTTGTTAGGCTGGCTCGGGGCTTTGCACCTGATACAGCATTTCGATCAGCATATCTTCCATTTCGAAGCGCTCTGCCAGCCGCTCGGCCAGGACGGACAGTTCCGGCAGCAACTGCTTGAGGTCTTCCGCATCTTCCGGGGTGGCGTCAAAGCGGTCGTTGAAATCGAGGGCGGCTTCGGTGGTGAGCTGGATTCGAGGATACAGGCGATTCACAAGTTCGGTGCTGTTTTCGTTGACCGCCCGGGCCTCTTCCAACAGTTGCTCGTAAATCTCAAAATGACCGGAGGAAACGTAATCAAGCAGCGCTTGGCAGAACTCGGTCAGACGTTTGACGATCGCCTCAACCTCACCGAATTCCTTCCAGTCAGTCAGTTCGCACAGGCGGATGATCAGCTCTTGTCTTTCCTTTAGCCATCGATCGATCAGATCGCTGACTCCTCCCCAACGCTCCTTGGCAGTTCGGCAATTGTCCAGCATATAGACCCCTTTGGTTACTAGCTTCTACGGTGACCCTGGAGTACAAGCTTCCTTGTAGCGACAACTGCTCTCGCTGACGACTAAAACGCGGTCCCAGGGTTGTTATTGTTGTTGGCCACGTGATGATGTGCGCTAGTCGCTCGCACCAATATAAGTGAGTCCATCTGGGGGCTCAAGGCCTATATGCCATTTTCAGCCTGAAGGCCTATTTCTGCCGGCGCACCAGCTGATAGCCGGCAAACAGGATAAACAGGGCAAACCAGATAAAGGTCCAGCCCGCGATGCTGAGTCCCAAAAAGGTCCAGTCCACCTCGGCACAGTCGCCGGTGCCCTTGATCATCATCAGCACCACTTCGCTGAGGGGAAACACCTCCAGCATGTAATCCAGCCCCGGCCCACAGGCGGGCACCTGGTCGGCCGGCAGGCTCTGCAGCCACAATTGGCGCCCGGCCAGGGCGGCCCCGGCTCCGGCAAACAGCAGGGTGAGTCCGGCATAAACCCGGCGCCCCAGGACGGCGGGGTTATGCAGGGCCGCGACCAGCAGCACCAGGCCCACCGCAATCACCGCCAGCCGCTGGGCCATACACAGCGGACAGGGCTCCAACCCTTGTACATATTCCAGATAGTAGGCAAAGGCGATCAACAGGGCGCAGGCGATAAATCCTGCCAGATTCAGAATACGGGACGACGGCATGAGTACTCCTGGGGGAAGGCGTTGTCTGCCAGATCAGTAGCATTCAACGGCATCCTTGGCTAGTCTGTTATAAATTCCTGGCCTGTGACCAAGCATCAGGGCTCGGCCCGGTGCGGCCTACTTTACTGAACTTCAACGGGTAATTTCCAGATGAAAATCCTTGCCTTGATTCTGGCCTTCAGCGGGCTGGTGCTGATTCCTGCTGCTCCCGCTCAGGCCCAAGCCGCCGAATATATCAGCATCAAGCCGCCGTTTGTGGTCAATCTGGGTACGGTCAGCGGCCCGCGCCTGAGCTACCTGAAAACCGAGGTGGCTCTGCGCACCAACAGCAAAAGTGCGGCGGAAACCATCAAATACCATCTGCCCTATCTCCGCAATGAGATTGTGCTGCTGCTCAGCCGCCAGGACCTGGCCAGTGTCAGTACCAATGAAGGGAAGGAGAAATTGCGAGGGGAGGCTTTGGAAAAAGTGCAGACCATTCTGCAGCAGGAAGAAGGCGCACCCTTGGTCACCGACCTGCTATTTTCCACCTTTGTCGTCCAGCGCTGAGCGCCCGTCGGGGGCAGATGCGATGCCCCCAATCCTAGTCACTTAGGCGGAGCGGCGCCGCATCCTTTGTTCCTGTTGATCTTGCCAGCCATCTTCCCAGCCGGCCTCCCAGGCCGCCACGACAATCTCACCCCGGTAGGGGCAACGATTGAGGGCCATTCCCATCACGCCGGCCATATAGCCCTGGCGGTAGGCTTTGTGGAGAGTGTCCAGATCCCAGTTTATCGGCAATGGTTTAGCCATACGGCAGCCCGTCTTTCAAAACCGCTGTGCACAGGCTCGACCGCTCAACGTCGCCACACCGTCACAGCTTGAGTTCATTACAGACCGTATCCAATTACAGCCTTGTGTAAGTTTGCGAAACAAAAGTTAGCACGAGCTAACTGAGCAAACAATGAACAGTTTTGAAAACTGTGGACACCGTAACGGTCAGGCCACGTACTGTGCCAAGAACTCCGCAAAACTCAACTGGTCACGACTGCGCAGGGCCTCCTCCTCCCGGAATGAGTCTGCCGCCATTTGCTCCCAGAACTGGCGTTCCTCTGCACTGAGGGGCTGTCGGCGCAGCACCGCTTGATGCTTGCGGGATAACTCCAGCACCAGCTCCAAATAGCTCATGTTTTCCTGGGTCAGGATTTCGAGCACCCGGGCGGAAGGTGTCAGCTCCGGCCGGCGCACCTTGTCCACTTGCTGGCGCAGGGCCACGAGATAGCCCTGGTCCTGATAGCTGTCCGCCAACAGTTGCGCCGCGCCCTCAATGCGCTGCAACAGGCGCTCGGCAGCCTCGGCCAGTGGCACGGGCTGCCCTTGCAGGGCCAGCATCAGGCCGGGTTCCCGGCCCCGGGCCACCACCTTGCGGAAGTTGTCATCCAGATGCAGGCATTCGTCCCGGCCAATCTGGGGGCTCTCTTCCAGCAGGCAATACAACAGGAAGGCATCCAGGAAACGGGCGCCATGGCCATCCATGCCGACCGGCAGGAAGGGATCGAGATCCATGCAGCGCACCTCGATGTATTCCACACCGCGCGCCTGCAACGCCTGGGTTGGTTTTTCACCGGGGCCCGTGGTCCGCTTGGGACGGATGGTGCTGTAGTACTCGTTCTCGATCTGGAGAATGTTGGTATTCAACTGCAGGTATTCACCATCCCGCTGCACGCCCATTTTTTCATAAGCGGGATAGGGCGTGTGGATCGCCTGGTACAGGCTGTCGGTGTAGCTGCTCAGGTGATTGAAGCAGATCTGCAACCCGGCCTGGGCGTTGTTGTGATAGCCCAAATCCCCCATCCGCAGGGAGGTGCCAAACGGCAGGTGTAAGGTGTCGGCTCCCAGTTCCTGCAGGGAGTGGCTCTGACCCGCCAGGAAAGAGCGATCCAACGCCGGGGAGGCGCCAAACAGATACATCAGCAGCCAGGCATTACGGCGGAAGTTACGGATCAAGGCAAAATACTGGGCGGATTTGAAATCCTGCAGGGATTGGCTGTCTCCCAGTTGGGCCTGATAGGCTTCCCAGAAGGTATCCGGCAGGGAAAAATTGTAATGCAGCCCGGCAATGGCCTGCATGGTGCGGCCATAACGCAGATCCAGCCCCCTGCGGTAGACATGCTTGAGCATGCCGATATTGGACTCACCATAGACCGCGATGGGAATGCTCTGCTCACCATCCAACCGGCAGGGCATGCTGCCCGCCCACATGACTTCGGTGTCCAGGCACTCATGCAGGAAACGGTGCAGCTGGGTCAGGTGCTCCATCAGCTGATCGACGCTGCCATGCACCGGGGTGATCAGTTCCAGCAGGGCTTCCGAATAGTCGGTGGTGATCTGGGGATGGGTCAGTGTATGCCCGAGACTGGCCGGGTGGGGCGTCTGGGCAATGAAGCCGGTCGGGTCGACCCGCAGCCCTTCCTTTTCAATCCCCCGGAGAATGCCCGTGAGGCTAGCTATGGCCGCGGGAGAAAGCCCGGCGAGGCGGTCACTGAGTACATCTGACATGAAAGGGCCTTTAATCACTCTGAAAATGAATCTGATATTGGGTCAGTGTATCGACTTTCAAGACGACCGGACCCTCTAATCATAATGCATGGCCGCCCACCACCACGAACGACCGTGGCGGTGAGACGCCCCATTTGCGATTAACGTCCCTTGTTCTTTTTCTGAGCCGCCTGGGCGAACAGGTCGGCAAAGGTTCCACTCTTGGCCGGTTCCTGACGGGGCGCACGCGCTTCGCGGCGTGGACCACGGCCAGCGCCTTCCGCAGACGGCGCCCCTGGCGTGTCGTCCAGACGCATGGAAAGGGCGATCCGTTTCCGGGCCAGATCCACTTCCATGACCTTCACCTTGACGATATCACCGGCTTTCACCACATCCCGCGGGTCTTTCACGAAGGTGTGGGACAACGCGGAGATATGCACCAGCCCGTCCTGATGCACGCCAATATCCACAAACGCCCCGAAGTTGGTCACGTTGGTGACACTGCCTTCGAGCACCATCCCGGGCTTCAGGTCCTTAATCTCTTCCACGCCTTCCTGGAAGGTGGCAAAACGGAATTCCGGACGGGGGTCCCGGCCCGGCTTGTCCAGCTCCTTGAGAATATCCCGCACGGTCGGCGCCCCGAAGCGCTCGGTGGTGAACTCTTCAACCTTCAGGGAGCGCAGGAAGCTGCTGTCACCAATCAGGGTCCGGATGGCCCGGTTGGTTTTCGCCGAGATGTTCTCGACCACCTCGTAGGCTTCCGGGTGCACCGCGGAGGCATCTAGCGGGTTATCGCCATTCATCACCCGCAAGAACCCGGCAGCCTGTTCAAAGGTTTTCTCCCCCAGGCGTGACACCTTCTTGAGCTGCTGGCGGTTGCGAAAGGCACCGTTCTGGTCACGGAATTCGACAATATTGTTGGCGATGGTCTGGTTCAGGCCGGAGACGCGGGTCAGCAGAGGCACCGACGCGGTATTCACATCCACACCCACGGCGTTCACGCAGTCTTCCACCACTGCATCCAGGCTCCGGGCCAGACGGGTCTGGCTCACATCGTGCTGGTACTGGCCCACGCCAATGGATTTGGGTTCGATTTTCACCAGTTCCGCCAGGGGGTCCTGCAAACGGCGGGCGATAGACACGGCGCCGCGAATGGTGACATCCAGATCGGGGAATTCCCGGGCGGCGAACTCAGAGGCGGAGTACACCGAAGCGCCGGCTTCGTTGACCACGATCTTGGTCAGCTTGAGCTCGGGGAAGGCCTTGATCAGATCTCCCGCCAGTTTGTCGGTTTCCCGGGAGGCGGTGCCATTGCCGATACTGATGATCTCGACCTGATGCTTCTTGCACAGGGCCGCCAGCACCGCAATGGACTGCTGCCACTGGTTTTGTGGGGCATGGGGATAAATGGTGGCATGATCCACAAACTTGCCGGTAGCATCCACCACCGCCACCTTCACCCCGGTCCGCAGGCCCGGGTCCAGACCCATGGTGGCCTTGGGACCCGCAGGCGCGGCCAGCAGCAGGTCTTTCAGGTTGCCGGCAAACACCTTGATGGCCTCTTCTTCGGCCTGCTCGCGCACCTGGGTCATCAAGTCGGTTTCCAGCTGGGTCAGCAACTTGACCCGCCAAGTCCAGCGGACCACTTCCGCCAGCCACTTATCTGCCGCGCGGCCTTGGTTGCGAATGCCCCAGTGGCTCGCCACCAGGCCTTCGCAGGGGTGGGGCGTCAGGCGGTCTTCCGGTTCATCCGGTACCACAATGCCATAACTGAGCACCCCTTCGTTGCGGCCACGGAAAATCGCCAGGGCGCGGTGGGAGGGAATGGTTTTGAGGGGTTCCTGATGGTCAAAGTAATCGCGGAACTTGGCGCCTTCCTGCTCCTTGCCCTCGACCAGGCTCACCTTCAGAATGCCCTGCTGCCATAGGTGATCCCGCAGCCTGCCCAAGAGCTCCGCGTCCTCGCTGAACTTTTCCATCAAGATCTGCTTGGCCCCTTCCAGGGCTGCTTTCACATCCTCCACGCCCAGATCCGGCTTCACAAACCCGGCCGCAACGGCTTCCGGCTCCAGGCTGGGATCTTCCAGCAGTTGCAGGGCCAGTGGTTCCAGGCCGGCTTCCCGGGCAATCTGGGCCTTGGTGCGACGCTTGGGCTTATAGGGCAGGTACAGGTCTTCCAGGCGGTTCTTGGCGTCGGCCGCCAGAATCTGGGCTTCCAGCTCCGGAGTGAGCTTGCCCTGTTCACGGATACTGTTGAGGATGGTGCCGCGACGGTCTTCCAGCTCCCGCAGGTAATGCAGACGCTCTTCCAGAGTACGCAGCTGGGTATCATCCAACCCCCCAGTCACCTCTTTACGGTAACGGGCGACGAAGGGAACTGTGGCTCCCTCATCCAGAAGTTGAACGGCAGATTGGACCTGGGCGGACTTGACGCCAAGCTCGTCGGCAATGCGCTGGAAAATCGGAGTCATGAAGCGGTGTACCTTTGGTGCTCTGAAAAAGTAAATTGGTGCTCTGAAAAAGTTGTGTCAGCAGGAACCGGAGACGCAGTCATCGAATGGGCGGATTATAGCGAAAGGCTCCGGATGCAGCCATGCAAGCTGCACTGCTGGTTCGAGTCCGGACGATCTCA
>Ga0209075_1002766_pt1 | contig 15157 bp, 7 predicted proteins | sample Stecom2011_FD_187523 | JGI IMG/M metagenome (GOLD analysis project Ga0209075, IMG submission 187523) | Agricultural soil microbial communities from Utah to study Nitrogen management - Steer compost 2011 (SPAdes) (version 2) | ecosystem: Environmental > Terrestrial > Soil > Agricultural land... | reverse complement strand
TTCACAACTCCCTTGTAGCGACCTACAACTGTCTGAATGTGATTCTTCATTCTCTCTTTCAATACATCAGGGCTTACATTCTCTCCATTTTCATCAACACAAAACCATTGAGGCAATTGTGAGTGCCAAATAAGACAATGACCAACAATGTTTAAATTGTTGTCTACTCCAAACTTAACAAATTCATCTGCATCACTGAAATCATATTCTCCTTCAGCAGTAAAAAGCTCACCGCTTTTCATACAGTTCTCAGCTACTATCGAACTAAAATGTTTTTGTATAATCTCTGTAGCAAGTGTGTCTCTACCCGAAGACTGTCTGGTGTTAAGGGCAACACCCAGTTCAAATTTATCTTCCAGTACATCTTTTAATCCCGGCTCTTTTTTTGTTTCCGAGCTTCCGCATGCCATTAAGGTTGCAGTTAACAGTAATAATAAAATTTTCATACTCATAATTTTTAGTTAATATAATATAGTAAATTAGCGCTTTCTTATATTGTAATTAATACAAATATAGTATCATTAAATTGATTTTAGCAAACCTACGTTAAGAAAAGTTGATAAAATATTCGTTATTGATATTTCTCAGTTCTGTAATACGCGTGTTAATAAAAACTCCTCCTGTCAAACATTATGGAGTAAGACAGGAGGAGGCATAATTAATTAACTAACTTTAATCTAAACAAACTACTTAAAAAGAAGTGGCGCAAACTCACGAAGCGACCTTCTCCATGTTAACCATTCATGTGCACTACCGGGCGATTCATAATAAACTACATTTTGAAGCCCTTTGCCCTGTAACGCTTCAGCAAAAGCTTTTACCCTTTCTGGTCGTTCTTCCGAGCCAATGCTTAGAAACATAAGTTTAATATTTTCATTAAACTTTTGTGGATTGGCAAAAATGCCGTCATACAGTTGGTCAATCTGTTCCACTGAACCGGCACCGCCACTGAATCCACCCAAGTATGCAAATTTGTCCAGATTAGGCATCACAACTTGAAATGTATGTCCGCCACCCATCGAAAGGCCTGCCATTGCACGGCTCTCGCGATCTGTTTTAGTGCGGAAAGATGAGTCAATCATTGGAACAATCTCTTTCACCAGCAATTCAGGAAAAATACCACGCATACGTGAGCTCATTGCCGGCCTCTCCCTCCTGCTTGTCTGCGAAGCAGCAGGAGTATCTGCCCCTGCAAGGAATGCATTCATCCTTGGATCGTCAAATCTTTGAACCATTTCACTTCCTGGGAGTGACGCATAACCACGATCCATAACAACAATCATAGGAACAGCTTTTCCTTCGGCGATAAGGTTATCCATGATATTACCCATACGTCCCTGAAATACCCAACCTGTTTCATCTTCACCACCACCATGTTGCAAATAAAGTACAGGGTAACGTTTATCTAAATCCTGATCATACATAGGGGGAGTATATACATAGCAATTACGCCATGCCTGAGTCATTTCCGACCAATATTTTTTCATTCTAATTTCACCATGTGGTACATCTTGAGTTTTATCGTAATCCAATCCCTCAGGTATTTCTATGGCACTCACCCATTTGCTCATTCCGTAGTAAGATTTGGTGGCTGGATCTGCAACGTACACACTGTCTATTATAAGTTGATAATAATGAAACCCCACTGCCTCTGGTTCTGGCGATACATATGTCCAATAACCGTCGGCTTCCCTAGTCATAGGTCCACGAAAGCTTATCTGTACTTCTTTTGCATTGGGTGCAAATACTCTAAAATATGTATGTCCCTTATCATCTACACGAGGCCACTGCACACCTGCCAAATTATGCTCGTTTGGGATGGATCCTTCGGGAAACTCCTGTGCATTAACCAGCAGCGGCATTATAAGTAGTGATAAAATTAAAAACTTTGTTCTTTTCATCATGTTTTTTTATTTTTAAATACTAATCCATTAAATATTGACTACCAACCTGGATTCTGAACTATGTTAGGATTAATTGAAGTCACATTGTAGGGGTAGGGGAACCACTCGTGTTTGCCTTCTTTAAAACCAACAGATAAACCAGCGTTTGGTTCAGAATATGTTAGGTAACCTCTATGAGCAGGCTCATTGTCATTTATAAATGCATCTTTTAGTGAAGGAATACGTGATCCAGCTTTTTTAGCTTTTTCAAATTCACCCCAACGTTTCATATCAATCCATCGTGAGCCTTCCATCCATAACTCATAATTCCTTTCTTTCTTCACGTCATCCATAGTTAAGGAAGTGCTTACATAGTCTGATCCCGCACGTTGCTGCACCATTTGAAGATACTGGAGACCATCATTGTCATTGGTTTGTGCACAAGCCTCAGCATACATAAGAAGTACATCAGCGTAACGCATTATGATAAAGTTGTTGAATCTATACCAGTTGGTAGAACGGTCTTCGGCAGCAACAATATGTTTTCTTTGAAGATATTCAGACTGTCCATATAATCCGTCAGGATTTATTATACCCCTTTCAGGATCGGCAAGCTTTTGTGCTTTGGTCATACTGTTTATATCTCCATTATCGCTAGGCCATTCAAGTTCTGTTAAAAACTCTTCATAAGTAATTATTGTGGCCTTTCGTCGATAAGAATCTCCGTCGTTCGCCGCAAACTCTCTTGCAAAAGTTTCTTCAACTGCAAGACCACCCCATCCTTGGTCGGCCTGCATTGTAGGAGATGCAGCCAGTCGAGACGATCTCCATCCCCATAAATTCATTTCCATCCAAGTAGAACGTTGAATTTTTCCATCCCAGTCGCCAATGCTAGCGTTATTTATTAGGTTCAACTCAAAAACTTTCTCTGGAGCACCGTCACCCGACAGATGAAATAGTTTTCCGAATTCCTCACCAGGAACAAGTTCATACTTACCTGATGATATTACGCTTTTAAGTGGTGCCTTAGCCGCTGCATAATCGCCGGCATTAAGAAGGGCTTTTCCTTGAACAGCCTGAGCAAAACCTTTTGTAACTCTTACAGCACCATCCTTGTCGGCTGGACTTTTGCGTTCGTCTAGATACTGTACCGACTCTGCACATTCATTAGCACACCATCTAAGTAGCTCTTCGTGTGTTCCATCGAAATTCACAGGCTTTTCTTCTGGCTCTAACAAGCGGTCTACTAGAGGTGGGGTGCCCCATGCAAATGCTGCCATCATATGAGCCCAGGCACGTATCACTCTGGCTTCAGAAATACAGCGGTCTTTAACAGCACTCTCACCATATTCAAAGTTGTCTATTACAAGGTTTGAGTGATAAATAACATAGTATAATCTACTATACATAAGTGAAACCACAGCGCTTTGTGAATCAAAACGAAATTCATTGATGCTTGCAAACTGATCGTTGTCTCCATAAAATTCTCCTGCTGCAAGCACATTATCTGCAGTATAATTGAATATAATATTATAAGGAACGTAAATACCATCATTACCACCAATGTTTGTGATAAAGTCTGCATACAAATTTACTAGTGCCGATTCGGCATCTTCATCAGTCTGGTAAAATGAGTCAATACCAATTACTCCTTTTTGAGGAATATCCAGAAGGTCCTCATTACAAGCTGAGAATAGCACAACAGCAGTTAATAGTAGAGGAAATATATATTTTTTCATGTGAATAATTTATTGAATTAGAATGTAATGTTTAAACCAAAAGTAATCTTCTTCGACTGTGGATAAGTACCATTGTCAAAACCTGCACGTTCAGGGGCGGTGCTAACAGTAGCTGTCTCAGGATCAATTCCAGGATATTTTGTAAAAGTAAAGAAGTCATCAAGCGATACATATAACCTAAGTCTATTAATAAGTGCTTTTTGAGTTATCTCTACGGGAAGTGTATAACCTAGTTGCAGCTGTTTAATTTTGAAATATGCTCCGCTAAACATTGAAGCCGATGATCCCCAAAAATGCCAGTCGGTTGCAACTGCTTGAGGATTTGGCATTGATGCATCTTTATTCTCGGGTGTCCAAGCATTGTCATAATAATATCTAAGTGAGTTACGCATTGGAGTATCAGCGCGATATAATACGGTAAAGATGTCATTGCCACCAACCCCTGCGCCAAATACATTTAAATCTAGTCCTTTATATGCTAGGCTGATATTTAAACCATATGTGAAGTCGGGAATTGCTTTTCCTAGATACGTCATATCACCATCAGATATAACACCATCGTCGTTCAGGTCTGATATAATAGCTTCTCCTGTTTCACGATCAACTCCTTCATATTGATAACCTCTGAAATACCAAATTGGATGTCCAACTTCAAAAGCGGTGCGTACAGGGTTATTTGTACCGTCAACTCCACCAGTAGCACCCTCCAATCTCGAGATAGATGGATCTAGGTAGGTAACTTCGTTGTGGAGTGTTGTGAAGTTTGCACTTACAGAGTAACTGAAATCTTCGCCAATATTATCTCTCCATGCTGCTTCTATTTCAAAACCTTTATTAAGCACAGAACCAGCATTAACAGTAGTTTCTGCAACACCTAGTTCAGGAACGGGCTTAATATTTACAAGTAAGTCCTTAGTTTTCTTGTCGTAATAATCTGCAGAAACAGAAAGTCTGTTTCTTAAGAATCTCATTTCAATACCAAGGTCGAGTTGTTCAGAAGTTTCCCATCTTAGATTAGGGTTGGCCAATCCCGAAGGCTTTGAACCGTATGAAGGACCAGCATCATCAACCCCATACTGGTACCAAGAGCTATTGTAAGCAATTGTTGTACTGTACCTGTAGTTGTTTAGAACATTGATATTACCGTTGCTGCCCCATGATGCACGCAATCTTAAGAATGAAAATGTATCAGGATTCAAATTTTCTGAGAAGAATTTCTCATTACTAACTGTCCATCCTGCAGAGAATGATGGGAAGTATCCCCAACGATTATCTGCTGGTAATTTTGATGAGTCGAATGCATCGGCACGGAAGTTAGCCTGCAAGGTGTATCGATTATCAAAAGTGTAAACAAGACGTCCAAAATACGATATTTGTGAAGATTTTCCAGGAAGGTTTCCGTAACTCTTTACTGTTTTCTCTTCTCCATCAACAATATTACTCTTTACATAATCCATATAACGGAAATTTGGTTCGTAACCAGTAAGTATATCTGGTCCCTGTGCACTTGTACTTACATTATCCCAACTGTTCTCGATATATGACATACCTGCCATTGCTGTGATTGCATGCTGATCGATTGTTAGATTATAATTGGCAAAATTTTCAAATTGATAATAAAGACTTGTATTTGCATTTGCAGAAATATTATAATCGTCAGATTTTGCCTGTGGAGTTGCATAATATGGTGTGTTGAAACTATGAGCGTTGCTTTGTGCTATCCTGTATCCCAAACGAGATGTGATAACAAGACCCTTTATAGGTTTTAGATTACCGTAAATCATACCACGCAATGTAATGCCTTTGTTCTCAGAATCTACACGGTCTCTTTGCAACAATGGGTTACCACTATCATCTGTAATATATTTTGAAGTTGCGTAGTATAGTCCATTTTCGGGATTCCTAAGTATATTCTGTCCTTCATCATATGCCTGTTTCATTGTTGGTGCAAACTGATCGGGACTAGAATAGTACACAGGGGTTAACGGGTCAATTGTTAGCACCGAGTTCATCAATGAACCGTATTGGGTCATATGAGGAACAGACTTGGTAGACCATTTTTCTATTGAATTATTGGTACCCACCTGTAACCATTTCTTGATATTATAATCGGCATTAATCTGTGCAGATAGTCGTTTGTACACATCCTTATCACCTCTTACTATACCATCATTATGAATATAATTAAGAGAAGTGAAATAATTACCATTGTTATTACCACCTTGAAATGTCAATGTATGCTTTTGACTCCATGAGGGAGTAAATACAGCATCAAACCAATCGGTATCAGTGCCATCGTAATTGTTTGCCTGTAACTGTGTCTCGATAGGGAGACCCGACATTTTCTTGTATTCTATAAAATCGGCAGCACCAAATATCTGTGGTAGCCTGGCAAGACTTTGATTAGCATAACTCATATCATATGTTATGGTTGAAGTACCTCTGGCAGATGCACCAGTTTTAGTTGTTACTAATACAACGCCATTACCAGCTTGAGCTCCATAAATAGCAGCTGAAGCGGCATCTTTTAAGATCTCAATTGATTCAATCATAGATGGGTCAAGGTATTGTATGTTATCTACTTGTAGTCCGTCAACAATAAGAAGCGGACCAATATTACCCGAATTGGAAGAGTATCCACGTACACGAATACTTGCACCCTGACCAGGAGCACCAGAATTTGATAACACCTGCACACCCGAAGCCTTACCCTGTAAAGCTGCTGCTGCGTCAGAGGTTACAATGTTTTCTAGTGCATCGGATCTTACAGATGAGATAGCTCCTGATATGTCACTTTTTCTCATTGTGCCATAACCCACCACTACAATCTCATCAAGATCTGTAGCAGTTTCTTGTAATACCGCATTAATTATGGATTGATTGCCAACAACAACTTCCCATGTATCCATACCAACAAATGAATATTGTAGAACCGATTCGCGTCCCGAAACAGCAATATTGTAATTGCCATCAATATCGGTTATTACACCATGTTGCGTACCTTTTTCCACGATGGTAACCCCAGGAATAGGTTCGCCCAGAATGTCTCTAACGCTACCTCTAACTTGCACCTGTGCACTTGAGGTAAGGTATAGACATAAGCCCATAAATAAGAATAGTACTCTTTTTTTCATAAGATAGAGTTTAAATAATGATAATTTAATTATAAAATAATAAAAAAGAAGACATGTGTTTAAATTTCTGTTTAAATTAGTGTCCGCATGTTTACAAAGCATAAAAAAACCACTATTTGAACAGAAGGGAGTTAATAAATCTATAGATAAGGTGGATTTATTTATCAATAATAAAATAATCCTCAGTAATACATAAAAAGTCCTCCTGGTTTATCCAATGTAAATACGTACTTTGCCATTACATGAATCGGACCTCGCTCTGATCCTCCTCGAAAATTATGAGGAGGATCAGGAGAAGGTACGAACGAGATATGGGGATGATTGGGGCTTGCTACAGACATATCTAGGCTTTAATCATGTTCTATTCACTCAATTACTATATTTTAACTAATTTGTTTTAAAGATATGAAAAATAGCGTGCTAAAAAAGAAGGGAATCTCATATATTTTCCTTACATTTTTTTTGTTTTCTGCGATGGCTCAGAATCCTATAATTAAAAATCAATTTACCGCAGATCCAACTGCAAGAGTTTTTGAAGGGAAAATGTATCTGTATACATCTCATGATATTCCTAGTCCGATAGAGCGACTAGAAGAGTGGTTTTGTATGGAAGATTATCATGTGTTTTCTTCAGATAATTTAGTAGACTGGCAAGATCATGGAGTAATTGTGAGTCAGGATAATGTGCCTTGGGTAGCTCCTGAATCATACTCAATGTGGGCACCAGACTGTGTATATAAAGAAGGAAAATATTATTTTTATTTTCCTTCAACACCTGGAGGGGAAGTTATGCGCGGTTTCGGTATTGGGGTTGCCACTTCGGATACTCCATATGGGCCATTTACCCCAGAAGAAAATCCTATCGAAGGAGTTTCGGGGATTGATCCATGTGTATTGATTGACAGCGACGGTGAGTCATATTTATACTGGTCGGGCCGCGGTATGTCTGTAGCCAAATTAAAAGACAACATGCTAGAGCTGGATAGTGAACCCATACAGATAGAGGGTTTGCCCGAAGGTTTTAAGGAAGGTCCTTTTGTTTTTAAAAGAAACGATACATACTATTATACATTTCCATGGGTGCGTGAAGAAACAGAAACTTTGGCATATGCAACAGGCGATAATCCGATGGGCCCTTTTAAGTTTCAAGGAATTATTATGGAGGAGTCTCCATCAGGATGCTGGACAAATCACCATTCTATTGTAGAATATAATGATCAATGGTATCTTTTTTATCATCACAACGATTATTCTCCTGATTTTGATAAAAACAGGTCTGTTAGAATTGATTCACTCTTTTTTAATCCCGACGGAACGATTCAACAAGTTATACCTACTCTTAGGGGAGTGGGAAATACTACTGCCAACGAAAAAATACATCTCGATAGATATACAGCTATAAGCTCAACAGGTGCTTCAATAGATTATGTTAATATGGAAAACCTGTTTGATGGCTGGAAGCTTATTTTTAACGAAAAAGATGCGTGGTCGACTTACAATAATGTTGATTTTGGCAAAACGAAACATAATATGATTACTGCCAGAATATTATCTAAAGCCGGTGGTACTTTGCATATTAGTATAAATGATGTAGATAGTGGTAACTCAATTATATCAGAATTGAATGTACCGTCAAATTCTAATTGGCAGGAGGTTGAAGTGCCACTAAATATAGCACCTGAAGGGGTTAATAACATCCAAGTTTCACTTGTTAATGAGGGAGATATGGAAATTGACTGGATTACCTTTAAATAAAGTTATGAGTCTGAAAATATTTCACTTGTCTGTTTATTCAATTTAAAAAGTTTCTTGACTAATTATGGAGCTTGGAGTGATATTGTATTGCTTTACAAAACAGCGGGTGAAATATTTTGGATCATTAAAACCAACACGATAAGCAACTTCAGACACATTGTTATTTCTATTTATTTCTAATAGTCTTTTAGCTACTTTAAGTCGATATAGAAGAATAAACTTTACAGGTGGTATTCCCGAAAGTGTAATAAACTTTTTATATACTATCGTGTAACTCATGTTTAAATGAACTACTAGTTCTTTTACTCCAAAATTTGAGTCTTCGTAATTCTTGTCGATAATTTCTATAACCTCTTTCATAAATTGTTGATCTGTATATCCGGCATCGAGCTCAGATAAATTCATTTCGCCATCGATAAACCTCTTTTGTCGTAAATCTAGGTTTTTCATTATAGATTCTATCTGAACCATGAGCATTGTTTCATCAAAAGGTTTTGTGATATATCCATCAATCCCTTTCTCAAAGCTCTCTATATATGATTTTTCGCTTGAGTTGGCGGTAAGCAAGAGAAATGGAATATGACATAACTCGATGTTTTCGCGTATCCGTTTACATAAGTTAGCCCCATCGCATTTGGGCATCATTAAGTCGGAGACAATTATATCAGGTATTATTTTTTTTGCTTCTTCAAAACCTGCCTCTCCATTATTTGCTTCGGCAACATTAAATTTTGAAGAAAGAATCTTTTTTATATAAGCTCGCATATCTGGATTGTCCTCAACAAGTAAAAGATTTGACTTTTCTTTATCAATGGGGATGAATGGAATAATTGTGTCTTCTATAGTAACTGGTTTTGAAAATGCTTGCTCATTAACTATTTCAATATTTTCTGCAACAGATATTGGAAAGTAAAATCTAAAAGATACTCCAATGTTTTCTGACGATTTTAAGACAATTGTGCCATTAAGCAGGTCAACTAACTTCTTAACTATATGTAGCCCTATTCCTGTGCTGCTTTGACCATATTTAGAATATTCTTTATGTTTAGATGACCTGTAATAACGGTTGAAAATTATCTCTTTTTCATCGTCATCAATAACACTGCCGCTATTGGTTACAGATATATATTGAAGTAATTGACCCGACTCTAGATCTCTAAACTGATTGGCGTGAATAATTACCTTGCCCATGTTGGGGGTGTATTTTACAGCATTGGACAACAAGTTAAAGAGTATTTTATGAATATTCTCTTTGTCGGCTACCACAAAATCGTGACTTAGCTTATAATATGTTTCTAGTTCTATATCACTTGAATTAAAAAGACTTGAGAAATCGGAGGCTGTTTGATTTAGAAGTTTCTCTAGATTAAAAGTCGTTGGATGCAAGATCATGTTGTTGGTGTCTATCTTTTGAAGGTCGATGAGCTGATTGACCATTGAAATAAGATAGCGAGCATTCCTTTCAATCATTTCTAAATCTTCATTGATAGAGATGTCTTTGTTTTTACTCAGTAATTGAGCTGTTGGTCCTAATATTAATGTTAAAGGGGTTTTAAATTCATGGGCAGTATTTATGAAGTACGATAATTTTTCTTTGTTCATCTCCTCCATTTGTGATGAAATTTTATAAATCTCGTTCTTTTGTTTATTAATCTCTTCGTTTTGAGCTTGTAACTTATTGTTTTTATCAGTTATATCGGCTTGTGAATCTTCTAATTTTGTTATTGTATCGACTAATTCAGCTGTACTCTCTTCAATTTTTGTTTTTAATAGTTTCTGAATATTTTTTTGTCTTTGATAATATGATATAATAACATACGAAATAATTGCCATGCATAAGAGTATGATTAATGAATAGAACCATGTTGTTTTAAAAAAGGGAGGATGTATATGTATGGTGAGAAAGGTATGTTCAGACGACCAAGTATTGTCTCTATTTGTGCACCATACTTCAAATGTATATTTACCAGGATCTAGATTTGTGTATTTTGCGTTTCTGTTTACCAGTCCCACTTTTATCTTATTATCTAATTCTACAATACGGTGAAAATAGTAGATTTTGTTCTGACTCTGATAGTCGAGTGCGCTGAACGAAATTTCAAATGAATTTTCTGGAGGAAAGAGATGTATCTCACTGGCATGTATAATGGAGGTTTTTAGATTTTTATTATCTATATAGGGTATTTTTTCACGACCATTACTTATAAATTGAGTTAGAGTTACAGTTCTTTCTTTTTCTTTAGGCAGATTAATTTGAGTGTTGAATTCAATTAATCCATCTGTAGTTCCAAGTAGTATTAGATTATCGGCTGTTTTACATCCAGATCTTTGATAAAATTGCTGTATAGGTAACCCGTCATCAATATCAAATTTAATTGCTTTGTTGCTGAAGGTATTAAATATATAAATACCTCTAAAGGTACTTATCCATAAATTTTGGTACTCATCTTCTATTATACTTGATACACTTGTTTCGGTAAGACCTGCGCGACCGGCGAAGTTGGTAAAAGTGTAGTTGCCTTTAGCACTGTTTCTATTGAGCATATATAATCCGTTGCCTCTGCTACCTATATAAATATCGCCACTTTTAGTTTCAGTGATTGTGGTTATTTTATCTATAATTTTACTTTCAGGATCATCCAATTTATGCTTATAATGAATAGATTCATACCCATTCCTATAGTCTGTAAGATCAATAACATATACTCCATTGCCACCTATCCACAAACGAGATTTAGAATCTACAAAAATAGTATTTAAATTAGCAGGTACCTCTCTATTACTTGAGTAATGTCGTAAACGATTGATAGATTGAGTTGAAAAATCTAGACTCTGGATATGGCTACTTGTACATATCCAAAGAGAATTTCTGAGAGAGTCGATATGAATATCATGAACATCGTTTGATACGAGACCAGAATTCTCTTTTGTAAAGTGTTCAAAAATGGGGTTACTTAAATTTTTATTTAACAGCTTTTGAATTCCACCACCAATAGTGGATATCCAGTAATCGCCCTTAAAATCTTGTACTATGTCTGTTATATTGTTGCTCCCTAATGAGTTGTGCGTTTCCGAATCGTGTTTGTAAAATGAGAAGTTGTTTTCTCCTTTTCGTTTAATTGCTAGTCCACCATCAACTATACCCACAAGTATATTACCCTGCTTATCTTCGATAACAGCACTAATGATTAGAGAATTACCATTCTCGAAATTGTTTAAAGCACGTGTATATGATATTTGCTTGGGTTCTAATATATTAACACCTCCTAGGTCGGTGCCAGCCCAAATGGAATAATCATCGTCTATGAATATTTTGTTTATTATATTGCTATTTAGCGACTTAGATTCAGACTCTTTCTTAATAACCACAAATTGGTTGGTTCTAGACAGGATATTAATACCATTTCGGGTTGCAACAATGATTTCACCCGAATCATTCTTTTCAATATCCATTACTATATTAGAAGAAATGCTTTGTGGGTTTTTGGGATCATGTTGATAATGAGTGTAATAATTACTTATAGTGTTTATTCCATATAAACCGTTTGTTGTTCCAGCCCATAAATAATCTCCAAATGAAAAGAAGCAGTTAATGGTTTGATCAGAAATGTCAATGTTTGAGGGTATAGGTATATTTACGTAATTGTTGGGAGAGCTAAATGAGTATCTTAGCAATAAATTATTACCACCAACCCAGATGTCATTGCCATGTTTTTCTATACTTCTAACATCCACTTCATTTTTTAGCAAATTAACTTTTGTCACTTCCCTGTTACTGTTAAGGATAACGTGTGAAAAACTATTGTTACTGCCTATCAATAGATTTTGATACTCATCAATGAAGATAGTTTGTACAGGAGAGGTGAGGATTTCTTTGTTTTCACCCTCGTAATTTTTAAAGAAAATAATATTTTCGCGCTGCAAATCTATTCTAAAGATGCCTGCATCTGAAGCTATCCAAAGATTATGATATTTATCTTCTTTAATATCGTGGATGTAACTGCTTTCAATGAATAAATTAGGGCTATCGGAGTTGGCAGAATAGTGTTTGAACTCGTATCCGTCAAATCTTTCTAATCCATAGGAAGTACCAAACCACATGAATGAATTGTAATCTTTGTGAATTGCATGAACCGAATTGTCGGATAAGCCATTATCGATTGTTAGATATGAAAAATTATATTCATTAAAACTATGATTCCCTTGTTGAGCAACTACAGCTATGACGCAAAAAAGATTTATTATAATAGTAGTTTTTATTCTCATCTTTGTTAGGTGTTTGATATCATTAACAAACATACAGTTTTTTTTTAAATAACCTATCTGTAATAAGTACAATAATGAAAATAAAAATTTAGGAGACAAAAAATTGAATTACAATTTTTGCCTCCTATGGGTGTGCTCTATATTAGTTAAACACGAGCTATGTAGCTGTTAATTAGGGTTGTGGATGTGAAGTGTGCCTTCGCTAGTTTGTTCTACAAATTGCATCGTTCCATCGGAATTATAATGTAGTTCTTCTATGCATACTGCTCTTCTCCCTATTGCGCCTGGGCGACCATCAACTGTAAGCGTTGCATTGTGGTAGAAAAAATACCATTTGTTGTTGAATTCTGCAATTCCTGGATGAATAGTAAAACTGTTTTCTGCCATTCCTGTAAGTTCTCCATGAGGAGTCCAAGGTCCCTCCATTGAATTTGATGTTGCGTATGAAATAGTCTCTCGTCCTTCTCCCATTGATGCATATGTAAGATAATACAGATCGTTTCTTTTGTGTAACCACGGACCTTCAACAAAATTAGGAAGATCAACCACTTCTATTTCACCATCAAGTTCAACTAAATTAGGCTTAAGTTTTACTAAAAAGCAGGTGCCATTTCCCCATGAGAGCCATGCTTGTCCATTATCATCTATGATAAAAGTTGGATCAATATCATTCCACCATCCACGTGGTTCGTTTGATGTCATATCGTCTGTAATCAGTGGCTTTCCAATAGGGTCTGTAAATGGACCTGTGGGACTATCACTTACAGCCACACCAATAACTTTGCTATTGTATGGCTTTCCTGCTTGAAGTGAAGTGTAATAATAAAACTTACCATCATGCTCAATTACTTGTGAAGCCCAAGCTTCGCCAATGCCCCACTCGAAATCGGTGGGTTTGAGCACTGCTCCATGGTCTGTCCATGTTTTCATATCTTTGGTTGAGTAGCAGAGCCATTCGGTAATATTAAATTCATGTCCCCCCGAGGCGGTGTCTTGTCCTTCATAATATTCATCATGACCTACATATAAATAAAGTGTTCCCTCATGAACGAGTGGAGCAGGATCTGCAGTGAATTTGTCTTTTACTAGCGGATTGCCTGTATATTCGAAAGTTGTTTTTGTCTCTTTTTGTGCGCATGCCGCCATTAAAGCAAGTATACTGATTAGTAGTGCAATATTTCTCATATATAAGTTAGTATTGTTGATTTTTATAAAAATCTATTATTAAACAAAAGTTATTAGTGATTTCTGAAATTCCATTTAGAATTATCACTGTTCATATCAAATTTTGCAAGGGTAGGAGTGCTGTCGCCTGATGAAACCAAAGCAAGGTCTTCATCACAACCGGGAACTTTTTTTGGCATTATACGGTAAGTTCCATCTGTCAGCTGATCTATTCTCCATAATTGTTCAGGTTCACCGTTGAATTCAGGTACAGTTATTACTTCAGCCTCTGCAGTTGCTGCTAAAGCCCTGTTTGTACCTTCAATGGTGATCTTGTAATATGGACCTCCAAAGTAACCGCCGGCTTCCGGTACTGCTGTTATTGTCCATCTCTGATGCGGACGTACCATATAATCGCCGATTCTAACATCAATATTACCTTCCGGCCATGTTTCAATAACATCTTCCAGTTTTTGTGATGGTATTGCTACTATAGGTTCTTCAACATCCCGATTGGGTCCTCGCCTTCTGCCGGGCATTCTCACAAAATCTACTGCCAGCTCCAGACTGTATCCTCTTCTTTCGGATTCGATCTTGTAGGTGCCTTCTTTCAGATTTTCTCCTGCTACTGGCCAACCATCTTTCCATAATAATGGGAGTATTCCCAAAACACTTCGACCGCTTTGGTCAAGATCGGCTTCGTAATGACAAGACATTTTTTCTACTCCTTCTTCAAGTATAGTGCGCCCAAAGTGTCCGGGCCCTATTAGTCTGTCTCTTGCTGCAACAACCAGTTTACCGCCTCCCTTAAGCATTTCTCTGCCCATGTTGTCGATATAAGGTCCGGTAACATTTCTTGAGCGGCCTACAACTATATTATAGGTTGAGTTAGCCCCATCACAGCAGGTGCCGTGTGTGCCCAAGAGATAATACCATCCGTCGCGGTATTCCAGATCTGTTGCTTCACAATCGATAGCGATATCTATGGCTTCATTTCCTTTCATCCTTTCTCCTGTTAGTGGATCGAGTTCTATCAGACGAATAAAGCCGAAATATGTTCCGTAAGAACACCATAACCGACCATCATTTGGATCGAGCAGTAGGCCAGGGTCTATGGCATCGTTATCTTCCACACCATCGGACTGAGCTACAAGAATAGGTTCAGAAAATTCAAAATCGGGAGAATTAGGATCGAGTGTTTTGTTCCACATGGTAA
>Ga0209075_1002765_pt1 | contig 15158 bp, 13 predicted proteins | sample Stecom2011_FD_187523 | JGI IMG/M metagenome (GOLD analysis project Ga0209075, IMG submission 187523) | Agricultural soil microbial communities from Utah to study Nitrogen management - Steer compost 2011 (SPAdes) (version 2) | ecosystem: Environmental > Terrestrial > Soil > Agricultural land... | reverse complement strand
AAATAGATTAATCCAACAAACCAATGCTTATAAAAACGGAAAAATCATTTATTTAGATGCAGAAATCTGGTATTTATCCGGTGGTGGCATTACCTCTATCAATAAAATGATTGATGAAATAGCTAGTAATTTATAATTGAAAATATGTCAAAACCAAATAAAGCAGCCGCTCGGAAAGTATTCAATTTAAAATCAAAAGAATACCTTACACCTCATTACATCCGGATCACATTAAGCGGAGATGTTTCTGTTTTCAGGAATACGACCATCGGAGATAACAACAAAATTTTTATTCCTCCAAAAGGTGTTTCAAAAGTATATTTACCAGAATTAGATCCAGAAAACAGTACTTGGATTCATCCACCGCAAGAAGTAGCTCCTTTTGTGAGAACTTATACCCATATGGGCATTGATGTAGAAAAAGGGGAACTCATCATTGATTTTGTCAATCATAGTGAAAATGGTCCTGCTTCTGCTTGGGCAATTAATTCCGTGATCGGTGACGAATTGGGTGTTGCTATGCGAACGGAACCGAAAGAATTATTTCCAAAGGAAGCTGATTGGCTTCTTTTAGTAGGAGATTTAACGGCCTTGCCAGTCATTAGTTCCATTTTGAAAAAATTGCCCAAAACTGTTAAAGGTGTTTGTATCATCGAAGTTCCAACGAAAGAAGATGAGCAGGTTTTAGAAACAAATGCAGCAGTTGACTTTATTTGGTTATACAATTCACATCCCGAAATTGATAGTGAATTAGCCAATGAAGTGAAAAAAGTAAAATTAGGAACTGCAAACAAATTTGGATTTGTAGCTTGTGAGTTTTCTTCGGTAAAAGAAATTAGAAGTTATTTGAGAAAAGAAATCGGATGGACTTCGGCAGAACTCCAAGCGTATTCTTATTGGAAAAGCGGTGTGGCTGAAGACAAATCGGTTACGGATCGGCAAACCGAAAAGAATTCAATAGCCTGAAGCATATTATAAAAAACTGCGATTAAAATAATAACCGCAGTTTTTTTTTATATTTCGTTACTATCCAACTATTTAAAATATGTTACTTAATCAAATTTTGAGGCAAAATCTAAATAGGTATTTAAAGATTGTAACAAAAACTTAGCTGTATCTTCTTTAGTTAAATTACCATTTTCATCAAAATAATCCTGAACATTAGCCAAATACAATTCCGGTTGTTGCATTGTCGGCATATTTAAAAACGTCAACATTTGTCTTAAATGATGATTGGCACCAAAGCCAGAAATACCACTAATTGATGAGGAAATAACCATAGCTGGTTTGGCATTCCAAACGTTTTGACCATAAGGACGAGACCCCACATCGAGTGCATTTTTTAAAGCTGCAGGTACAGATCTATTGTGTTCTGGGGTAATAAAAATAACACCGTCCAGCGATTTGACTTTTTCTCTAAACGGACTATAAACAGCCGGTTCTCCTTCTTGATCATAATCCTGATTATACAAAGGTAGATTTGCAATTTCTATCTTTTCAAAACGGTAATCTTTAGAAGCATTTTGGATAAGAAACTCAGCGATTTTTTTAGTAAATGCCTCTTTACGTATAGAGCCTACGACAACTCCAATTGTTTTTTCTTTCATAATTTTATTGTTTAAGATTGATACGAAAGGTACTTAAAAACTATTGATTGACAAAATTTTAAGAATAAAATCCGGAATATTTTTTTTACATTACTTCGAAAAAAAACACACAGAATCTTTGTTTTTATTCTATCTTTGTAAGACAACCTTTATACCAAGGTATTAACAAAACGATTTTCAAATGAAAACAACGGTAATGAGAAACATTTTTCTATCATTAAGCGCTCTTTTTATGTTTGCTTGTTTTGGCGGCAAAAAAGTTTATACAGTAGATGAAACAACAAAAAACAAAATAGCAGATATGGAAAACAACAAAACAATTTACGACTTTAAAGTGGAAACTATTACAGGCGACACTTTGGATTTGGCAAGTTTAAAAGGCAAAAAAGTATTGATTGTAAACACCGCTTCAAAATGTGGACTAACCCCGCAGTTTGAACAATTAGAACAATTATATAAAGAGTATAAAGATCAAAATTTTGTTATTATCGGGTTTCCATCCAATGATTTTATGAGTCAGGATCCGGGAAGTAATGAAGAAATTGCTGAATTTTGTCAGATAAATTACGGTGTAACTTTTCCTATGATGGCAAAAGTAGTGGTGAAGGGAAAAGAAAAACATCCGTTATATCAATATCTTACAGAAAAATCACAAAACAAAATTGATGACTTTGATATTGAGTGGAATTTCCAAAAATTTCTTGTCAATGAAAATGGAACCATTGATAAAGTGATTAGCCCGCGAATCTTGCCCAATGCACCAGAAATAGTGGATTGGATTAAGGGATAAAAACAACTTATTAGAGCGGCAAAATGCCGCTTTGTTTTTGTAAAAGTAACAGTTCCTTTATTTAATATTTATTTCACACCAACTTTAACAGCAACAAAAAGTTGTTAATGCTTTCCTTATTTTTACCTTTAAAATAATTGAGCGAAAAACCATCTTTTTGTCGTAACTTTAAAGAAAAATTTATGGCTCGCACTCCATCCAATATGTTAGCGTTAGGCACCTCTGCTCCTGTATTTTCACTTTGGGATACCACCACACAAAGACAAAAATCTTTTGAAGAAACAAAAGGCGAAAAAGGCACCTTAGTTTTTTTTATTTGTAATCATTGTCCGTTTGTGCATCACGTTATAGAAGAAGTAGTTCGGATTTCAAATGATTATCGTGTACAAGGCATTGGATTTATTGCTGTTTCCAGTAATGATGTTCGTAAATATCCTCAGGATGCTCCCGATTTGATGACTGAATTTGCGTTTAAAAACAGATTTAATTTTCCTTATTTCTATGATGAAACCCAACAAGTAGCCAAAGCTTATGACGCTGCCTGTACGCCCGACTTTTATTTGTTTGACGCTTCAAACCGGTTGGTTTACCGCGGACAACTTGATGATTCACGTCCCACCAATGGTGTTGTGGTAAGTGGATCAGATATTAGAAATGCGATTGATGCAATACTTTATAACCGAAGAATCAATGAATTACAAAAACCGAGTATTGGATGCAATATTAAGTGGAAATTAATATAATAATCCAATACTTTTTATACCTTTGCATCCACTATATTCCTTTATGAATATGAAAAAAATAGTTGGTGTAAAGTACGAATTGTATTAAGCACTTGCCGCAAAAAGCACTATTAAATGTAATATTTTAAGGAAATAGTTATTTTTTTTAAAGGATTTAATTAACAACAAAGAATTATTGCATTTAAAAAACCTATGTTACATCAAAAATTTTTAAATCGATTTGTAATCAGACAGGTAATTTGGGCTTTTATAATTACCTATTTAGCTGCTGCATTATACTTGGTTTTCATTAATGGCTATAGCTATCTAACATTAATTGTTCCCGCAGTTTTATTTTACCTTGCCTTTAAAGATGCCTTTCAGACCAAACATACCATTCGTAAAAACTATCCGATTATTGGACGTTTACGTTATATGCTGGAAGAAATTCGTCCGGAATTACGTCAGTATTTCTGGGAAGGCGAATTAGATGGCAAACCTTTCAATCGCCGTGAACGTTCGATTGTTTATCAAAGAGCAAAAAACGAAAAACAAACTGTTGCCTTTGGTATGCAAGACGACCCGAACCGACTTGGTTATGAATGGGCATCACATTCTGTATATCCAAAGACTATTTCTGACTTTAACTTCAGAACGCTGATCGGAAACGAACAATGTTCACAGCCTTATAATGCCAGTATTTATAACATCAGTGCGATGAGTTATGGTGCATTGAGCAAAAAAGCCATCTCTTCTCTAAACAAAGGAGCAAAATTAGGCGGGTTTGCCCATAATACTGGTGAAGGAGGAATTTCTCCATATCACAGATCAGGTGGCGATCTGATCTGGCAAATTGGAACAGGGTACTTCGGCTGTCGGGACGAACACGGATTCTTTAGTGATGAACTGTTTAAAGAACGTTCGCAATATCCAGAAGTAAAGATGATTGAGCTTAAACTATCACAAGGTGCAAAACCCGGACACGGAGGTTTGCTGCCTGCGGGAAAAAACACGCTTGAAGTTTCACAAATCCGTAATGTAAAACCTCATACAACTATTCACTCGCCTTCCTCTCACTCAGCATTCAGCAATTCGACAGAGTTGGCACATTTCCTTGGTAAATTACGTACCTTGAGCGATGGAAAACCCATTGGGTTCAAAATATGTATCGGACGTAAAGACGAATTTATTTCAATTATTAAAGCGTTTAGTGATACCGGAATTTATCCTGATTTCATTACTATCGACGGTGCCGAAGGTGGTACAGGTGCTGCTCCTTTAGAGTTTATAGATTATATGGGAATGGCATTGTCAGACGCATTGGTTCTTACCGATGAAGTTTTAAAACAATATAATATCCGTGAACAAGTAAAAATCATTGCTGCAGGAAAGGTTATTTCTGCTTTTGATCTGGCAAAAACAATGGCATTAGGTGCAGATGCTTGTTACTCTGCCCGTGGAATGATGTTTGCATTAGGATGTATTCAGGCATTAAAATGCGACAGCGGTGAATGTCCGGTTGGTATTGCTACGCAAGATCCTTTGTTATTTGAAGGTATGGATGTTACCGACAAATCGGTACGTGTGGCTACATTTCATAAAAATACGATGAAAGCCTTTGGAGAGTTTATAGGAGCCTGTGGTTTTTCCAAGCCTACAGAAATTAGTCCTGAAGTTTTCCATAAACGTATCGAACACGGAAGAAATATGAGCTTTGCAGAGATGTATTTTAAAGACTCAATACGAAAAAAATAAAAAAAGTTTTTAAACTAAAAAGAAGACCAAAATTGGTCTTCTTTTTTTTAATATTTCTCTAAAAACTACCTCAAGAAGTTTGTTTGATTTCCGCTAAAGAGAATTGCTTTTTGCTGTCCTTCAGAGGTACATAAAACATATATCAGATATTTTCCATAATATGCTAAAGTTTTTCTCCACAATATATAACATCACCTATCGGTGCATTAAGATTTATTGAGAGAATTACAGTCATTCTAAAAAAACTATACGAACTTGTCTTGACTTTTTTGATTGAAGTGAAGAATAGTTGTTTTTGTTCTGTTTAAAGACTTTTTTACACTGCATATCAGAGCTATAGGGTAAGAAAAAAACAAAAAAGAGGGCAACAAGAGCATTTTGTAGCCACTTGAAAAAAGTCAAGATGAATTCACTGTAAAAATAAAAATACCTCTTAAAACTAAGAGGTATTTTCATTATTATTTTACTTCAACTAATTCTACATCAAAAATCAACGTAGCATTTGGAGGAATTACCCCACCGGCACCATTAGCACCATAACCCAATTGTGAAGGAATCACAAAACGTGCTTTATCGCCCACGTTCAATAACATAATCCCTTCGTCCCAACCTTCGATGACCTGACCGACACCAACCGTAAATTCAATAGGTTGTTTGCGTTTAAAAGAGTTATCAAACTCTTGTCCATCAATCAATTGTCCTTTGTAATGAACCGCTACTTTATTACCTTTCACGGCGCGTTTTCCCGAACCTCTGTGTATGAACTGATAACGCAATCCACTCTCTGTAGTTTCAAAACCGGCAGCAATTTTATCCAATTCAGCTTCCATTTTAACTTTCTCTTCTAAAATACGCTTTTCACGAGATCCTTCAAAAGTTCTGAAAGCTTCTACTGCATTCCATTTTTCGGCTTCCTCTCCTATTCTGATAATTTCTACACTATCCATCGTATCTTCTTGTGCAATAGCATCTACAACGTCCTGACCTTCTACAACGTGTCCAAAAACGGTATGATTATTATCTAACCAAGGGGTCGGAATGTGGGTAATAAAAAATTGAGAACCATTGGTTCCTTTTCCGGCATTTGCCATAGAAAGTATTCCTGGCTTATCGTGTTTCAATTCAGGGTGAAACTCATCATCAAACTTATAGCCCGGACCACCAGAACCTGTTCCTGTTGGATCACCTCCCTGAATCATAAAATCAGGAATTACTCTGTGAAATTTCAATCCGTCATAATACGGTTTACCTTGTGGAAGTACTGTGTTTTCTAAATTTCCTTCGGTCAAAGCTACAAAGTTTCCTACTGTTCCCGGCGTTTTGTCATAAGTTAGTTTTACTAAAATCGCTCCTTTTGGAGTACTAAATTTTGCGTAAATTCCGTTTTCCATAATTATAAATTTACTACAAAGATAAGATTATTTCTTTTTATGGATAGGGAAAGTGTGATTAAACACACTAAATGAGCTACAAACTACCTAAATACTGCTCTAATTTATCTGGCAGAATAATAGTAGCCTGAACTCGATTATAAAATTGAGATTCATATTTCAATAGGTAAGTAAGATACGAACGTTTTTTTAAGAAGAAATAGCGGGTTGTTTTGAGTAAAAAAGGCAAAAAACTTAATTAATAATCCTGATAATCAGCGATATGAATTCAAGGGAAGAATCGAGCTCAGGTTAGGGAACACATAATGATGCGAATTAAGGTTTGAAAATGTACATTGAAAACTAACGCTTTAAAAAGCAGAAAAAATTAAAATTAAATTCTCAATAGATCATAACCTACTGGAAATAAGAAATACTTTGAATCCGACCCTTAATTCGCATTAATGGGAATGTTTTACACTCACAATCCAGAAATTAAATTAAATTTCGGCTTGTAGAAATTATTTGTGATAATTCGAAACCATCACCCTTTTTATCAATCTTTTTGTCTAATTTTACTTCTGCAAACCAAAACAATAATTAATGTCAGTAGCAAAAAAAGATTATAAAATAGTGACTACCAAGTCGCTTTTTGATATGAAACAAAACGGAGAAAAAATCTCTATGCTTACGGCTTACGATTTCACTATGGCAAAAATTGTAGATTCTGCCGGAGTAGATGTTATTTTAGTAGGCGATTCGGCAAGTAATGTGATGGCAGGTCACGAAACCACGCTTCCCATTACTTTAGATCAGATGATTTATCACGCCGCTTCGGTAGTTCGTGCCGTAAGTCGTGCTTTGGTAGTCGTTGACCTTCCGTTCGGAACCTATCAGTCCGATCCCAAAACGGCTTTACATTCAGCCGTCCGTATTATGAAAGAAAGCGGTGCCCACGCATTGAAATTAGAAGGTGGCAAAGAAATTAAAGACGGAATCAAGAAAATATTAGGCGCTGGCATTCCCGTAATGGGTCACTTGGGGCTTACACCTCAGTCGATTTATAAATTTGGAACTTATACTGTGCGAGCCAAAGAAGATCAGGAAGCACAACAACTGATTGAAGATGCTAAAATGCTGGAAAAAATAGGTTGTTTTGCCATTGTTTTAGAAAAAATCCCTGCAAAATTAGCCGAAGAAGTTGCAAAAGCAGTTGACATACCTATCATTGGTATTGGAGCTGGCGGTGGCGTGGACGGTCAGGTTTTGGTCATTCACGATATGATTGGAATGAATCACGAATTCAGTCCAAGGTTTCTCCGTCGTTATATGAATCTTTTCGAAGAGATGACTAAAGCCATCGGACAATATGTAGATGATGTAAAATCACAGGATTTTCCAAACGAAAAAGAACAGTATTAACAAAATCAAGAACTCTTAAAACGAGTTCTTTTTTTAAATCAATCAAATGAAACACATTTCTTTCATTCATACTATTTTATACGTAGAAAATCAACAAAAAAGCACCGAATTTTATGCTAAAATATTTCGGATAAAACCTGAGTTGAATGTTCCGGGAATGACAGAATTTCAATTGGCAGAAAACTTTATACTGGGCTTAATGCCCAACACGGGAATTGCTAAAATTTTACAGAAACACACGCCTCATCCCGAATCAGGGAATGGCATACCAAGATGTGAACTTTATTTATATGTGGACGATTTAGAATTAGAGTTTGAAAACGCATTAGCAAGCAAAGCAAAACTCATCAGTACCATTCAAAACCAAAACTGGGGCGATCGTGTATGCTATTTTGCCGACCCAGACGGACATATTATTGCTTTTGCAGAAAAAATAAAAGACAAATAAACCTTTTTAATCCATCGGAAACATACGCTTGTAATTATTTCCTTACCTTTAACGTAAATTTCCATTTATGCAAAAAACACTTTGGACAATTCTAACTGCCTTTTCGTTTGCAGGAATTTGGGCGCAACAAGATGCTTATCAATTTTCGGGCTATGTATATGACAGCGAAACTCAGCAACCAATTGAAGAAGCACTTGTTAAAATGAACGATGCGTCTTTTGGACTCAAAACAGCTAAAAACGGTTATTTTTATACTTCAAAAGCTTATGGAACATTCACTATTACCATTGAAAAAGAAGGTTTTCAAACATATCAAGAGGTTATCAACCATCAAGTGGCTACAGAAAAAAAGTTTTATCTGATTCCCGTTAATTTTGAAGATGATTTTGAATTTTTGGATGAAATCGTCATCGATGCTACCATTAATAAAATAGATGTTCGAAAACCGGAAATGTCGGTCAATAAACTTACATCAGAAGAAATAAAGAAAATGCCTGTGGTTTTAGGCGAAACCGACATTCTAAAATCTATTTTAATGCTTCCCGGAGTGGTCAATTCTGGCGAAGGGACAACTGGTTTTAATGTTCGTGGCGGTGGTTCGGATCAAAATCTTTTATTGCTGGATCAAACCAATATTTATGGTTCTTCCCATTTATACGGTTTTTTCTCTGTTTTTAACAATGATGCGGTAAGCAACATTAAATTATACAAGGGCGGAATCCCTGCCCGATACGGTGGAAGAGCTTCTTCTGTTTTAGAAATCAATCAAAAAAATGGTGATTTTCAGCAATTTAAAGCTACCGGCGGCATTGGGATTTTATCAAGTAGATTGATGGTGGAAGGACCTGTGATTAAAGACAAGCTTTCCTATTTATTTGCCGGACGCGCTTCGTATGCCCATTTATTTTTAAAGCTCACAGATATTAATAGTTCTGCTTATTTTTATGACTTAAATACCAAATGGAGTTATTTGCATAACGATAATAATCAGTTTTATTTTTCGGGATATTTTGGTCGGGACATTTTCAAGTTCAGCGATATGTTTGACAATGCTTTTGGAAATACCGTTGGTAACCTTACGTGGAACAGTCGTTATTCTTCAGAAATAAACAGTGAAATGTCGGTTCGTTATTCTGATTATTATTATGGATTGACCTTGGATTTTGTAGGATTTATCTGGAATTCTGGTATTAAAAACTATGAATTCAAATACAATATCGATCACAGAATCAATGATTTTATGCAATTAAAATACGGAATCGGTAGTTTGTATTACGATTTCACTCCTGGAAAAATTGGACCTAACAAACCTGAATCACAAATCAATCCGTATGAAATTCCGCATAAATACGCTTGGGAAAATGCTATTTTCGTAGAAGCTGAACACGAAATAAATTCCTTTCTTTCTGTTAATTACGGACTCCGTTTTAGTCATTTTTCTCGTTTAGGCGAAGAAACGATTAATCTTTATGAAAACAATCAAGCAGTAAGCTACGATTCGCAAACAGATACTTATGAAAAAGCAGTTCCTATTGGCAACAAATATTACGGAAAAAATGAAACCATTAGTTCTTTCAATTATTTAGAACCTCGCCTGGCACTTTCGTTCAAATTAGCCGATGAACGTTCCATAAAAACAAGTTATAACCGTATGACACAATACATTCACTTGATTTCCAACACTTCTTCTGCCACACCTTTAGATATTTGGGAACCAAGCGGACCGTATGTAAAACCTCAAATTGTAGATCAATATGCCATTGGTTATTTTGAAAATTTCAATGGAAACGAATATTCGCTGGAAATAGAATCGTATTATAAAAACGGAAAAAACCGTATCGATTACATCGATGGAGCTGATTTGATAGCCAACCGTAATATTGAACAAGTTCTTCTAAACGGAAAAACAGAGGCGTACGGATTGGAATTTCTATTTCGGAAAAACACTGGAGATTTAACCGGATGGATTGCCTATACCATCGCCCGAAGTCAACAACAAACCTCTGGAAGAACTTCGGCAGAAAGTGGTATCAACAACGGAGAATGGTACCGCACTCCGCACGACCGTTTACACGATTTGTCCATAATGGCAAATTATGAATTTTCTGAAAAATGGTCGTTTGGTGCCAGTTTTATCTTGCAATCGGGGCGACCGGTTACTTATCCCGATGGTAAATATCAGTTTTTGGATTTCCAGATTCCCGATTATAATAAACGTAATAACTATAGTCTTCCAATGTTTCATCATTTAGATCTTTCTGCGAGTTATATTCCTACGAAAAATCAAAACAGAAAATGGCAAAGCGAATGGGTGTTTAGCGTCTATAATGTTTACAATCGTAAAAATGCGGCATCTATCAATTTTAAATCCACAGAAGGCACTGAAAACAGAATGACGGAAACTTCCAAACTATCTATTTTTGGTATTGTTCCAAGTGTCACGTATAATTTTAAGTTTTAATATGAAAAAAGTCTTTCAAATAATCCTGTTTTTCTTTTCATTGACTTTGATTAGTTGTGAAGAAGAAATTATTCTCGATTTCGATAAAACCGTTCCCCGATTGGTGATTGAAGCAAATATTTTTGCAGAAGAAGAAGTAGCAAGCATTCAACTTTCTAAAACTACCGATTTTTATTCCAATGCTTTCCCTAAAGTAGATGGCGCCGAGATACAAATAAAAAATCTGGAAACCAACGAAATATATACGTTTATAAATATTGGATCAGGTAATTACTTTATTTCAAATATAGATTTTCAAATAGGATACAATTATGAACTGACTGTAATCTATAATAATGAAACCTACATAGCAACCTCCACTTTATTACCAACACCAGAAATTCTATCAGTTGAACAAGTTAACGATGGCGGTATTATGGGCGATTCTTACGAATTTCGTTTTTACTATCAGGACAATCCCGATGAAGAAAATTTTTATTTATCAGTAATGAACACGCCTAAAGAAGTTTCTTATGGAACTTGGAACGATCAGTTTGATAACGGAAATTTAACCAATGATTTATTCCTTTTCTCAAAAGATAATTTAAAAACTGGAGATACTTTGCAATACTACATCACTTCAATTAGCAAAGATTATTACAATTACTTGTCAAAACTGTTAAGCATTTCCGGCTCATCTTCCAATCCATTTGCCAGTCCTATGGGAACAATAAAAGGAAATATTGTCAATCAAACCAACAAAGATAATCACGCTTTGGGCTATTTTCATATTGCCAAGAGAAATTACTATACCTATATCGTAAAGTAATTTAATTACCAATCAAAAAAGAGTAACTTTTCAAATAATTTTTGTTTAATTTGTGTAAACGATAATTTTATGCAAATTTCTGTAAAAGATACCGATTCAGCAACGCTATATAAATTACTCACGGGCTTGGTTATTCCACGTCCAATTGGATGGATTTCTACTGTTGATGAAAACGGAATAAACAATCTGGCTCCTTTTTCTTTTTTTAATGTGGTAGGTGAAGATCCGCCACACGTAATGTTTTCTACCGTTCGTACCGGCAACAAAAATAAAGACACGCTCAGCAATGTTTTGAACAACAAGCAATTTGTTGTGAATTTAGTTACCGAAGATTTGGTAGAACAAGTCAACAAAACTTCTGAAATGGTTGATAGCCAAGTTGATGAATTTCAATTAGCAAACCTCACTCCTATTTCTTCTGAATTGATAAAACCAATGCGAGTTCAAGAAGCCAAAGCTCATTTTGAATGCGAAATGGTGCATCATTATTTTTTAGAAGATCATACAAACGGAGGAGCTTGTGTAGTAATCGGTAAAGTATTGATGATGCACGTTGCTGATGAAATCCTTATGGAAAATTACCGAATCAATTTAGAAAAATACAAACCTGTTGCCCGTTTAGCAGGATCGAATTATAGTAAATTAGGGGAAACATTCTCAATAAAAAGAAAAATTTAATATGAAAACAAGTATTCCCCCTTCGGGGGTTAGGGGGCTGAAAATAACTGTTATTGGTGGCGGTCCCGGCGGACTCTACTTTTCGATATTAACAAAAAAAGCAAGACCCGATTGGGAAATAAACGTTTACGAACGAAACAAACCAAATGACAGCTTTGGTTTTGGAGTGGTTTTTTCGGACGAAACATTAGGCGAATTTTTAAAACGAGATATGCAGTCGTATGAACTTATTCGTAGCAAATTTGCGTATTGGGACGATATTATTGTAGCTCGTGACGGTGAACAAGTAAGTATTGCAGGAAACGGATTTTGTGGTTGTTCCCGAAAAACTTTGTTGCAATTACTTCACCAACGTTGCCAAGAAGAAGGTGTCAATTTACATTTTGAACAAAATATTGATGATCTTTCTCAGTTCAAAGATTCAGACATTATTGTAGCTGCTGATGGCATTGGAAGCGGAGTTCGCACTCAGTTTCAAAACGAATTTGGAACAAATATTCAGTTAAAATCAAACCGATTTGTATGGATGGGATCTACCAAACCGTTAGATGCTTTCACGTATTTTTTCAGAACCACACCTTATGGATTGATCGTTGCACATACTTATCAGTACGAAGAAGGAATGAGCACCTGGATTTTTGAATGTACCGATGAAACTTGGAAAAACAGTGGTTTTGAAGTCGAAAACGAAGCCGATACCGTAACAAAATTAGCTGAAATTTTCAAAAAAGAGTTAGACGGTCATTCATTGATTACAAACAAATCCCATTGGCGACAGTTTCCGCACGTTACCAACAAAAACTGGTACCACAACAACATCGTTTTATTGGGTGATGCCAAAGCAACCGCTCATTTTTCAATTGGTTCAGGAACAAAATTAGCAATGGATTGCGCGATTGGTTTGTTTGATTCATTGATGGCAAATCCAGATAATGTTCAAAATACGTTTCAACAATACGAGAAAACGCGTAGAAATCCAGTAGAAATGATTCAATATGCGGCTTCGGTTTCATTGGAATGGTTTGAAAATATGAACCGATATGAGAAATATCCGTTTTATCAGTTTTCATTCGGATGTATGACTAGATCTAAAAAAGTAACTTATGAAAACCTACGTTTAAGAGATCAATCGTACACCGATAAAGTATTACACGAATTCAACGAACAACATAACAGCAACACAAACGCTGCGGCTTTTTCTACCTATAAATTGCGTGAATTAGAACTTCCTAACAGAATCGTCATGAGCTCTATGGGACAGTATTCCGCAGAAAATGGTTTGATTAACGATTGGCATTTTCAACATTACACCTCAAGAGCAATTGGTGGCGTTGGATTGATTATGACCGAAATGACCGCTATTTCCGAAACTGGAAGAATTACTTTAGGTTGTAGCGGTATATATAATGATAATCAGATAAATGAATGGAAAAAAATTACCGATTTTGTTCATAAGAATACTTCGTCAAAAATTGGAATTCAGTTAGGGCATTCGGGTCGAAAAGGCGCAATTAAAAAACCGTGGGAAGCTACAAACGAGCCAATTGATAATGCTTGGGAATTACTTTCGGCATCGGCAATTGCATTTAACGATAAAATAGCAGCTCCAAAAGAAATGACCATTGAAGATATGAATCAGGTGGTCAACCAATTCGTGACTGCGACTCAAAATGCAGAAAAAGCAGGTTTCGATATGATTGAATTACAAGCTCATCACGGATTCTTGTTAGCCTCTTTCCTGTCGCCTTTAACCAATATCAGAACGGACGAATACGGAGGAAACATCGAAAACAGATTGCGTTTTCCACTTCGTGTATTTACTGAAATACGAAAAATTTTCCCAAAACATAAACCTATTTCAGTTCGTATTTCGGCAACTGATTGGGCAGAAAATGGAATTTCACAAAAAGATGTTCTTTTTATTGTTTCGGAATTTAAAAAGGCAGGAGCCGATATCATCAATGTTTCAACAGGAAATACAGTTGAAAATCAAAAACCGCAAATGGGTAGAATGTGGCAAGTTCCGTTTTCTGACATGGTTAGAAATTCAGCAGACATTCCCACGATTACCACAGGAACTATTACAGATATCGATCAGATAAATACGATTATTTTAAGCGGAAAAGCCGATTTGGTAGCTCTTGGAAAACCATTGTTGTTAGATCCTTATTTTGTTAGAAAAGCACAGGCTTATGAATTTTTCTTAGCTCCTGATATTTCCAATCAATATGAAAAAGGAATCGAAGTTTTATACGCCTCACAACAATCGGAAAGAAAACAAACCGAACGTATGAAGAAGGCTTTAAAGCCGAAAAGCAATAAGAAATGATTTTTGAATTATGAATTGGAGAGTTAATGACAATTTTACCTAAAAGAACAGCAAGAAAAATCGTTATTGGAATTTTACTATTAGCCTTTTATTCTTGCCAATACGCAAATCAATTAAGTTCGGATAAAAACATAACCGAAAAAATTGAAGTAAAATTAAAATCAGAATTTATTGATTTATCTGATTTGAATGATTTTGAATGGGATAGCTTGCTCATTCTTGGAGCTTATTCAGATATTGAGAAAATTGAGAAAGAATTGAACCTGAATTTGGAAAATATCAAAGAGAACGAAATAAAATATAGTGATTCTATTAACCTTATAATATTCCTGAAAAACGGAAAATCTGTAAAAATTTCTCAATTATCAAGAAATGTGGGGGATTTTACTAATTTGGAACAAATTCTTAAGAAGAATGAAGCTAAATATATAAAATATAAAAAAGGTAAAAACATACTAATGAATACTAAAATAGATGTTTTGGGCATTCCTGCAAATGCTTTTTGGGCTGGTAAAGAAAATAAAGGAAATTGGTTTGATGTTGAATTTATAAATCGTGAAAGAAATATGGCTAAAATTTCGATTTATGATGAAAAAACAGGGAAACTAATTATTGAAAAAACCTTTATGAAAATTTGTACCGTAAATAATCTAAATTTTATTGAAAATTTAAAAGATGAAATCAATTATTTTGATGGAGAAAAAATCCAATTGAAAGATTCTTGTTTTCTAATGCAGAAATAACATACCATTTCACAAGTCGTAATTC
>Ga0209075_1002764_pt1 | contig 15159 bp, 9 predicted proteins | sample Stecom2011_FD_187523 | JGI IMG/M metagenome (GOLD analysis project Ga0209075, IMG submission 187523) | Agricultural soil microbial communities from Utah to study Nitrogen management - Steer compost 2011 (SPAdes) (version 2) | ecosystem: Environmental > Terrestrial > Soil > Agricultural land... | reverse complement strand
GCCTGGGTGGGGATATTCGCCCTTGAGCTCGGGTACAATCTCGCGAAAGCGCTCGCGCGCCTGTGAGAGTGTAATATTATCGCGTTTGATATCCAGAGTCGAAACGCGCTCGCCGATTCGGGGCCAAAAGCCGACGCGCACCGACAAGATGCCATGCTGCTCGGTACTCTTGAGCACGCACCCGCGAAACCAGGCATTCTCACCGGCCTTCCCGGCGCGATATTCCATGGTCTTCGGGCAGATTTTGGCGAGTTCTGCCAGCGCGGCGTCTTTGTCCTGGCCAAGATAGATCTCACCGATTCCCACCAACCCCGGCCCGCGCTCCCCCTGCTCGGGGACGAAGAGTTCGGGGGCATCCTTGAGGATCGCGGCGTGCTCCTGCGGGGTAGGTGCCACGTCGCGCGGCTTGCAGCCGAGCAGCGATAGCGCAGCGAGAACGAAGATGAGTCCGGGGAATTTCATGATTTAATCCGTCTTCAACAACCTGGGATTTCATTCGAGTACACGGCTCAGCCACATAGCACCGAGGGTCGCCAGACACCAATACAAATCGACGCTCACCGCGTCATGGAGCCGAAGGCAGGGCGCAATCAATACTCGGGGCAATCTGAGCTCTTCTATATTATATCGGTGGCTGTGACCCTCGACTTTTGGTATGACATCATGGGTTAAGTCCGCCTCTGCGGGCGCCGTGGACTGCGCATTTGCAGTGATTTTGGAGACCTTATGCACGCCTTTTTTTTGACCCGATCGCGCCGCAATCACTGGGGGGCGAATATTGCGCGCGGCGCAGGTATTTTTCTTGCCCTCGCGCTGCTCTCAAGCGCGTGCTCCGACGACAGCGCCTCGCCCGAGGCGGGCTCCGAATGCTCGATTGAGAATCCCTGCCCGGAGACCAAAAGTTGCCTGCAAGGCGTGTGCGTGGGGCGCGTGCTCAGCCAGTGCAACAACGACGATGATTGCCCGGGCGGCGATTATCGCTGCATCGACGCGGTGTGCAAACTCCCCACCCCAGACGCCGGGCCGAGCGCCAATAATGGCGCGGACGCCTCGCACAATAATAATCCGAACCCACCCGACACCACCGCCGGCGAGGGGCCGCGCGTCGTCTCGATCAGCCCGGCCGACGGCGCCGAAGACGTCGCGCTGGACACTGCAATCACCATTCAGTTTAGCGAGGCGATGGACCCGACCTCGATGAACTTCTATTCGCTGGTGGTGCGCGACGCGAATAACCTGTCGCTGGACCTCGACGCGGTGGACGCGATTGTCTATGACGCCGCGACCTATACCACCACGCTTACCCCGGCCGGGGCGCTCAAATCCTCGGAAGGCTATAAGGTCGAAGTTCGCTCGGGTGCGCGCAATATGCGCGGGGTTGGCATCAACCCGCCGGTGAGCGCCACCTTTATCACCCGCTATGAGGAGCCCGCCCGGCACCGCGACCTCGCGCGCACCTGGGCGCCGATTTTATACCAGGGTATCGACCCCGCCGAAGGCGTCACACCCAACGAAAACGCCACCAATATCGTCAATCCGACCCGCCCCGACGCCGATATCCCCACGCGCATCGACTTCGACGGAAACCGCACGGCCAGCGATAATCTGCGCAATGCCCAGGACGCGTCGGAGCCGATGAACGCGTCGATTTATTATAGCGTAAGCGAGTCGGATAAGTATTATTTCCTGCATTATATTCTCTATTATCCCACGCGCTACGGCGTCGATACCCACGCCGAGCATGACTTCGCCGGGCTGGTGGTGGTGGTCGATAAAGCCTCGCAGACGATGATGATGAGCGAGAGCGTATCGCTGGTGGGCGCGGGTGAGGTCACCCTTGGGTTCAAGCCGGAGGGAAGCCCGGTGGGCGTGCCCGGCGGAGACCTCGGGGAGCGAAATATGCGCGCATTTCCCCCCGGCGAACTCGAAGATGGCACCCACTTTCCGCTCTATGTCCTCGCCGGGAGCCACCAGGCGTGTCACTGGTATAAGACGGGTCGCGACGGGCATTGCCTGCACGCGCGCGCGCAATTTCCGGGCCCGGCCACCGGTGCTCAGCCCGGCGCTGCGGCGCCCACCAGCGGCGTACTGATGCGCCCGGCAGACGCCGGACAGACCTTTGAGCAAGCGACGCTGAGCGCCGAGTCGGGATTCTGGGAGATGACCTATGCCCTGGTCCCCATCCCGACCGGGTTGTGGGCGCTGCGCGGCAATTATGACGCAAACGGCCTATTCGACCTGGCATTTCCCTACAAGCCCGCCGGCACCGATCGCCCCACCGGCGTGGGCCCCGATGAGAACCTGATGCTCCCCAAAATCCTGCAGAGCAACGCGCCGAGCACCAACGGGCGCATGCCCTTTAGCTGGATGGCGACCCCCGGCCAGCGAAACCAGGGCCAGTGGCTGCTCGACCCGGTCTATATCATGGAGAATCGCTACCTTTTTGGCGGGAATACCTCGACAGATTATTGCTATAACTTCTATTTGAATATCGATAATCGAGGCGGCGCGGCATACCCAGGTTGCGCCCAATAGTTGCACGGATTCATCGCGGCTTTTTTTGAATATCACGCACGGTTAAGGCAAATTTATGATTCGAAATCCCTCAAAAATCGCCGCTCTTATCTGCGCCGGCGCGCTCGGCCTGGGCCTGGCCGCCTGCTCCAGCGCACCGGACGCAAAGGCCGACGCAGCAAAGTCCCAAAATCGCATCGCGACGCCCTATCAAGTCCAAAAGCCCAGCGCCGAGGAGTTGGCCAATAGCCCGTGCGGAAATCCCGACTGGGCCCAGCTGCCCGAGGGTGCCGAGAAAAAGGCGCAGCCCGATGCAGCGCCCGCGGACGCCGCGCCCCCGGGCGACGATACGTCTTCGAAGGAGCCGCAATCTTCCGATGCGCACGCGCGTGGCTCCTCAAGTCTGCCGCGGATCAAACCCTGCACCTAGAGCCTGTCGATGAATGAATTTATAAGCGTCGAAGAAGCGCGCCAGCGCATCCTAGAGCGGCTTGAGCCCCTGGGGAGCGAGCGCGTCTTTCTGTCACAAGCTCGCGGGCGCGTGCTGGCCGAGCGGGTCGCCTCGCCCGACAATTCGCCGCGTTTTGCCCACGCCTCGCGCGACGGATTCGCGCTGCGATTCCAGGATCTTCGCGGCCCCGACACCCGACTTTCGCTGGTCGGCCAATCGGCCGCCGGGGCGCCGAGTGCGCGCGAAGTCGGCCCCGCTCAGGCGGTGCGGATCACCACCGGCGCACCGCTGCCGCCGGGGGCAGATACCGTGGTAATGCAGGAGTATTGCCGTGTCGACGCCGCCTCCAATACGCTCGTATTCGACCCGGCAGACGCCATACAACCGGGCCAATGGGTGCGCCAGATCGGCGAGGATATGGCCGCCGGTGAGGTCATCCTTGAGTCCGGTATGCGCCTGGGCGCGGCGGATATCGGTCTACTCGCCGGCCTCGGGCGCGCGATGGTCACCGTCGCGCGCAGGCCGCGCGTCGCCGTCGTGAGCACCGGTGACGAGCTGGTCGACCCGGGCACCCCGCCCGGCCCCGCACAGATCCCCAACTCCAACGCCTACCTGCTCGGCGCACTGGTCGAAGAATTCGGCGGCATTGCCCAGATCCTTCCCATCGCCCCGGATAACCCGGACGCGATTCGCCAGGCATTTGTCGCCGCCATCGCCGGCGCAGATCTTGTGTTGAGCAGTGGAGGCGTGTCGGTCGGGGCATTTGATCATACCCGTGAAATCGTCGACGCACTCACCGGCGGCATGGACTTTTGGAAGATCCGCATCAAGCCCGGAAAGCCGCTGGCCTTTGGCATCGCCCGGGGTGATACCAACCCCACGCCACTGGTCGGTCTTCCGGGGAATCCCAACGCGTGCTTTGTCTGCTTTCATCAATTTGTGCGCCCCGCCATCGATCGCCTGGGCGGGTATCTATCGGCGCTCGATTCGGACCCTTCCGCCCGCCGCCCCACCATCCTGGCGAGGCTCGCCAAGCCGGTAAAGACCACCGCGCGCCGCCGCGTATATCTGGGCGGCTATCTGGAAGACGCCGGCTCAGACGCCCAAAACCCGCGCCCGATTTTTCACCCCACAGCGAATCAAGAGTCGGGAAACCTGCGCCTCTTTAGCCAGGCCACGGCCTTTGGAATCGTCGACGAGGGAGTCGCCGACCTGGAGGCCGGCGACGAAATCAAAGTCGAGCATATTTAATCTTTGCCCGCCAAAACGCACGCCTCGGGTAATTCGCCCTCACGCGCCTCAAGCATCGCCTCGGCGGCATAGATGACCGACAGGCAGGTGTCGGCGTCATTGAGCCCGGCGCTCAATTTCCCGCAGGCATCGCCCACGCCCTGCATATCCTGGATCGCCGCGCAGCAGCGCGTCATTTGCTTGCATTCCGCGGGACTGCACCCGCCGAGCAGCGCGCCGGCAAATAGAAGGCCTACAAAAATCAGCGGCGATGAAATCCTGGCGGTGCGGCGCGCGTTAGAACGCATGATGACCTCGTTTTCAGAATGGGTGCGATGCTTTGCGTCGGACACAATTTTGACTACGATGCATTTGCTACAGTCTGCAAGCCCGACGCAACCCGGTTGCTCTATTTTTCTGCCCGGTGCACGGGCCCACGCCCGGCCAGCGCGCTCTATAAATTCTCGACGTACTCTGGACATTTGGTGTCTCAGCCATCTTCCCCACAACCGATGTTTGGCCGCTATGAGCTGGTCGCCCACCTGGCGACCGGCGGCATGGCCGAGATCTTCCTGGCGCGCGAGCGCGGGCTGGCGGGCCTGGAGCGGTTGGTGGTCATCAAGCGCATCCTGCCCAAACTCGCCGGCGACTCCTCCTTCGTCGATATGTTTTTGCGCGAGGCGCGCATCATCGCGCGGCTCAATCATCCCAATGTCATCCAGATCTTTGAGCTCGGCGAGGAAAACGGCAACTATTATATCGCCATGGAATATATCCACGGCAGCACCGTGCGCGAGATGCAGGTGCTCGCCGAGAAGGCGGGCGCGCTGCTGCCGGTCGGGGTGACCTGCTCGATCATCGACCAGGCGGCGCGCGGGCTGCACGCGGCCCATGAGTTGCGCGGCCTGGACGGCAATCCGCTCGGGGTGATCCACCGCGATATGTCCCCCCATAACCTGATGTGCAATACCGAAGGCTTCGTAAAAGTCCTTGATTTCGGGGTCGCCAAGGCCTCGCGCGGCGTCGAGGCGACCCATTCGGGGCATTTGAAGGGGAAATTCGCGTATATGTCCCCGGAGCAATGCCAGGGGCTCAAGCTCGACCGGCGCGCCGACGTCTTCGCGCTGGGCATCGTCATCTGGGAATCGCTGACCGGACAACGTCTTTTCAAGCGTGAAAAGGACCTGGATATGATGCGAGCGGTGGTCCAGGAAGCCAGCCCGCCGCCGAGCCATTATAACCCGCAGGTTCCCGCCGAGATCGACCGCGTGGTGCTCGGGGCGCTGCACAAAGATCGCCAACAGCGCTATCAGAGTGCCGAGATTTTTCGCACCGAGCTGGTCCAGGCCTGCCGCGCCCAGCAGATTCACTACGGCGAGGACGTGATCGCCGATTATCTGCACCGCATCGCCGGCACCGAGCTCCAGGCGCGCCAGGCGACCCTGCGCGAGGCGCTGGAGCGCACGCTGACATCGAACGAGCGACTCGGGCTGCTGCATAAAACCGGGTCGGGTTCCCATTCGAGTCGAGCGGCGGCCGAAGACGAGGGCGCGGCAACCGTGGTCGAGGGCGCGCGCACCTCGGGGAAGCATTCGGCGATATTTCCCGCGACAAGCTTGCCGGCCAAGATCGCAGCCTCCGAGGACGCCACCCCACCGACGCCCACCCGAAGTCGCCCGTCCTTTTCGAAGAACCGGCTCGCCCCCCCTCAATCGATCCCGGCGCATATATTTCCTGCCCCCCCATACGCCCCACCGCCGGCGTCTCCGCAGCGCCGCGATGATTTGAAAGACGATACCGCGCCGCCGCCCATCGCCGCATCACCGGCTGCGTCAAGCGACGCCCGAGCGCGCAGGCCGATTATCTGGCCGCTCGCGGGGTTGCTCGGCGTGGGGCTTGCGATCATGGCGGCTTTCGTCCTGTGGGCCCGAAGCCCGGCGAACCCTGGCGAGCGCGCCGAAGAGTCGGCCGCCAAGGCGCCGATCTTACTTGGCGAGCCGCTTAAAATTGGCTGGGCGCCGATCGCACCGCGCGAATTATTATCCCCCGAAATCGACCAGCTCACCCCCTATCTTGAGCGGACCATGGAGCGGCCGATCGAGAACGAGATTACGCCGACCTATGAGGCACTGTCGGTGGGGTTGCAAAACGGAGAATACGATATCGCGATGCTCCCGCCGCTGCTCTATGTCCAGACGCAGGCGCTCGCGCCCGATATCCAATTTCTGGCGCTGCGCCAGTTCGGCGGCGCGACCTCAAGCGACGCCCTGCTGGTCACCCGCATGGACTCGAGCATGCGCGAGCTCGACGAGCTCAAAGACAAGGTCTTCTGCTTTACCGACCGCGACTCCACCACCGGGTATTTTTTGCCGCGCGCGTATTTGCGCCGGCGAGGCTATGACCCGGATATTTTTGTCAAAAAAGTCGTCTGGAGCGGCGATCATATCCAGGTCTTGCGCGACCTGTTGGAGGGAAAATGCGACGTCGCGGCCACCTATTCGGGCTCCTACCTGAGCGCCGACGCCTTCGGCGTGCCGATCACGCGCATCCGCATCTTTGCGGTCGCCGGGCACGTCCCCCAGGATACAGTCGCCGCTCGCCCGACCCTGCCGGCCTCGGTGGCCAATAAGTTGCGCGATGCGCTTCTGGCGTTTGACCCACAAAAAGAACTTGGGGTTGCCGAAGTCGGCAAAGTGCTGCGGACCACCGGATTTTCGGCGGGCTCGGATGCCGACTTTCAAGACCTGCGCGAGTCGCTGAAATATCACGAGGCCTCCGCGCCCCCCTCGCCCGCCGAGAAGCCCTGAGGCGCGCGCTTTGGAGGATGAGGTCAGCGCCGCGCTATCAGCTTTAGTCGGCTTATCCTGACAGATCGAAGGTGGGCACCACATGCTTGGCGAAGACCTCCACCATATCCTTGTCCAACTTATCGTCTTCGGCCTCCATGCGCAGCACCCGAAGCGCCCCATCGGCGGTCGCAGCCCGTCGATAGGGGCGGTCGGCGGCGGTGAGGGCGTCGAAAATATCGGCGATGGTCAGCATCCGAACCTGCGGCAGAATATCCGGGCCGACCAGGCCGTGCGGGTAGCCGCTGCCGTCGAGTTTTTCGTGGTGCGCCCCGGCAATGCACGGCACCTTCTTGAGCTCTTTGCCCCAGGGAATCTGCTCCAGGTATTGCTCGCTTCGGCGCGCGTGCGAGCGCATGCTCTCCCATTGCTCCGGATTGAGCGTCCCGCGGCGGATGCACAGATTCTCAATCTCATAGGGGGTCAGAAGCGGCCGGCGAGTGCCGTCGACGCCGATATAATAGCGCGCACCGATTTGCTTGACCCGCTCGATCTGCGCATCTTCCAGAAAGGGCGCCTCGGCGACCTGCATCAAAAACGCCAGGTCCCGGTCCATCTTCTCGCAGTCGCCGGCATAGCGCGCCTCGACCTCGCGAAAGCGCGCGGCCGACAGCCCGTCGACCTGCTGGCCAAAGTGACTGCGGATAAGATGCTGATAGTGCAGGGTTTTAATCGTCTCAAAGCGCTGCTCAAGCAGCACCAATTGCTCGGGCGCCAGACGCTTTTCCTTGCCCAGCACACTCTCGGGCACCGCGATTTTGCCGAAGTCGTGCAGCAGCGCGGCGTAGCGCAGCTCCTTGAGCTCGCGCCGGTCCATGAAAATATCGGCCAGCGGCCCCGCCTCGACATTATTGATCGTCTCGGCAAAGGCGATGGTATAATCGGCGACCCGCTGACTATGGCCAGCCGTGGTCGGATCACGCGCCTCGATGGCGTTGACACTCGCCGCCACGAAGCTCTCGAAGATCTCGACGATATTCTCCGATAACTTCGCCCGCTCCAGCGCAAACGCGACGTTGGAGGCGAAGACGCTGAACAGGTCGAGGTCGTTTTTGGAGAAGAGCCCGCCCATCCCGCGCGTGTCGACCTGCATGATGCCCAGCAGCGAATGTTGCCCCTGCAAGGGCGCGCACAAACACGCGGTGATCTGCGCGTCCAGGATCGACTGGCTGATATTATCGCCGAGTGAATCGCGCACAAAGAGCACGCTTTCGCGGCTGTCGATCACCTGCTGCAGGATGCTCTTGCTCAGCAGCGGGCCCTGCTCGCTATCAACGCGATCGGGTAGTTTTCCGCGCACGCGCGTCAGAAAAGGCTCCGTCGACACGATGTCTTCGGGCTCATCGGCCAGGGTGATCGCAAAGAAATTGGCCGCCTCGAAGGCCTCAAAAACCGCGTCGACAATCAGGCGAAGAATATCCTCAATCTGGGTCTGACTATTGAGCTCACCGGCCAGGCGAAATAAAATCCCCAGGCTCGCGTCATTGCGAGTGAGGTTTTGAGAGATTGATTTCACCCCGCGAATGGCGGTGGTGATCATCGTCTCGCGCGGTGCGCCCGGGATCTGGCGCGCATGCTTGGCCCCCAGCCGCGGCGCCCCGACGCGCTGCTCACCGACAAAATCGACCGCCATCTCCGTGGAGACGCTCGGGCTGGTGTCGACCAGTTTCACCGCCTTGACCTCGCGGGTATCCTCCGAAATATTGTCGATTTCGCCGCTATTTTCGCCGCGCGCCAACCCGGACAGCCCCGCCAGCATATCGGCGCTATCACGTGCATTCACTTTCTCGAATTCCACGCGCATCAGCGTGCGCCCGACCTGAATCTCGGAGCCGTCCTTCAAAAAAATCTGCTGGGCAACCGTCATGCCCTTGAGTTGAATCGACTCATCATCCACCCGCACCAGGGAGCCGTGGCGGCTGCGCAGGTCCCGATAGACCAGCCCACCCTGCTCAAAACCTAGCTCCCCGTGGGTATTGGAGACATATCCGTCGCTCAAAACCAGGCCATTTCGCGCCCCGCGCCCCACCCCCAGGCGCTGGCGCGCGACAAATCGACGCATCAATCCCACATCCGGCCCGCTGATCACCGTCAGCTTGATCCGTTGATACTCATTGATTTCTGAGCGTGATTTTGTCATAGGCGGGCGCGTTATAGTTAGGGGCACAGATGGCCGACAAAAAGCGTCGCTTAAGCGACGCGTATCCTTAACACATGGCCGAATCCGACGGCAATTGCTGCAAACCCGCCGTGGACCCTTGCAGGGTTCTCTTCAAACTCTGCGCGCATTCTCAAATTCTTCAAAACATTTGCACCGACCGTTCGCCTTGCACGATTTAAACACCGAGTTTTGTCAAAAACTGACGACTATGATGTTTAAAATAACACACCGTCGCTCCGAGTAACATTCAATTCCTCCGATAAAATACTTTCGCACAAAAATTTCCCGCGCAACGAGGCCCGTGCGGGGAGGTGGCCAAAACTTTTGGCTCATTTTCTTGTAGTGCGTTGTGCTTTTGCTTCACAATATAGATAGAGAAACTTCCGGGTGATGCCCTTCCCGCCCGTTCTTCATGACCTGAGTCGCCATGCTGCATTTGTACCCAGATAACCGCGCTGCCCTCCCCCGATTCAAGCCAGCCCGCGCCGTGCTCATGGCCGTGCTTTTCGCGTTTTTGATGGGCTGCGGCGCAGATGCGAGCCCGGTCGATCATGGCAACGATAACAGCTCTGCCAATAATACCGTCGATGAGAACGGCGCAGACGCCGGTGATTTGACCGATACCAGTACTGGCGGCGCCAATCCGGACGCCGGCGATGAGTATGACGCATCGGAGAGCGCCGATGCCTCGGACGAATTCGATGACGAGTCGAGCTATGACGAAGACCTTCATCCCCCGGAAGCGCCGCTCGGAGATTGCCTCACCGAGCACGTCGGCCCCGACGCTCCCGGGCGGCTGGGTGCGCGCATCTTTATCCCGAGCTACCGACTCGACTTCGACGCGCTCGCCTCGCATCAAAGCTACCGGGAGCATATTCACCAGCTCGTGCGCGCCCAGGTTGTGCCCTGCATGCCCGCCAACGCCGCGACATTGGTCGTCTTCCCGGAGGCCATGAGCCTGCCGATGCTGCTGATTGGCCGCAAGGCCGCAGCCGCCCGGCAGATGCAGGATTCCAGCAGCGCGCTCAGCGCAATGATCGCCCAGGTGCCCGAGGCCAACGCCTATTACGCCGAAAAATACCCGACGATCTCGGCAAATTCGCGCTTTATGCTCGCCATGACCGACCCGCTGGTGCGCGCGACCTATGACACCTTCGGCCAGCTCGCCGCCCACTACGGCCTGTATATTTCGGTGAGCGTGACGCTGCCCGAATTCAGTCGCGTCCAGGACCCCGCCGAGGTGCGCCGGCTGGCCGACCCGGATATCACCCATCCCGGCTATGCCTATCGGGCGGAAGGCGCCGAGATCTACAGTCGTCAACTGCTCTTTGGCCCCGACGGCGAGGTGCGCGATGAGACCCTTAAAACCTATCTGAGCCAGATGGGGCGCGAAGAACTCGGCCTGAATGACGCGCCCCTTCGCACCCTGCATACCTTCGAGAGCCCCTGGGGAAGCAGCGCCGTCACCCAGTCGGATACCGCGCTGATGCCCGACGTTCAGGACCGCCTGGACGACCTGGGCGCGCGCGTGATTCTGCAGCCGAACGCGCTGCCCGGCGGCTGGGCCGACGGCACCATCTGGCAGCCCGACCGCTTTATGCTGGGCAGCTATAATCTGGTGCAACGCAGCCCGCGGATCGCGCGAAGTTATGTGCCGCAGCTGACGGGCAACTTCTTTGAGATCCTCTTCGACGCCCAGATCCAGATGGTCGCAGATGCCCACGCGCATCCGGAAAGCCACGCCTTTATCGGCCAGCAGAACCCCGCGCCGGGCACTATTTTTATTGGCCCCTGGGTCGTCGAAGATCCGCAAATCGCCCACCCGGAGTGGTCGCTTGACGCGCGCCGCGCCCAGCTTCAGGAGACCGGCGCGCGCATGGCGCCCGACGCCAGCGTGCCCCTTGATGGCGGGGCCGTACAGGGCGTCTGGTCCAATGATCTGCCCGCCCCCGAGCTTGTCGCCGCCATCGAAACACACCCCGCCCTGCTGGCTACCCCCGAGCATCTTTACCTCGCCACCAGCCAGGGCGAAGTCGGCGCGCGCGGCCTGCGCATGCAGGTTTTTAGCCCCGACCAGGATGCCCCGCAACTGCTCGCCGAAGCCCAGGTTTCGCTGCCCGGCTACGACCTGATTCGCCCCACAATTGCCGCCGGTGATTCGCAGATTCATATCGTCGCCGAGCTGCTCTCGGGCGCCCAGAACCGACTCGCCTATTTCACCTATCATATCCCAACCCGGCGCTTCGTCGGCGAGCCACTTATAATCGACACACAATTCGTGGGGGCGCACGCGTATCATCCGGCAATCGCGGTGAGCGGCGACGTCCTCAATATGACCTGGGTGCAGGAAATCAACGGGGTAAATCGGGCATTTTTCGCCCAGACGAGCCTTGGCGCACCGTTTGAGAACCTGTCGGTGCGCACCGAGATCGCGCGGCGCGCCGACGAGACCATGGCCTACCCCGACTCCGTGCACAGCGACGCCGAGCGGCAGGCACCGGCGAGTCAGTGGGACGCGCGCCTGGCGGTGACACCCAGCGCGATCGCGGTCATCTGGATGAATTATCGCGCCCCGAATTGGGAGGTCCTCGCCGCGGCGAGCGTCGATGGCGGCCTGAGTTGGTCGCGTGCGCTGCGCGTCGATACGGTGCCGGAGCATGTGCAGGCGCTGAATGCCTCGCCGACCATCGAGGCGATTGAAGGGCGGCGTTTTGCAATCGCCTGGACCGACGCGCGCGCCACGCGCCCGGAAACGCGCATCGGCTTGGCGATGCTCACGGTCGCGAGCAACGGCGCGGTCAGCATGGCGACTCCGGCGCGCCTGATCGATATGGACGCCCAGGACGACGTTTCGCAGGAGGATGCCGCCGGGCAAACGCGGTGGTCCTGGCGCCCGAGCCTGGCCGCCGACGCGCAGGGGTTCTCGGTTTATTACGAATCCTTAAACGGCGCGCAGCGCTCCATCTGGCACACCCGCCTCGACGTCGAAGGACGCCTGATTCGCTCGGAGTCCCTCGGCGATAGCGCCAGCGGGTATTTCCCAAGCGCAGCGTCGACGCATCGCGGCGCGTTTCTGGCGTTCGAAGCTCTCGGGGCCCCAACAACGCCCCATGCCTCGACGGCGCAGCTTATTCGAAGCACCGTGGAGAGCCCGGCGAACTAAGCAATCGCGCGGTAGAGCGCGAGGATTTTGCGCATCGCGGCCGACATCGCCACCGCATCCAGCGCGCTGGCGCGCACCCATCGATGCGCCGGCGCGCCGGCTTCGCCGCCCCCCTTGGGCGTCTCGCTCACCGGCGAGCCGGCGTGCCAAAAATCAGCCTCGATGCTCATCTTGATATGCGAAAAATGATGCACGAATCCGCCGATTCTCTGCACCTGGGCGGCGCTTGGGATCTTCAGGGCGAAGCGGTTATCGACATACGCGCGCAGATCTTCAAAGACCTTTGAGTCCGCGGCGCGCGCCGAAACCTCGACGGTTGCAAACTCCCATAACCCGCCCCAGATACCGTCCAGCGGGCGCCTTATGAGCAGGAATTCGCGGTGCGCCTGCGCGACATCTTCGCCCGGGACGTCGCGAGTGATGACCAGACTTCGCACGCGCACCGGCCGCTGGGCGGCGCGCTTTGCCGGGGCGGGATAGTCGGCGGCCGCGCCCCTTTGATAGGCGTGGCAAACCCGGCGAAGCGGGCACTCCGGGCAATTCGGATTCTGCGGCGTACATACCGTGGCGCCCAACTCCATCATTGCCTGATTGAAGTCCCCGGGGAACTCGGGGTCGAGCAAGCGCGCGGCCAGGCGCCACCAGAGTTTTTGCAGCGCGCCACTTTTGGCGTCCCCACGCACCGCCCGAAGCCGCGCGAGCACGCGCTCCACATTGCCGTCCACGACCGGCTCCAACTGGCCAAAGGCGATCGACGCGATCGCGCCAGCGGTATACGGACCGATGCCCTTGAGCTTTCGCAACTGCGCAGCGCTGCGGGGCAGCCGCCCGCCCATCCGGGCCACCACGTCCTGCGAGGACTCGTGCAAAAATCGGGCGCGCCGATAATATCCCAGCCCCGCCCACAGCTCGAGCACCTCGTCGAGCGTGGCGCCTGCCAGGGATTCGACCGTAGGAAAGCGCTCCACCCAGCGCAGATAATACTCCAGCACCGTCGCCACCTGGGTCTGCTGGAGCATGATCTCCGAGACCCAGATCAAATACGGGTCCTGAATACCTCGCCAGGGAAGCTCGCGCCGATACACACGATACCAACCCAGCAATGCGGCGCGGATTTCGGAGCACTCGGCGCCGCTAAAATCCACGTTGCTCAGATCTTCGGCGAGCATATTATTTGGGGGGGACTGCGACTGCGTCACGGCGGCAGGGACTCGGATTTGCGCCCCGAAATCACGGGGCGTATCGATAGATTATCGCAAAGAATTTGCCCAAAAAGGCGGCGTGTTTATTCGGCTATTCGGCGCAGATAAGAAGCTCCATATCCGCCTGTGCACAAGCCACGCAGCTAAGCGTCTCGTCGGAGAAAAACGCCCCCTCCTCGCAGCGACACTCGGCGGCGCACTCGGCGATGGGACAGCTATTATCGTCGCGCGCGATCACAAAGCCACACCCGGGCTCACAGGTCGGAACGACCGCCGCGGCGCACGGCGTACACAACTTGGTAGCCTCATTATAATACTCCACGCTCGTGCAATCCTCGGGCTTGTCGACCGCGTCGCCACACCCCGAAAGCCCGCCCCACATGATCAGCAGACCCGCGCCGATCAGCCCAGCCCAGCGGCGAAAATACAGCCCCCTCTTTTGCGTGGATTGCGGGGCGCGGCGAGGGCTTTGTTGAGTTTTCATGATGCCATTATCCAAAATTTTGCCTCGCGGCGTGGTCTATAATTTGAACGCTCAGAAATTCGGCGGCGCGCTTCAGGGCCACTGCGCCGAAGCCCACTTCTGTACCAAAAGCCCGCGCGCAAAGACAAGCAACACCCTTGCCGGTGCGGCGGCGTCGCTTAGATTCACAACTGAGCAAAACGCATGTGGATAAAGCTTACTCCGCAAAATTTGCACGATGCGAGACAAGCGCGCCAGCTTCTGTTAATATTTCATCTTCCCACTTTGTGGGCTACAATAGCGTTAGCAAGCTGGTCCTGTCTTTTTCGAAGTATGACCGATCAGAGAGGCCGCGAGCATTGCGGCCCGGGAGTTGAGCGTTGAGCATCTTTTCCACGCGTTCCCAAAAGTTTGTGCCCATCGATCGTGCCACCTGCCGGCGATTGCCGCTGGCTGGCGGATGCCTGGCCATATGCTGCGCGGCGCTGTGGGCAAATCCGGGCCTGGCCGCCGAACCACCCACCGGACTCATGCTGCACGAAAGCGCGCCAATCCCGCTCACTGTCGCGCACTCCGACGCGCATGCACGCTTCGAATCGCGCACCGCAACCGACCGAACGCTTCCCTCCCACGGCGCAATCGCGCTCGCTTCAAAACCACTGCCCACCCCGAGCAGCGCGGATGCACGCCCCGACGAGATCGGTCTGCACCTGCGCGCACCCCAACTGCACGACTTCCCCCCACTCCCCCAGAGACTCTCAAGGTCCGCGCGAACCTCATGGGGTGTTACAGGCACCGGCGCATCCTTGCTCAGCGGCGCGCTTTATTCTCACGGGCGATCCAATTATTCGCGCGAAACGCTTAATTACTACCACCGAAATCTCGAAACCTTTCAGCCCGATTATGCCGAGCTGCCCGACCACCCGAGTACGCAACTCGACCCGGAAATCCAGCAAAAAATGGACGAAACGCGCTATATAATGCTTGCGATCTATGCCGCCGGCGGCACCATCGCTGCCGAGAGCATCATTTTGCTCACCGAGGAATCCGACGACCCCACCAGCACCCGCGCCGAGATCGCTCCCACCTGGCAAAATGGCGGACCCGCAGCCTATTTTCGGATCTCCTT
>Ga0209075_1002762_pt1 | contig 15169 bp, 12 predicted proteins | sample Stecom2011_FD_187523 | JGI IMG/M metagenome (GOLD analysis project Ga0209075, IMG submission 187523) | Agricultural soil microbial communities from Utah to study Nitrogen management - Steer compost 2011 (SPAdes) (version 2) | ecosystem: Environmental > Terrestrial > Soil > Agricultural land... | reverse complement strand
GTTTTTGCACATCGGCAAAGTTGCCAGCGTGAAAGGCGTGAAGGTAACTCAGCATATCGGGCTCCTGATCTCAGGCGCCCATTAAGCATCACCTGCCGGGCCCAGGCAACCCTGCTGGAAGCCCGCAGCGTGGCACTTGCACCCTCCAAGCCGGTGATCAGGCACCCGGCAACCTGCTATGCTTGCGCTCTTGTGAAATAAGGAGAACAACCTTGCCTGGCCAGAGTAACGCCCCCGTTGACCAGCTGTATGCCCTCATCGCTAACGAAGAAGACGCCAGGGTCTGCAAAGACATTCCCGAAGAAGCTTGCCGGGAGGTGCCCAGGAATTTCTTTCTGATTCTTGCGGCCAATGTTTTGACCAAGCTCGGCGACCTTCTGATCAGCCCGAAAACCGTTCTGGCGTGGATGATGAGCGCCGTCGGCGCCCCTGCCCTGGTGGCCTGGCTGGTGCCGATACGGGAATCCGGTTCCATGGTGCCTCAAATGGTGATTGCCGCCTGGGTTCGGCGCAAGGCGGTGCGCAAGTGGTTCTGGACACTGGGTAGCTTCGGGCAGTCAGTCAGCGTGGTTGGTATGGCCGCCAGCGTCTGGTTTCTGGAAGGTTATGCTGCCGGCCTGGGCATCATTGCAGGGTTAGTGGTGTTTTCCCTGGCCCGGGGCTTTTGCTCGGTGGCCATGAAAGACGTTCAGGGCAAGTGCATCCCGAAAACCCGTCGGGGCCGGTTGTCTGGCCTTGCCACCACCATTGGCGGCTCCCTGACGGTCGCCATGACCGCTCTGCTGTTCTGGGATCGTGGCGATCCAACCCTCGGGTTCTACAGCCTGCTTCTGCTGCTCGCAGCCGCGCTGTGGATCATCGCCGGTGTTCTGTTCGCCAGTGTCGAAGAATTCCCCGGTGAAACCGGCGGTGGCAGTAACGCCATGACCGAAGCCATCCAGAGCCTGTCGCTGTTGAAAGACGACGCGCCGTTCCGGCACTTTGTGGTTACTCGGGCGCTGCTGCTTTGCTCTGCCCTGGCGTCGCCCTATTTTGTGGTGCTGGCGCAGAAGCAATCGGATGTCGGCTGGATGCTTGGGGTGTTTCTGTTGGCCAGTAGCCTGGCCAGCTCGGTCAGTGCCAGCTTCTGGGGCTGGGCGGCGGATACCTCAAGCCGGCGGGTCATCATACGGGGCGCAGCCATGGCCAGCGCCGTCTGCCTGTTGGTGGGCTTCAGTGCCTTGATCTTCGGGCCGGGTGTCGGTGGTGCCTGGTTCTACCCCGCCGCATTCTTTGTTCTGAGCATCGCCCATGCCGGCGTGCGCCTGGGGCGTAAAACCTACCTGGTGGATATGGCCGGAGGCAACAAACGCACAGATTATACCGCCGTCAGCAATACGGTGATCGGGGTTCTGCTGCTGGTAACCGGGGGGCTGACCGCCGCGCTGTCGCTGATTTCAGACATCGCGGTGATTATCGTGCTGGGGCTGATGGGCTTTACCGGAATGGTCAGCGCCCTGCGCCTGAAAGAGGTCACCGAAGACTGAGCGTCCCGTTACTCGGGTGCCTTGCCGTCGTTCAGCGCCAGGGCGCCTTTAACAATGCGATAAATCACCCAGATGGCCATCCCCAGAAGGATAAACCAGCCAATAATCACCATCAGGGTAAGGGTGCCGATGACCAGCCACAGCAGGCCAATCCAGAAGGTGCGGATCTGCCAGCGAAAATGGGGCTCAATCCAGGTGCCACGCACCTCATCCATCTTGACGTAGTTGATGATCACTCCGGCCAGAGCAGTGACGAAGCCGAGGAGAACTCCCCCAAGCAACAACGACAACGCCTGCAGAATGTAGACAGTAATCGCCAGATTACGGGCAGCATCCGTACCCTGCGGTTTGTTCTGATTCGATTCGGCGGGAATAAACTCAGGCTCAGCCACGGGCAACTCCTTTCAACCAAACCCGCAGCATAGCAGCGAACCTCAGTGCCCGGAAGGCCGGTAACCTATCCGGAAACCACCCCAGTGCTTGCCGTTGACATAGATGGGCACCGACAGGTCATGCATGATCTCACCGGTATCGCGCCGGTAGGTTTGCAACAGCATGTCCTGAGTGTGACTGCCACAACGAATACCGGTGCGATCATTGAACAGTCTCTTGCTCCGGCTTTTCACCAGATCCACTTCGGGGTTACCGGTGGGCGGGTGGGCAAAATCCCGATTGTGGGTTGGCACGTAGCCATCCGGGGCGCAGGCAATAGAGAAGACGATGGCATCGTGGGAATTCTTGATGCTCTCCTGCACCGCTGGCAGCACCTGGTCAGTGAAACGGTCGAAGGCGCTACTGTATTGCTGGGGGTTGGTGTTCGGGATCGGCTCTCGCTTCTTCTCGAATAGGGCCGATTCGCTCAGTTTGCCCTGCTCAATGGCCTGCTCAAAAAGCTCACCGATCTGGGCGGCCCCCGCACGCGCCTGATCAAAGAGCGATCGGTGGTAACTCTGGCTACTGTTCAACGCAAACGAGGCATTGGCGTTTTCCGCCAGTTCCATCAGGGTAGCCGCCTGGCCCGCCAGAGAAGCCACACTGCTGTCGCTTTCAGCAATATGATCTCGCACCGATTCAATGGCAGAGAACACCTGTTCCAGACTCTGCTCATTGGCCTGGTCAATCTCTGCAATACGGGCAACCTGCTGCTGCACCCGGTCGGATTGATCGCGAATCAGATCCAGCTGCGCGCCAACGCTTTCAACGGATGTCAGCCCCTGCTCCACGGAGCGGGCCAGGTCCTCAATACGGGCAACGATCAGGGAAGTATCGCCCTGGATTTCTTCCAGGGTTTCCGCTACTTCGCTGGTCGCTTGTGCAGTGCGCCCCGCCAGCTGTCTAACCTCATCAGCCACCACGGCAAAGCCCCGGCCCTGATCACCGGCCCGCGCTGCTTCGATAGCGGCGTTCAGGGCCAACAGGTTGGTCTGCTCAGCAATGCCCTGGATGGTAGAGGTAACGCCCTGGATCTTGGTGGACTTTTCGTTCAGAGCCTGAATCAGACTGAGATTCTCTCCCGACTGCTGATGCACAATCCGGACACTTTCAATGGCGGAAACCAACGCCTGGCGCCCCTCAACGCTGACTTCCCGGTTCTGCAACGCCATGGTGGCGGCGTTGGTGGCCTGTTCGGACGACTCACGAACAGACTCGGTTATCTTGCCAGCGTAATCGGCCATCTGGGCGGTTTCTTCCACCTGCCGGTCGAGGCGTTTTTTCACTTGATCCGCCGCGTAGGACACTTCGGCCGCGGAAATGGCGTTCTTGTCGGCACTGCCAGACAGGGTCTCCACCAACGCCTTGCCTGCACGGGCGTCCTCCAGCAACTGCTGGCATTGGGCTCTCAGGGGGTGATCTTCCGCAAGCGAGCCATCGTTCAGGCCGGCAATGCCTTTCTCGATCGGCTCCAGTACCCGCACAATCAGATAACCGGCTGCCACCGCCAGGCCAAGCACCAGGCCGATCAACATCGAGGCAGCATCCAGTCCTAGCAACGGTGCCACCCACAGGCAGGCAATGCCGAACGCAACAGCAATGCCCACCCCCCAAATAATTGCAGCGCGATCGAGTAAGCCCATGGTGCCCTCTTCTTTATCATTGCGTACGCAAACATTTTGTTATTTAAGGCCAGCTTTGAGAGTAAAGAAATGATTCAGGTTAATAACTGCTACTTTAGTGGATTCTGGATGCCACCATTGTCCTCTTGATCAATTTATCGGCATATTTCCCGAAATCTGAAACAAAAAAACCGCACCCCGAAGGGTACGGTTTTCAGGGCGGAACGTGACGGAGCGTTAGCTGCCGATCTTGCCACCGTCATCCTTGGTGATCACCACCGTGGCAGAACGCGGAATGCTGTTTCCGCCGTCTGGCCAGTGGCTGATCAGGTTACCGTTCTCAAAATCATCACGGCTTGTTGTTGCGCCAGGGTGCTGCACGTTGATAAACATTGTGCGCTGGTCCGGGGTGGTGACAACGCCGGTGATTTCCTGGCCAATAGGGCCTGTCAGGAATCGGCGCAATACGCCATTGACCGGGTCTGCAGCCAGCATCTGGTTATTACCGAACTGGGCAAAATCGCCACTGTTCTGGACGCTTTCACTGATGTCGGTCTGGATCCACAGACGGGAATCTGCGTCGAACCAAAGGCCATCGGGGTTAACAAATTTCTGATCATCATCCAGACCAGCATTCTGAAACTCCGAATCGTCCTCAGGACCAGCCAGCAGGAAGATATCCCAGTTGAATACCATGGCAGTTCCAGAGTCATTTCCTTCCTGCCAGCGAATGATATGCCCCCAGGGATTGGCAGCACGCGGGTTGGCTTCATCACTCTCTTCCCGGCGGGAGTTGTTGGTCAGTGTGAAGTACACCTCGCGGGTGTTTGGATCTACTGCCCCCCACTCAGGACGGTCCATTTTGGTAGCACCGACCGCATCGGCAGCAGAGCGTGTGCGCACCAACACATCTGCCTGGCTGCTGAAGCCATTCTCAGCGGTCAACTCTCCCAAGCCAAAGACCAGGGGAATCCACTCGCCGGTGCCGTCGTCGTTAAACTTGGCGACGTATAAGGTACCAGAATCCAAAAGGTGTCCACCGGCCGTCGCGGCATGGTAGGGCTGGGCACTAACGAACTTGTAGATGTACTCAAAGCGAGCGTCATCACCGGAGTAACAGACAACCGGCTGGCCCTCGATCGCGGGGGCAAAGACGACCCCTTCGTGGGCAAAGCGACCCAACGCCGTTCGTTTGACCGGTTTGGAGGTTGAATCGAACGGATCGAACTCCACCATCCAGCCAAAGCAATGGGGCTCATTACGGAAGTCATCCGTTGCAGACGCACCGGACGGAGTGGCGTTAAATCGGGTGTACTGCTCTTCGCCGCTCTGCGCCAGTTCCCACGCATAGCGGGACGAACCCGAGGAGTTAACACCGTAGCGGCTCTGGGAATCCGGCTGCTCATCGGTGTTGAGGAAGTAACCCGCCCAATTCTCCTCAGACATCATGTAAGTGTTCCAGGGTGTTACGCCATGAGCACAGTTGTTCAGGGTTCCACGGGTTTCGGTACCGGCCGGGCTGAACTGGGTTTTGACAAAATCAGAGCCCCGGACAGGACCGGAAATTTCCATCGCAGTCAGCGCGGTGATGCGACGGTTGAACGAATCTCCTGGCACAGGCGCCCACACACCGCTGGCATCACGCTGAACACGATAAACGGATATACCGTGCGCATTCATTTCACGAAGCACCTGATCGGTATCCCGGGTTGACTCATCAATCATCGGAAAAGAACCGCTGCCGAAGTTCTGACCTTGAGCAGCTTGATGCATGAAGCGGGGTTCGATGTATTCATGGTTCAGGACAAGCAAACCATCTTCCGAGCTACCCTCAATCGGGAAGTAATGCATGCCATCGTGGTGTGAACCGATCTGGGCCGCCTGATCAGCACCGGAGTTATCCAGTGAGAACTCAGGAAAAACGCCCTCGTTAGACAAGATCGGGTCGCCCCAGGCGCCAATCACACGAGCAGAATATCCTTCAGGCACGACAATGGAGTCCGCCTCACTCACGGGAACAGCCTTAAAGCCTACAAGGTCAGGCGCCGTTGTCGAACCGCCCGTACCGCCAGAGGAGCTTGAACCTCCGCATCCAGTCAGAGCTGCCCCGCCAAAAACGCCTGCAACGGCAGCTGCAAGACCGCCTTTCAAAACGCCACGACGGGCGAGACGGGCCTCAAGAATAGAGCCGAAGGTGCGATTGCCGGAGTTATTACACTCAGGCTCGTAACCTGGGTCTTGATGAACGGGGTTGAGATTACGCTTATCCATGGTTTCTCTCTCTTTTCGAGTTATGTTTCGGAAACCTGATGGTCGCTATTAATCATTGCGTTTGGTTGACGATGTGATTGCAAGTACTGGTCATATTTATGACAGCGGCTGCAAAGCTTTTGTCACGTATAAACAGGACAATAGGCGAGTAGATAACAAAATCGCGACTCAGGGAGTTTCAATGAAGTTACGCGCTGGTGAGCCATTTCCAGATTTTGTATTGCCGGCGGTGGGTGGAGCAAACAGGCTTTTCTACGAACAATATTGCGGGAAGCCTGCCCTGCTCATCATCAGTGCCTCTCCACAGAGGTTTGAAGCACTGGAGAGGATGGAAAATGCCAACCTCACAATCTTAGTGTTCGGCAAGTCCCGCTTAGGTCCAAGTGGTGGCCCAGTCATTAATTTACCTGAACGCCTTTGTGAAAAGCTGGATGCAAACGCCTCCACGGCGACGAAAGCTGTGTTACTGACTTCAAGATTGAGGATAGAAAAGATCTTCGATACCCCCTCGCCTGAGTTACTGGAAGAGGTGGCAATGCAGGTTGCGCCATTAAGAGAGGTGGGGCGCATCGTCACGGGAGCGGCACCGGTTCTATTCGCAGACTCGATCATCGAGCCAGACCTATCCCTGGCACTGATTGAAATGCATCAATCGGATAACTTCGAGAGCAGAATGAATCGAGGTATCGGCAGCGAGCAGAAGCTAAAAGTCGATCCCCGTGTCAAGTCTCGCTGGGATCATCCGCTAATCGATCAGGGCCTGATACAGCAGCTTACTGCCGAAATAGCACGAGGATTGATACCAGCGATTACACGATCATTCCACTTCAAGCCCACTCGGTTTGAGGGCTACAAAGTTGTGGCCTACAAATCGACCGACAACGGCTGTTTCGGTTTGCATCGGGATAACGTCGCGGAGGAGGTGAGGCATCGGCGCTTGGCTTTGTCAATTAACCTGAACACTGACTTTGAAGGTGGCGAGCTGTATTTCCCAGAGTACTCAACGGATCTTTACCGTCCTGGGGCAGGCAGTGCGCTTGTCTTTTCCGGGAGCTTACTACATGGAGTAAAGCCTGTTACATCGGGCGTGAGGTATGCACTGATCACTTTCCTCTGGTAATACGTTCACGCAAATCAACATCCAGTAAAGCGGCAAGGCACATAAGTACGCCTTGCCGACCCAGCAACTTCGAGATTACTGCACCATCTCGTCATAACCCTCTTCCATGGCATCACCGGCTTCATCGGCTGCTTCGCCCATTTCTTCACCGGCTTCTTCGGCGCCTTCCTTCATCTCGCCCCAGGCACTTTCATCCTGACCCGTGGCGTTTTCCCATGATTCCTCGGCAGCGTCGGTGGCATCATCCATCATCTCGCCGGCGTTCTCGCCCGCTCGCTCAAAATCCGCACCTTCGTCGCTTTCAGAACTGCAGGCTGCCAGACCAAAAGTTGCAACCAAAGCCAGTGCGCTCAGTGTGAGCTTGTTCATAACATATCCCTCTGTTGATACATGTTTACGACACCAACAGAGTAGGGCCGATGCCCTTTAGATAGCAATTACCTGCCGATTACTCTTTGGTTAACCGCTGGCCGTCCACCATGATGACATGCTCCACGCCGACCACTTTACCTTTCCCCAATACCAGAAAGTCATGACCGGCGCGGCTCAGGAGGTCGCGGATGACTTCATGCACCACGCATATCTGCCCTGCCGGGTCCCGATACACGATCTCGGCCAGTTGCCGTGACCGCACGTATTCGCGAAGCCGTTCCTGTACGCTCCAGGAAATAACAGATGACGACGGATTAGAGGCACTCATAGTTTCTTCCCTGTTGTTCTTGTTGCAAAGAAGTCTGGACCACAACCACGTGTCTTGCCACCTGACACGACAGACCAATAGAGCAATCCGGATACGCCTGCCTGGGTCAGTTCTCTTGATACCTTATCGAAGAATGTTGTCATTCAGGGCCAACGTCACCACCAACCAAAGACGACTGTTGAATTGCAAGATTGTCCGACATAAATTGATAAAACAATAACCCAAGTACACCACGGAGAGTCAGACATGAATGCCAAAGTGAAAGGGTCCCCGGACTCCCACCAGATCAACGAAACGGTTACTCAGGCTGCCGACGCGCCCGCCACCGGCGAAGCAACCACCTGGAAAGACCCGAAGCGTTATATGTGGCTGCTCGGGCCCGCACTCCCTGGCATCGGCCTGGCGGCATTAACTGGCTATGCCTTGGCCCCGAAAAAACTCAAGGCCCTGGCCTGGACTGGCCCGGCTCTCGTGCATGGGATCATTCCCGCACTGGACCGCGCCATTGGCGAGGACAAGAGCAACCCGCCTGAATCAGCAGTGAAGTCCCTGGAGCAGGACAAGTACTATGACCGCATTGTGAAGGCGTTTATACCCACCCAGTACGCCATGACCTTTATGGGCGCCTGGCTTGCCAGCCGCAAGAAAACGCCCCTTGAAGACAAGATCGGCCTGACCCTGACCGTGGGCGCCATTAACGGTGTGGGTATCAACACCGCCCACGAGCTGGGCCACAAGTCCAACAAGCTGAACAAACTGATGGCCATGGCGGCACTGGCGCCCACCGGCTACACCCATTTCGTGGTTGAGCACAATTTCGGGCACCACAAGCGAGTGGCCACCCCGGAAGACCCGGCCAGCAGCCGGATGGGCGAGAGTTTCTGGAAATTCCTGCCGCGCACAGTGTTTGGCGGCATGAAGTCAGCCGTCAAGATCGAGAAGGCGCGGCTTGAGCGGAAGGGCAAAAGCTTCTGGAGCCTGGACAATGAGTTGCTGCAGGGCTGGGCCATGAGTGCCGGTTTCTTTGGCGCTACCACGTTGATCTGTGGCCCGCGGGCGGTGCCCTTCCTGGCGGCTCAGGCGGTGTACGGTGCGAGCCTGTTGGAGAGTGTAAATTACATTGAACACTATGGCCTGCTGCGCCAGAAAGACGAAAACGGCAAGTACCAGCGGACTCAGCCGGAGCATAGCTGGAACAGTAACCATGTGGTGACCAACCTGTTCCTGTATCAGTTGCAGCGGCATTCAGACCATCACGCGCACCCGACCCGGAGTTATCAGGCATTGAGGCATTTTGAGAAGGCGCCGCAGTTGCCGGGTGGCTATGCATCAATGTTGTTGCCGGCTTACCTGCCCCAGTGGTGGTACGAGACCATGGATAAGCGGGTGATTGACCACTACGAGGGGGATCTGTCGAAGATCAACTGGGATCCGGATCGTAAGGAAGAGTTGATGGCGAAGTATGCGGATTATGCTGTGAAAGTGGCGGCGGAGGCTGCGGCTCGGGGGGCTTCTGGTTCTTCTTCGGAGTCTGAGGCAGCCTGAGGCCGGGAGTTATATTTCGGGCCTAGCCTTCGGGTTGGGTGCCGGCTGCGGGTTGGGGCCATCCCTCCGGGAGACGCCGTGAACCCATCCATGGGGGCTTGAGCGCAGCATCCCTGCTGCGCACACTCCCGGAGGGATGGCCCCAACCCGCCGCTTTCGCTTCCGTGGGATAGTCGTTGATCCTACGATTCGCTACGGACGAGATTTTGAATGACGGGCCAATCCAGCTATTTACCTTTGAACACCGCTTCCCTTCTTTCCAGGAATGACTGGATTCCTTCTTTGACATCTTCACTGGCCATGACCGGGCGCAGCTCCGGGAACAAGCGCTCCTTGGCCACTTCCTGGCCTTCGGACACGGCAATCTTGGACGATTTCAGGCTGCCCTGAACGCCCAAAGGTGCGGCCTTGGCGATCTTTTCGGCGATTTCCATGGCTTTATCGAACTGTTCACCGGGTTCGACCAGTTCCTGGATCAGGCCCCACTGGTAAGCTTGTTCCGCGGTCCATTCGTCGCCGGTGAGCAGGTAACGCTGGGCGTTGCCCCAGCCAATTTCACGCTGCAGGCGAATGGTGGCGCCGCCGCAGGCGAAGATGCCGCGTTTGACTTCCAGCTGGGCGAAGCGAGTGCCTTTGGCGGCTACGCGGATGTCGGTGTTGAGCATCATTTCGACGCCGCAGGTGAAGCAGATGCCCTGGGCGGCGAAGACCACCGGTTTGGTGAGGCCTTCTCCGGTAATGTGGAACGGGTCGAGTTCACCTTCGCCGGGTTCGATACCTTTGCCGTTAGCGAACACGCCGGCCCAGTCGTCCAGTTGCAGGCCGCTGGTGAAGTGGTCACCTTCCGCGTACATGACAGCAACACGGAGTTCCGGGTCATTGTGGAGCTGGTAATAGGCTGCTGCGATTTCGTGGTACATGGCCCGGTTCATGGCGTTCATTTTTTCCGGGCGGTTCAGGCCTATTTTCAGGATGTGGCCTTGTTTTTCTACGTTTACCAGTGGCATTGGTGTTTTCCTCTGCTTTGGGCGCCTAGCCTGTTTGTTTGGATGCTCGCACGATCAACGGGTAGAGCTTTCCGGGACACGCTGTGAATACGTCCCTGTACGCTTGACTGCAGCATCCCTGCTGCAGACAGTCCCGGAAAGCTCTACCCGTCGCTCGTGCGCCATACTTCTGCGATATACCTCAGACGAAAGACTTGGAAATAGAAATCAGATTTCTCGATGTGGCTCCTTAGTGACCAGCGAACCCGACCGCTGCTAGGGCGCGAGCGGCTGGGGGGCCTTTCAGGGACCGTCTTTGGCCATGGATGGCCAAAGCCGAGCGCACATGGACGTGCTCGTAGCGTGTCCCTGAAAGGCCCCCCAGCTGATCGTGCCTGCACCCAAACACGCAGGCTACAACACGAACGAGAGCACCAAACTCAGAACCAATCGGCCTTCATATTCAGGCACGTATCATCCTGATTGCGCAGCAACACCAGGTCCTGGGCCACAGTGGGCAATTCCCAGTGGAAGAAGTACTGGGCGGCCTGGAGTTTGCCCTGGTAGAAATTGCGTTCGCTGTCGCTGTTGGCAGACGCCAGAGCGTTGGCAGCCGCATTGGCCTGCCGCAACCACATCCAGGCCACGATGATGTGGCCGAACAGGTGCAGGTAGCAGCTGGCGTTAGCCAGGGTTTTGTCGACTTCGCCACCCATCAGGGATTTACCCAGGCTTTGGGTGACTTTCACCGCCTGCTGCAGGGTTTCACTGAGGGACAATGCCCACTGCTGGCAACGGTCGGTGGTGGCCGCCTGCAGATCCACCTGCATTTCCTGCATCAGCAACTGCAGGCCATGGCTCTGGTCCTGCCAGATCTTGCGGCCCAGCAGGTCCAGGGCCTGGATGCCGTTGGTGCCTTCGTGTATCGGGTTCAGGCGGTTGTCGCGCCAGCATTGTTCCACCGGGTATTCACGGGTATATCCGGCGCCGCCGTATACCTGAATCGCCAGGTCGTTGGCTTTGGGGCCATATTCAGAAGGCCAGGCTTTGATCACCGGGGTGAGCAGGTCCAGCAGCTTGCCGGCTTCCATTCGTTTCTGCTCATCCGGGTGGGTGTGCTGGTCGTCCATCAGGCGGGCACCATACAGGCACAGCGCCAGGCCGCCTTCGCTGTAGGCTTTCTGGGCCAGCAGCATGCGGCGCACGTCTGCGTGGTCGATGATGGGCACCTGCGGGCTTTCGGGGTTCTTTTCGCTGGCTTTGCGGCCCTGCAGGCGGTCTTTGGCGTATTCCAGGCTGTGCATGTAACCCCGGTAGCCGATCACGGCAGCGCCAAAGCCAACGCCAATGCGGGCTTCGTTCATCATTTGGAACATGTATTTCAAGCCCTGATGGGGTTCGCCCACCAGATAACCGTGGCAGGGGGCGTCGTCGCCGAAGCTCAGGGCGGTGGAGGTGGTGCCTCGATAGCCCAGCTTGTGAATCAGGCCGGCGAGGCTGACGCCGTTGCGTCCGCCCGGGTTGCCGTTTTCGTCTACGTGGAATTTCGGGACGATAAACAGGGAGATGCCTTTCACACCGGCCGGGGCGCCTTTGATTTTCGCCAGCACCATGTGAACGATGTTTTCGGTGATGCTCTGTTCACCGCCGGAGATGTAGATCTTGGCGCCTTTAATCAGGTAGTGGCCATCGTCGGTAGGCGTGGCGGAGGTGCGGATGTCCGCCAGGCTGGAGCCGGCGTGGGGCTCGGTCAGGGCCATGGTGCCGCTGTAGCGGCCGCTTAGCATGTTGGGCAGGAATTTTTCCTTCTGCTCGTCGTTGCCAAATACGCGGATAAGGTTGGCAGCAGCGGTGGTCAGGAATGGGTAGCCGGCGGTGCCTGGGTTGGCAGCGGTGAAGAAGCCGTTGCAGGCGGCCATGACGGATTCCGGCAGTTGCATGCCGCCGAGGTCGTAGTCGTAGCGGCCGGCGAGGAAGCCGGCTTCGGCGTAGGCGTCGAAGGCCTGTTTGACGTCGGGGAGCATCTCGACCTGGCCGTTGACGAATCTGGGCTCGTCTTTGTCAGCAGCGCTGTTGTGGTTGGCGAACTTTTCTTTCGCCATTTTGTCGGCGGTTTCGATGACGGCGTCGAAGGTGTCTTTGCTGTGTTCGCTGAAGCGCTCGCGTTCGGTGAGGGCTTCGGTGTTCATCACTTCGTAGAGCTGGAATGTCAGGTCTCGGCGGTCGATCAGGGTGTCGGTCATTCTAGGTCTCCTGTTTATTGCCTCTAGCGTCTCACAGTCTCTGCGGTTGTTGGAATTGTCATTTCTGACTTATTCTTGGTTAAAACCGCCAACCTTTGCTGGTGATTGACGCCCGACAGGAGGTGGCAAGACGGCCACTGTCGCGGGAGATCCCTTCCGGGAGACGCCGTGGACCCGTCCGTGGGGGCTTGAGCGCAGCTTCCCTGCTGCGCACACTCCCGGAAGGGATCTCCCACGCCAATGGCCTGATTGGGAGGCTGCCGTCATGCCATTCCGAATCATGCTTCCACCCTCCATAGAGGAACAGTTTCCTTGAAAACCGTCACTATCATCGGCTTCAACGGGGCTCTCGCCAGTGCCATCACCGGGATCATCGACTTGTTCCGCCTTGCCGGGGTTACCTGGGCGCGGATTCACGGAGAGCAACCCCACGCGCTCTTTAACACCCGGTTGCTGACGGAGAGCGGGGAGCCCTGTCGGTGTATTAATGGGGTGACGTTGCTTGCAGATGGGTCCTGGCAGGAGGTGGACGGGCTTGGACTTGATGATTTGCTCATTATTCCGACCATCGGTGCACCAATTGATGAAATTCTGGCCGGCAATCAGGCACTGGTTAAATGGCTAACGCAGTTTCGGGCGGTGCCGGAAGGTCAGGTTCGGGTGGCGAGTAATTGTACCGGGGCGTTTTTGTTGGCGGCCGCAGGCTTGCTGGATGGACGGGAGGCGACGACCCATTGGGGGTTCGGGGATCAGTTCCGGCGGCGGTTTCCGGAGGTGAAGTTGCACCCGGAGAAGCTGGTGACGGTGGACGGGCCTGTCGCCTGTGCCGGGGGCGGTATGGCCTGGTGGGATTTGGGGGTGTATCTGGTGGAACGTCTGGCGGGAGCGCAGGTGGCTCGGGAGTTGGCGAAGGCGTTTGTGATTGATGCCGGGCGTACCAGCCAGGCGCCTTACAGTGTGTTGCAGGCCAAGCGGTATCATTCTGATTTGGCAGTGCTTCGGGTACAGGATTGGCTGGAGGCGCATTTTCGGGAGCCGGTGTCTTTGCCGGCGCTGGCCGATGCCGAGGGAATGTCGGAGCGGTCGCTGTTACGGCGCTTTCAGCAGGCGACGGGGGATGCTCCCTCGACCTATCTGCAACTGCTCAGGGTGGAGGAGGCTCGTCGACAGTTGGAGTCTTCACGTCTCGGGCTGGAGGCAATCACCCGGGCCGTGGGGTATGAGGATGTCAGTTCGTTCAGCCGGCTATTTCGCAAGCATACAGGGCTTGCTCCGGGGGCCTATCGGGCAAAATTCAGCCGTTAGTCGGAGCATTCCGGGTTGGATTGCGTCTTTGGTAGTATTCGGCTGGCCCGGGTTATGCATCAGAATAAGTGAGTAGGCGGTTTTTTGCCGTTTTACGTAAATAATTCTGACATAGCCAACCCCTGCGGGGAGGTCGTTCACATGAACACGTCACTGAAGCAAAGCCAGGCCGATATTCTCAGCCGTCTGTATGACATGAAGCGCAAGCAGGTAGAGCACGCCCTGCAGCAGGGTAACAGCCTTCGCTGCCAGGTACTGCAAGCCGAGGCAGAGGCCATCTCCAACGCCCTGAAATCCATTCGGTAGCCCTCTTTACTCCAGACGACTACCGAATGCCATATATGGTCACCTGCTGACGTTTCCTGTCAGCCAGACTAAAGAGAGGCAGCCACTTCGGTACCCTGCCGGATGGCGTGCTTGGCATCCAGTTCTTCCGCCAGATCAGCCCCGCCGATCAGGTGCGCTTTGACTCCCCCCTGCGTAAGCTGATCAAACAGCTCCCGATAGGACTCCTGGCCCGCGCAGATGATCACGTTATCCACCGGCAACACTTTGCTCTCTCCGGCTTTGCCATCCTTGTCTGTCAGGGTGATGTGCAGCCCCTGGTCATCAATGCGGTCGTAACGGCATCCTCTGAGCATCTCCACGTCCCGGTGCTTCAGGCTGCTGCGGTGCACCCAACCTGAGGTTTTACCCAGGCCGGCGCCTACTTTTCCTGTTTTGCGTTGCATCAGGTAAATCTTGCGGGGAGACGCGGTTGCCTCCCGCTCCGCCAGGCCGCCGGGGCCCTCAAACGCAGGGTTCACACCCCACTCGGCCTGCCAGTCGGCCACACTCACCTGCTCGCCCTCGGGCTGTTTGCCAAAGTCGTGGGTCAGGAATTCACTGACATCAAAGCCGATGCCCCCGGCTCCGATCACTGCAACCGTCTTGCCCACCGGTTTGTTATGACGCAGCACGTCGAGATAACCCAGCACTTTCGGATGGTCGATGCCGTCAATCTTTGGTGTCCGGGGTTTTACGCCGGTGGCGACGATGACATCGTCAAAGCCCTGCTCAACAAGGTCTGAAGCCTCCACCCGGGTTTCAAGCTTAAGGTCAATCTCCAGCAACTCTATCTGGCGCTGGAAGTAGCGCAGGGTCTCGTAAAACTCTTCCTTGCCGGGTATGCGCTTGGCGTAATTGAACTGGCCACCGATCTTGTCGTCGGCTTCGAACAGGGTCACCTTGTGGCCACGTTTGGCGGCGGTGGTTGCCGCTGCCAGGCCCGCCGGCCCGGCACCGACCACGGCCACCCGCCGCACCACCGGGGCAACGGTAAGCACCAGTTCAGTTTCGTAACAGGCCCGGGGATTAACGAGGCATGAAGCGCGCTTGGCCTGGAACACATGGTCCAGGCAGGCCTGGTTGCAGGCGATA
>Ga0209075_1002760_pt1 | contig 15174 bp, 9 predicted proteins | sample Stecom2011_FD_187523 | JGI IMG/M metagenome (GOLD analysis project Ga0209075, IMG submission 187523) | Agricultural soil microbial communities from Utah to study Nitrogen management - Steer compost 2011 (SPAdes) (version 2) | ecosystem: Environmental > Terrestrial > Soil > Agricultural land... | reverse complement strand
TGAGCGTTTTTGGAATATGATGTGTCTTTCCCATCAAGCACATAACGCCAATTTAGAATAGAATGGTCTCCCTTTGAATCATCAAAGAGTTTAATGTCATCTTTTTCGCAGAAATCTTTAATAATAAAGTCAGCTTTTGGTGTAGGGTGTATTTCTATATCTTTTGTAATACTCTCACTGCAAGAAGAGTCTGAAGTAACTATTAAGTAAACTGTTTTACTTCCTACAGTGTTGTACAACACTTTTGGATTGACCTTATTGATCGTTTGGTTGTTTGTATACCACCTTATTTCTTTTATCGACCCAAGCCCTAACACACTTTCATTAATGAGTTGCGTAGAATCCCCTAAACAGTTTCCTTGAAAATTAAAATCTACAATAGGAGTTGCTCTAATTCGTTTTGGTTTCACAATCGTGTCTTTACAACCAAAATTTGAAGTAACCACTAAACTTACTTGATAAGTTCCTGAGGTATCGTACTTATGGTCTGGGAATTGTTGGTTTGAGGAATTGACTGCCGCAGCCGTATCGCCAAAATCCCACAAGTATCCTATAATGCTTCCAGAACTGATTTTGCTACTATCTTTGAAATATACATTTTGTTTGGAACAAAATAGAGTAGATTCAAAATCAGCTTGTGGCTTGGGTTGAATCCGAATCAACTGCTGAGAAGTATCACTACAACCTTTATCTGTTTCTACCTGTAAAACAACCATATAATCTTGAACTGCCGCAAATTTATGACTTGGATTGGAGACAAAAGCAGAATCTTGATTCTGGAAACTCCAGCGCCAAGCTACTATGTTGTCACCAATAGCTGCTTGCGATAAGTCATTGAAGTTTACGGAATCTTTAAAGCAAAAATTAGTAGCGGTAAAACTCGCCTGTGGAGCTTGACCTTGAATGCCAATTTGAACACTGTCAGTAAATTTACAGCGACCGTTAGAAACCCTTAGCTGATAGTTTCCACTTGCAGTAATCTCTATAAGTGCAGTGGTGTCAGAAGTATTCCACAAATAAGATTGAATGGTATCTGGATTGTAATTTAAACCTATTAAGTTGCCTGTACATAAGGAAGTGTCAGAACCCAAAGTCAAGTCATACAGAGAAGAGTCAATCTGAACAGAAATGGAATCTGAATAAAAGCACCCCAGCTGGTCGGTAACGGTTAGGTGATAAACTTGAGCAGTATCAACAAGAATGCTAGGCGTATTTTTTTGATTCGACCATAAGTAGGTTGCATTTAAAAAAATAGAGTCGGCTTGAAGTTGAAGTTGCTCATTAAAGCAAATGAGTGTATCTGCTCCCAAGCTAAATTTAGGCTGGTTGACGCTTACATTTATGGTGTCTGAATAAGTATTGTTCAAGCAATTCTGGACACTTAATACATATTGTCCTGCAGTGCCTACTTCTATTGAAGAAGTTGAATCTGAAGTATTCCATCGGTAAGCGTAACGATCGTAATAATCTGTCTCTAACTTTATGGTATCACCCAAACAAATACTTGTATCGCGATAAGCAAAATTGATTTTATGATCTATTGTGTCTAAAAGCACATAAATTGAATCCTTTGAGCGGCGGCCAAAAATATCGGTAATGCTAACATAATACTTACCAGCTGAGTCGATTTGTGCTCTATTTGTAGTATCTCCTGTGCTCCACTGATAATCCAATGCGTAATCTATATCCAATACAATAGAATCTGGAAAGCTACAAACTACCTTATCGGCACCTAAGTTTACGGGTGGTGCATATTTGTCCATTAGGTAATGGTCGATGGATTGGCGAACAGAATCCGTTACTTTTCCTTTTAAAATAATTAATTCTGCAATACTGCTATTAGCCCTATTGCCCATTGATGATAACACTCCAGGCGTATATGCCGCAATATTTTGGCCGTACAAAGAATCATTAATAAAATTTTGAGTTGTGCCATTGACTACAAAAATAGACTGTAAAGCAAACCTATCTTTCATCACGTCTTTCCCCGATAAAAAGGAACCATTAAATCCCAAGTACTTCCCAGCATAGGGACCGATAAACCAATCATTCGGACCACTAATCAAACGAATCCCCCTTGTACTTTTTTCATGAACACTATATACTATTGATAACAAAAAGCTAGAGTTAGATAATTTAATATTTGTTATTAATTGATTGCTTTTGTCATCAAAATTAATGGCAGAATACTTATTTAACGCATTTGAGATAAGTGTTGGCTGTTTGTTTAAAATAGTTTGGCTTCCATAAATACTTGAATCATTCACGCTACACCATTTCCTTACAGCTCCATTCTGAATACTTACTCCACTATCTGCAATCATCCATACACTTAAGCTATCTATTGACAATGGGTTGAATACATGCACTTCTCTAATGCTACTAGAATCAATAGTGCTGCTACCTTTCATGCCAATTACTTTCCAAAAGTAAGTGCCTTCAGCAAGTTTAACGGTCTGTTTAGTGCAATTTGTAGAATAAACAGCATAAGGCAACAACATCATTTTATCGTGAAAAATCTTAAGTTCATATTGCTTGGCCTCACTTAAAAGATTCCAGCTAAATTCTACTTTTTCAGAAACAAGCTGTCCTTCTTTGGGGTAAATAGATTGTGTACTTTGAGCATCAAGGTAAAATACACTCAGAATAAATAATAAAAGGAGCGTATAGCATTTACTCATAGCGACAAATTTAACGAATTGTAAAAAACAATAGGAAATAACATATTTTTATTAAAAGTAGGCGCTGACAAAGATAATCTACCGTAATTTGTTAACCTCATTAAACCATTAAAATAAATTCTCTTGTTGGTAGTTGGCGTAAGTCTTCTTGATGTTATTGCAAGCACAAGCTATATTGCTCTAATACTGTTGTTTGCACGAAAAATTCGACAACATGTAACAACCGATATTACTAAAAAGTACTTCTTGCCCTTTATTTTGATAAAAATAGTTTTTGCAATCCTTTTTGTTTTGCTGCATTCCTATTATTATCAGGGTGGAGATACCTTTTTATATTTTGCTGGAGCCAAATCGGTATCAGAACAAATGATTCATGCACCAACAAAAATGTTTTCATTTTTATTTGGAGGAGCTGAAGCATTCAATCAAATAATTTATACCAATGGTTTTTTATCAAATGAATTAACCAACTCTTCTAGCCTTTCAATGTTTCAAATCACTTCTTTATTCTACTTGGCAGGCTTTAAACAATTCATGGCAACCACTATCTTATTCTCTATGGTTTCTGCCATAGGAGTTTGGTCAATATTCTCAGTTTTTTGCAAGCTTTATCCTAAAATTCATCGGTTGTTTGCAATTGGCACTTTATTCTACCCTACGTTTTGCATTTGGGGTTCAGGGATTTTAAAGGACACCTTGATTCTATTTGCAATAGGAATAATGTTTGGAAGCTTTTATTTGCTTAAAAATAAAAAGAGGGTTATTACTTCCTTGTTCATAATCCTCTTTGGAGGATTTCTTTGTTTACATCTAAAGGCATACATCTTATATACTTTTATTCCTCCGATGATATTTTGGCAATACTCCTCCTTTACTGAAAATATAAAAAGCCGCTTTTTAAAATATAGTGTTGCTCCTTTCGTACTAATTATATTTGCATTAGGAGGACTCTTTCTCCTCAATTCCATTTCAGATAATGCAGGAAAATACGCTCTTGACAATATGGAATCGGTAGCAGAAGGTTTCCAAAGCTGGCACAACTATCTCAGTGAAACTAGAGGACAAACCGGTTATAGTATAGGAGAAGTAGAATACACAACTTTGGGTGTAATTTCAAAAAGTCCAGAAGCATTTTTCGTTACATTTTACCGACCACTCCCCTTCGAAATCAATAATTTTGCCACGGCATTTGAAAGTATACAATCTACGATCTTGTTGCTTATAAGCCTATTTATTGTTTTTAAAATCGGTTTCTTTAGAACATTGAAAATTATCTTTAGAAATCCAGATGTTCGTATATTTTTAATTTTTGCAGTGACTCTAGGAATTGCCGTTGGAATTACTTCTTTCAACTTTGGAGCCTTGTCGAGATACAAAATACCAGCACTTCCTTTTTACACAGCAAGCCTTGCCATAATTTTTTGGGAAGGTAAAAAGATAAAATCTAAAAAAACAAATGTTTAAGTATTGCCCAAAATCTTTTGCGAAAGACCAATGCAGGTCTCTTAATAAAAGCTTTCAAAAGATAGCTAAACCCGTCCTTCTTATTTCCTGATAACACCAAATGTAGCGAGACATAAGAGTAGGCTTCAGAATATATTATTGAGCGATATGCTCCATATTTATTTACGATCTTTTGATCATTACAAACATATTCTAACATTTTCTCTTTTCTCAATATCAATTTTTGAGAAGGCATATTAATAACGCTACGCATGGGGTGATACACCAAGGTTGAAGTGATTGTTGATGAATAGTAAATCGGATATCTCGCTGCTAGTCTTAGCCATAATTCATAATCTTCTGAACCTGCTAACTCCCTATCTTCATTAAATAGGTGTTTAAGAAATATATCTCGCTTAATAAATACTCCATGACAGCTCATAAAATTGCCTTTTATAAGTAGCTCTTTATTGACTATATTACTTTTGGGTAGATATGTGCTTTTTTTCTTACCGCTTTCTAAAGTAAACTCATATTGTTGAAAGAATATATTTGGTTGCCTTTCTTTAATAAATTGAAGTGCTACTTCTAGATGGTTAGGATAAAGTAAGTCATCTGAGTCTAAAAAATAGACATAGCTCCCTTTTGCCTTTTTTGCACCAAAGTTTCTAGCTGCCCCCCTTTCGGCATTGTCTTTTTTATAATAAAAGACTCTAGAATTTTTATATGACGATACTACTTTATCGGTATCGTCAATTCCTCCATCATCTATTACCAGCAACTCAAAGTCTGATAAGGATTGATTTAAGACAGATTGAATCGTTTCACCAATGATTTCAGCTCGATTATAAGTGGGAACAATTATGGAAAACAAAACCGGCTTGCTCATTGGATTAAAGTTAAATATTGATTTTCTAAATCTTTACTACAATGATTTTCTATCATCAACTTTTTCATATTTCTAGCTTTATTAACTGAGAAGATATCCTCCAAGGCATGCTTTATTTCATTAGCAATTTTCTTTTCACTGGAGTTTTTTGCTAATGGATACCCAGTTTCCTTATTTAAAAAGGCATTACTATCCCCAACACTTTTAAATCCCAAAAATGCCGTTTCCAAAACTGCAGCCTCTTTAGCAACACCTGAACTATTTTCTGAATTAGATAAATGCACAATTAAATCAGCTGCTTTGATGTAATCAAAAACATTGTTTTTATACCCTAATAGCTGAACTTCATTTTGAAGGTTATCTTCCTTTATTTTCTTATCTAACTTTTCAAACTCAGCTCCCTCGCCTAAAATTAATAGTACAAAGGATAATTCATGCTTTAAATGCTTGATTACGTCTAAAAGAAATAAGTGATTTTTTACGGGAATTAGCCGACCTATTGTTAAGATAATTTTTTTCTCATGATTCAACTGTTTAATTCTATTTACTTCTACCATGTTTGGTTCAGGAAATAAAGAAAAATCAAAGTATAAATTTAAACGCAATAGTTTTTTCCACTTAACTTTCTCTATTTTAAGAAGATGGTTAATAGAACGATCACTAATCACTTGAATTTTTGGTGCTATTTTATTTACTAAGAAATCAATCGTTTTTGCGTTTTTATTCTTCCCTTTTAAAATGTAGTCTGTGTGGTGCCTAACTGTTATAAATCTTGTTTTATACTTAAAAAAGGTAGATAACATAGACGCTAATAAGTTATTGAGTGGCAAGTGACTAAAAAACAAAGAAACATTATTTAACCTTAAGTAGTTAAAAAGAGTATAAGCATCTAATATTAATGAGCGTATTGTAGAGTTGGCATCTTTAACTCTTACACCAAAATACATTATTTTGTGACTATCCAGTGCAGAATGCAAGCTACCTCTAATATAAGGGGTGTAAAAAACGACCTGTACTTTATTTTTCTGAAATAATAACGCTAATGACAATTGATCGTAGGCTATTTTATTACCCTGGAAGTAAAATAATACACATTTATTAGTTTTTCTCATAAGTAATCAACTATCTTTTGATATTGATTTTCTCTTGTATATTTATCTATACCTACTCCATTATACTGTAATTTACCATTCTTTATCCATTCAGTATACCATTTTGATAGAATTATATAAACTTCATTACTAGTATTCGCAACCTTTCCTGATTTAGTTTCGCTTATTAAGTTATCTATTACATCATTATCCCCAGGAGCAATAAGTATATTCCTTTTAAGACCCAAATACTCGAATATTTTGCCAGAGTATACGCCTTTAAATCCAGGCCATGCTGCATAAAATAAAACTGAAGCCCTTTTTCCTTTTAAAAGCGCATCCTTCCTTTTTATTTTGGGTGTTATATTAACTTGATGAAAAGGCAACTCTTTTTCTATATGAGCTTTTATAGAAGGGATTGATGCCGTGCCTATAAAGTTAAACTCGATTGTATTATCATTAAATTTTTCAATAAAACGTTTAAATCCATATAGCAATATATCAATATTTTGCGCAGGATATAATGTTCCAATAATTGTTATCTCAAATTTAGGTGAATTTACTTTATTTAAGCTATCAAATAGATTTGCTTCAAAGCCATTTAAAACAACTTCGACTGGAATGTTTTTAATTAATTTCTGAATAAAACTAGAAATAGGATCATTAACAGCTGTAACCAACATACTACTCTTTAAATTATTTCTTAAATATCTTTTTAAAAAAAACAACTCTATCTTATTCTTAAAGTTAGTCTCTTTATTTTTTTTTAAAATTAAATGATTATGAAGGTCTCTAAAGTCAGCAATATATGGAACCTTAAACTGATGAGACAACTTGCTTGCTAATGAAATAATATTCAGCGGTGTTGAGGTAGCAAATAGATATTTATAATCATTTAGTTCCATCAACCTTTTTGTATATTTATAAAATTGATGCGTATCTGTCTCTTTATTGTACCTCCCCTTAAACCAATCATATACTAATCTAACCTTATTTGGTAGAATGTTAGACTCATCCACTTTGATATATGGTAAGTAATGAATAAAAACTTTATTTAATTTTTTTATTTCAACTTCCCCTTCTGATGACTCCTTCATTTCCTCCCAAGTATTCTCATTCCCACTCCATCTGCGAGTAATTATATGAACCTCATAATTTTTAGCGAGGATTTTAGCGAGTGAAAACCCTCTCATTGCAGGTATTGCATTCAAAGGTGGAGCGTAATACGAAATAATTAGAATTTTCATTTATAATCTCTTTATCACTTTAGCAGGAGCACCACCAATAACAACATTGTCCGGAAACTCTATATTAACAACACTACCAGCGGCGACGGTCACATTGTTTCCTAATTTTGTTCCCCCCAATATTACACTATTAGCACCTATCCAACAATTTTTTCCAATTACGATATCCTTAACATGATGAATGGATCTATCAATTAAGTCATGGTTCCCATTATTAATTACTACATTAGGAGCTATTATTGTATTTTCTTTAATGATTAATTTTCCATTATGAAATGCTACAATGTACAAACCATTTGAAATAGCAATACTCTTCCATACAGATTTATGAATTTCCATTACATCATAGCCTTTTACTTTAGAAGTGAAATTGACTGAAAAAGGCACCTTACAACTTAGCCTAAAAACGCGTTGTACAATAAAGTTTAAAATCAATAAACCAAAAGGAATATCTTTATAATACTCTCTATTAATCTTTTTAAAAAAGAACAAGCCTAACCCCATAATCCTTATCTGACCTTAAATATTTTAAATGGTAAAATTCTTATTAAAACCTGCTTCTCGAAATGACTTCTGTATAAAATAAAGGAATACATAACAACAAAATAAACTCCATACTTAATGAGTAAGTTGTAAATGCTCAAGTTATCAAATACTTCAATAAAATCAACTAAGAGTACAACTACCAAAGAAACTAAAAGTATTTCAATTATTTTATACATAGAAAAGAGTTTAAAAATGCTAGTATTTAAAAGCTTAACCGTAAAAAACAACTGAACTATTGCTAATAAAAAAATTGACCCCACCGTGGAGATCGCAGCGCCAACTCTCCCTAACTCATTAATTAATAGATAATTTAATCCAATATTAACAACAAATGCAATAAGGTAAATTATTAAAATCAGTTTCCCTTTATTAGCTGAGATAAGTACATCAGAATAAGAGTTCACCCTCAACAATAATGTAAGGTTGAAAATTGCAAATATTATAGCACTCGCTTCATACCTTTCCCCTAAATATAACACAATAAAATCATTAGAATAAAATAACATAAAAACTAAAACTGGGTATATTAATGCAATTGAGTTCATTATTACCCTTTTTTTTAATACGATGATATCATTAAGTCTATTTTTTCCAAAAAGTTTAGATACTTCTGGCAAAATAATTGCTGCAATGGATGCATATATAGTCGAAACAAAAGGAACCTCAATAGCCCCATTTCGATAAATAGCATATGATTCAACACCTAACATATTACTTATCATAATGCCATCAATATATAAAATCCCAGTTCCGAATAAAGCTGTAAGTCCTAATGGAAAGCCATCTTTAATTTGTTGTACAGTCGTATTAACTTTAATATTAAAAACTAGCTTACTCCTTACTATGTATATAGCAACAACAAACTGAGCTATTACAGTAATTAAAATTGAATAAAATACAAGCTCTACCGACTCAAAAAGCTGTACCACCACTACAACAAGTAATACCTTTAATAAGTTAGAGAAGACACTCAGTAAAGCAACAACTTTAACCTTTCCATTATAAATTAACCAAGATACAATACTTTCATATGGGATTTGAAACACCAGAGACCATGAAAATATTTTCAAAAGAAAACTAATCCGAGGATTTTCTAACCAAGATGAAATATAACCTGAAAATGACACTAGGACAACTGCACCTATAATCCCAAATATTAAGAGAGTTAGAGTATTTGAGCTAAAAGTTTGTTTTTTATCAGCCTCCTCTTTTGATAAATAAACATACAAAATCTGAGGTAAGCCAAAAGTCAAAAAAGCTGAAGCAAAAGATACAACTAACAAAACCTGTCCGTAAGTACCATAGTCATCATAACTTAACATTCTAGCCATATATGGCAGGAATAAGAAGTTAATGAGAATATTTAATCCTCTCCCAAAAGTTAATGTGCTTACTTTGCGAACTAAAGACATGAAATTTTAAAGAAACAAACTTAATTCTTATAAGCTAAACTGACATTTTAAATTCTATATAAATATTCGATACAAACTTCCTATCACTACACCTCTTCAATCCTTAGCCATAGACCTAAAATGTATTTAATGGCACTTAATTTATTAATTGAAAAATTATTTTATTGTAAGTTCAACTGATAAATGCAACACGAATAATTTAAACCGTTGCGGGACGTCCCGCAACGGTTTAAGACTAATGATTAAATTCGTGTTACTATGCGAAAATAGAACTAATATTAGCGTATTCTCAATTCTCATTCTTATTTTACAAATATCACACTGTTTAAAAAAATGTTCTCTCCTTTTTGCTTTGCTTATTAAAATCAGGCTAACTTTGTATTTTATAATAGTTAACGCACGAAAACTTAATATTTCTCTATTTCGTATTTTTTAATCAAAAAAAGTATCTATGAACGAGTATGGAAGAAAAGCTAAAAATGCTTCTATTTCTACATTAGGTTTAGGCAACGTGGCTGCTGCCTACTGGAACCTTGATCCAGCACAACTAATTGAAGACAGTATTATTCGAGGCGAAGGTGTTTTGGCCGATACCGGAGCTATAGCAGTTGACACCGGCGAGTTTACCGGACGCTCTCCAAAAGATCGCTTCATTGTAGAAGACGATATTACTAGAGATGCAGTTTGGTGGGGAAACATCAACCTTAAGTTTGATGCTGAAAAATTTGACAGGCTCTACAATAGGGTTACTGCTTATTTGGCTGGAAAAGAAGTATATGTAAGAGATGCATATGCTTGTTCTTCAGAAAAATACAAACTCAACATTAGAGTGGTTGCAGAATTTCCTTATTCTAGCCTTTTCGCCTACAATATGTTTTTGCGACCAACGCAAAAAGAAATCATGAATTTCGATCCTGAGTGGAGCATTGTTTGTGCACCTGGCTTTATGGCTGATCCCGAAATTGATGGAACGCGACAGCACAATTTCGCAATCTTAAACTTTAGCAAAAAGATAATTCTTATTGGCGGAACCGGCTATACCGGTGAAATTAAAAAAGGTGTTTTTTCTGTATTGAACTTTATTTTACCACATCAAGAAAATGTGCTTTCCATGCACTGCTCAGCAAATGTTGGTAAAAATAATGATACTGCAGTTTTCTTCGGACTATCGGGAACTGGAAAAACAACTTTATCTTCCGATCCAAACAGAAGGCTAATCGGCGACGATGAACATGGTTGGGACGACTCTTCAGTTTTTAACTTTGAAGGTGGATGCTATGCCAAATGTATTGACTTGAGTAGAGATAAAGAACCTCAAATTTTTGATGCAATCAAATTTGGCTCGCTCTTAGAAAATATCAATTTTAAAGAGGATACTTCTGAAGTAGATTTTGAAAATAGCGATAAAACTGAAAATACAAGAGTAAGTTATCCTATTACTTACATCGACAATACACAAGAAGGTTCTATTGGTGGACCTCCTAAAAACATATTCTTTTTAACTTGTGATGCATATGGCGTGTTACCTCCAATCTCTAAACTGACGAAAGGACAAGCAATGTATCATTTTATCAGCGGATATACTGCAAAAGTTGCAGGAACTGAAGCAGGGATTACAGAACCACAAACTGCATTTTCAGCTTGTTTTGGAGCGCCTTTTATGCCCTTGCATCCAACAAAATACGCAGAGATGCTTGGTAGCCAAATGGATAAAGAAAACGTAAACGTTTGGTTGGTCAATACCGGTTGGTCTGGTGGTGAATATGGCACTGGTTCTCGTATAAAATTAAGCTATACAAGAGAAATGATTACTGCTGCACTAGAAGGTAAGTTGAACGATGTGGAGTACAACACTCATGAAGTTTTTGGTTTGGCAATGCCTGTTGAATGCCCGAATGTTCCTTCGGATATTCTAAACCCAAAAAATACTTGGGAAGACAAAAATGCTTACGATAAAAAAGCAGATCAATTGGCTTCCTCTTTTGTTGAAAATTTCCAACAGTATGCTGAATACGCAAATGGAGAGATATTAGACGCTGCTCCTAAAGCATCTGCAACAGCATAATATCATTTGCATAATTATAATAAGAAATCCCGCTAAATGCGGGATTTCTTATTTATTGACCTTTTAATTAACAGTTCATTTTTTCATCAACTTCTCTATCTCTTCAATTGTCCGTGGCGATTTATCCGAAAGATTTTCAGGACCCTCTTTGCAAATTAAAATATCATCTTCTATTCTCACCCCAATGTTCCACCATTTAGGATCACAATCAGATTCCTCAGATATATATATTCCCGGTTCAACGGTAATTACATTGTTCTCTTGCAAAGGCATGTAAGTCCCTACATCGTGAACATCCAAACCCAAATAATGAGAAGTGCCGTGCATAAAATATTTTCCCACTTCAATTTTAGACTTTATAATTCCCAAATCTTTCAAGCCATTTGCAATTACTTTTTGTGCTGCTTTATGCGGTGCCCAAAAAGAATTCCCAACAACAGCAGCATCAATTCCTGCCTGCTGCGCTTTTAAAACTAAGTTGTATATTAGAGCTTCCTCTGTACTAAACTTTCCACTAGGAGGAATAGTTCTCGTAACATCGGCGCTATAACCACGATACTCTGCCCCTACGTCACTCACCAACAAACCTCCATTACTCAAAGGCCTTCGGTTGCTCGTATAATGTAAAATACATGAATTTTCTCCACTTCCATGTATGGAAGGAAAACCCGGGTATTCCGCCCCATTTCGCTTAAAAACATATTCGACAATTGCCGCCGTTTCATATTCGCTCATTTCCAATGAAATCTTTTGCATCAATTCATTTTGTGCCTTACAAGTGATGTTTATGGCTTTCCTCAAAAGCAATAATTCTTCTTCGGTTTTCACCTCTCTCAATTGTGCCATCATCATTTGTAAATGCTTTTCTTCCATTTTATCCTTTAAAGGATTTTTATCCTGAAAATGATGCACCAAACCCATCAGATTATCTGTTTTAGAGGTATCTCCATCTTCCATCGCTTCTGGTAATTGAAAAAACACCCTTTCTAAATCCTTGAATTTTGGGTCAAAGTTTACAAATTCACTATTCGGAATTACCTTTTTGAAAGTAGTCAGCACTTTTGCTCCTTCTACTCCCATTCTTCTGCCATTCCATATCTCTTTTGAGGGATCACGCTCTTGCAGCAGCAAAATTTCATCAACTGTATCGCCTTCAAAATCTTTCAACTCTTTGTAAACAATCAACATTGCGTTTGGCTCTCGAACGCCTGTTAAGTAATAAAAATTTGGGTTCTGATGGTATTGGTAATACACATCGTTAGAGCGTTTTCGTTCGGGAGCAGCGAAAAATACAGCAGCAGAATTTTTGGGCATTAATGCACGCAAAGAATCCCTTCTTTCTCTGTGAAATTCTGGAGAAAGAAAATCAGTATCGTATTGATAGTAACGTATATTTTTTGTTTTTAAAGCCTCCTTACTTTCTTGCGCAATAAGTGAAGTAAAGCTGATAAAAGATAAAACCAAGAAAAATAGGATATAGTTTCTCATCATTCGTGTAAAATTAAAAAGCTAAATTTAAGCAGAAGAATCTCAGGCCCACAAATTCAAAATGACTTCTTCAACAAGAAAACCTAATTGAAAGCTTGTGAACTACCCAAAAGAATTATTAAATTGCATGATGCACATTTTTGACAAAACACATTTTATTTCACTGATTATAAATTAAATTAGATATGAGCAATTATCACATCAAACACCTTGAGGAGTATTATAAAGTATATCGAAAATCAGTACGAGAGCCTGAAGTATTTTGGGAAGAAATTGCAGAAGAACACTTTAGCTGGCACAAAAGGTGGGACAAAGTTTTAAGTTACGATTACGACAAGGCAGAATTCAAATGGTTTCAAGGTGCAGAGCTGAACATTACTGAAAATTGTATTGACCGACATTTGTTAAGTAAAGGAGAAAAAACTGCCATTATTTTTGAGCCCAACAACCCAAATGAAGCGGCGGAACACATTAGCTATAATGAGCTACACCGCAGGGTAAATAAACTGGCCAATGTGTTAAAAAGCAAGGGAATCAAAAAAGGAGATCGTGTTTGTATCTACCTGCCCATGATTCCCGAGCTAAGCATCTCCCTTTTAGCTTGTGCAAGAATTGGAGCAATCCACTCTGTGGTTTTTGCAGGATTCTCAGCATCTGCACTTTCAAGTAGAATTAACGATAGCGATTGCAAATTGGTAATTACAGCTGATGGCTCTTTTAGAGGCGCTAAAACAATTAATCTTAAAGGTATTGTAGACAATGCTTTAAAAGATTGTGAGGGTGTAAAAAACGTATTGGTCGTTAAGAGAATTAAGTCCGATATAAGTATGGAAAAAAATCGCGACGAATGGTTACAACCTCTTTTAGATAAAGCTTCAGACGACTGCGAAGCTGTAATGGTTGATGCTGAAGATCCATTGTTTATTCTTTATACTTCAGGTTCTACAGGTACACCAAAGGGAATGGTGCATACAACAGCTGGATATATGGTTTATACCGCCTTAACATTCAAAAATGTATTCCAATACAAAGAAGGAGATGTGTATTGGTGTACTGCTGATATTGGTTGGATTACTGGCCACAGCTATATAGTATATGGTCCACTAGCCAATGGTGCAACTAGTTTAATGTTTGAAGGTATTCCTTCTTATCCGGATCACAGTAGGTTTTGGGAGGTTATTGAAAAACACAAGGTAAATCAATTTTATACCGCACCTACCGCCATTCGCTCTTTGGCAAAAGCGGGCAATTCATTTGTTGAAAAACACGATTTGAGTTCTTTAAAAGTCCTTGGTTCAGTTGGTGAACCAATCAACGAAGAAGCCTGGCATTGGTACAACGACCAAGTAGGAAAACAAAAAAGTCCAATTGTAGATACTTGGTGGCAAACAGAAACAGGTGGCATTATGATTTCGCCTATCCCCTATGTTACGCCTACAATCCCAACTTTCGCTACCTTACCGCTTCCGGGTATTCAAGCCGCTTTGTTAGATGATGAAGGCAATGTTTTGACGGGAAACCAAGTGGAAGGAAAGTTGTGTATAGAGTTCCCGTGGCCTGGCATGGCAAGAACAATTTGGAGGAATCATGAGCGCTACAAAGAGACCTATTTTTCAGCTTATAAAAACATGTACTTTACAGGCGATGGTGCTCGCAGAGATGCTGTAGGTTACTATAGAATTACTGGCCGAGTAGATGATGTTGTAATTGTATCAGGTCATAACCTGGGCACTGCGCCAATTGAAGATGCTATTAATGAACACCCTGCTGTTGCAGAATCTGCAATAGTTGGCTTCCCGCATGATGTAAAAGGAAGTGCACTTTACGGTTTTATTACACTAAAAGAAAGTGGAGAGAACAGATTGCACGAAAACTTAAAAAAAGAAATCAACGATCTTATTTCCAATCACATTGGACCCATTGCGAAATTAGATGAAATGCAATTTGTAAACAGCTTACCCAAAACGCGTTCGGGAAAAATTATGCGCAGAATTTTAAGAAAGATCGCTTCAAAAGAAACGGAGAGTATCGGCGATACTTCTACACTGCAAAACCCAGAAGTGGTTCAAAAAATTATTGATGAGAAAAAGAGCAGTTAATTCGTTGCTATTATATGAAAACTAATATTTATAACAACAAAAAATCCCGTTTTTTGAACGGGATTTTTTGCTAACTTATTAACTAACATAAATGCTACATATATCCTTTAGCCTTAGCTTCTTTGATACATGTTGCTAAACCTTTCTTATTGATATTTCGAAGACCTTTTGCAGAAACTTTTAAAGTAACCCATTCTCCACTTTCAGGTTCGA
>Ga0209075_1002759_pt1 | contig 15178 bp, 12 predicted proteins | sample Stecom2011_FD_187523 | JGI IMG/M metagenome (GOLD analysis project Ga0209075, IMG submission 187523) | Agricultural soil microbial communities from Utah to study Nitrogen management - Steer compost 2011 (SPAdes) (version 2) | ecosystem: Environmental > Terrestrial > Soil > Agricultural land... | reverse complement strand
GCATCCGCATATCAAGGCTGTTGTAGCAGTTTAGTTTTTTGCTGTGCGGTGTGGGTGCGGGCTGGTGACTGTGCTGCGGCTACGCACCTGCGCCGAAGCAAGCTTCGACACAAGTGCTGAGGCCTTGCCCAGTCCCCGGCCCGCACCAATGCACCGCGTGCATTGGGAGAGTGGGTGGCCCGGCGTTGCCGGGCTGCTGTCGCTTCTTCAGATTGAACGAATGTGTCAGCCTGCCACTTCGATGGTTTCGAGCTGTAGATTATCGGGTGCATTTGCATATCAAGGCTGCTGTAGCGGGTTGGTTTTTTGCTGTGCGGTGTGGGTGCGGGCTGGTGACTGTGCTGCGGCTACGCACCTGCGCCGAAGCAAGCTTCGACACAGGTGCTGAGGCCTTGTCCAGTCCCCGGCCCGCATCAATACACCGCGTGCATTGGGAGAGTGGGTGGCCCGGCGCTGCCGGGCTGCTGTCGCTTCTTCCAGATCGGGTTTTGTAGGTTTATGACAGCTGGGTGCTGCCTGTTTTATTGTTTCAATGCCAGCAACGTTGAACAGGTTCCGCATCAGTATTTAGTTGGCAGCACCCTTCCAGGCACAACCTGGTTAGCCACGGCAGTGCAAAACTAAATAACAGCCACATTAGCCGAACCATTCCACGCGACAGCAGCCCGCCACAGGCGGGCTACAAACCCTCCCCCGCACAAGGTGAACTTAGGCAGTCCGGTGTGTGGCGGCAGGCGTTTAGCGGTTTGGGCCGCAGGCCCGAACCAGTGGAGTCTGCAGTCATAAACCGGCCTGCCAGCAACCGAAGTGCAAAACCCAACCCCGTGACTCCCAAAAAAGCCATTCTCCGGTATCCTGTACACAACCCCCAAATACGAGATACCCCATGCACAACTGGTTAAACGAATTACCCAAAGCCGAGCTGCACCTGCATCTGGAAGGCTCGCTGGAGCCCGAACTGATGTTCGAGCTGGCGCAGCGCAACAAAGTAAAACTGCCCTGGAACACCGTTGAAGAAGTCCGCAATGCCTACAGCTTCAACAACCTGCAGGAATTCCTCGATATTTACTATCAGGGTGCCAACGTGTTGCAGACCGAGCAGGACTTCTACGACCTGACCATGGCCTACCTGAAAAAATGCGAAGAACAGAATGTGCTCCACGTGGAACCCTTTTTTGACCCGCAGACGCATACCGACCGCGGTATTCCGTTTGAGGTGCCGATCACGGGCATCAGCGAAGCACTGGCTGATGCCCGTGACCTGATGGGTATCAGCAGCGGGCTGATTCTGTGTTTTTTACGCCATTTGAGCGAAGAAGCGGCTTTTGCCACGCTGGAGCAGGCCATGCCGTTTCGTGACTGGTTCTTTGCCGTCGGGCTGGACAGCTCCGAGCTGGGCCACCCGCCGGTCAAGTTTGCCAACGTCTTTGCCAGGGCCCGTAGCGAAGGTTTGCTGGCTGTCGCCCACGCCGGCGAGGAAGGCCCGCCAGAGTACGTCTGGCAGGCGCTGGATGTTCTCAAGGTGGACCGCATTGACCATGGCGTGCGCGCCTGGGAAGACCAGAAGCTGATACAGCGGCTGATTGACGAGCAGATTGCGCTGACGGTTTGCCCGCTGTCCAACATCAAGCTGAACGTTTATCAGCACATGAGCGAGCACCCCATTTTGCAAATGCTGGAGCAGGGTCTGCTGGTAACGGTTAATTCGGATGATCCGGCTTATTTTGGTGGCTATGTAACGGAAAACTATCTGGCATTGCACCAGCACCTGGGCATGAGTAAGGAACAGGCTGAGCAGCTGGCGGCGAACAGCTTTTCGGCACGACTGGCCTGATCTGCCGCATGCCTGGGCTAATGGCTGGTTGGGTTAAGTCCATGCGCCAGGTTCGGTGCTTTAAGGTTCCGGTGCGGTTTTGTTGTTCTTTGCCATTGCGCTTCGTCGTAGTGTCTTGCCTGAGGATCCCGCCAGCCATCCGGATTTGAGTGAATAAATCAGCCGAGCAAGTCGCCATGTCACCGTGACAAAATTCAACACAGAGTACGCTGGGCAGAGTGTCTCTGTCATAATACGGCACTGATTTTTTGAGGCGGGGTGTTGCCTGTGTTGATTGCGTTTGTCGCTGTTGTGTTGAGTCTGGTTCTGATGGTCTGGAGTGCGGACCGTTTTGTTGATGGGGCCGTAGTGGCTGCCCGGCACTACGGTATGGCTCCGCTGCTGGTCGGCATGGTTGTGGTCGGTTTTGGTACTTCCGCACCGGAAATGGCAGTCTCGGTACTGGCTGCAATGCAGGGTAGTCCGGATATTGCGCTTGGCAATGCTTACGGCTCCAATATCACCAACATTGCGCTGATTCTTGGCCTTTCGGCGCTGATCTTCCCTGTTACCGTGCCCGTACAGGCAGTACGCAAGGAATTGCCCATTTTGTTGGCGGTGACGTTCTTTACCTTCTGGCTGGTGCTGGACGGCGGGCTTGGCCGCTTTGAAGGCATGGCATTACTGTTGATTTTTGGCCTGCTGATGGCGTGGACCGCTCTGGTTGCGCTACGCTCGAGATCGACTGTTTTGTTAACGGCAGAACCTGTTGCTGATCCGGCCCGGATGACGGTTCGTGCGGCCCTGACATGGCTGGTTGTTGGCCTCGTCTTGTTGGTGGTCAGTTCCCAGGTGCTGGTCTGGGGTGCGGTCAAGATTGCAGTCGGCTTTGGTGTTGGTGAGCTGTTGGTCGGGCTGACCATCGTGGCAATAGGTACCTCCTTGCCAGAGCTGGCGTCCTCCATTGCTGCAGCCCGTAAGAAAGAGCATGACATCGCTCTGGGTAATATCTTGGGCTCAAACCTGTTCAACACACTGGTAGTAGTCGGTTTGGCCGCAATCATACAGCCGATGACGGTTACTGCCGAAGTGATGACCCGCGACCTTCCGGTCATGGCCGGCTTGACGCTGGCATTGCTGGTGCTGGGTTTCGGGTTTCGCCAAGCCGGCAGCATCGGCCGCGTCAAGGGAGCGTTTTTGGTGTTGTGTTATTGCGGATATACCCTGTATCTGGTTACTACATCAATCCCGGCAGGGCTGTCCGGTACCTGACGATACTGGCAGGTACCGGACGCCGGCACTTTAGCGCACCCTTAAAGGTGCGCCGAATAATGTTGGCGATTCAGTCAGGGCCTGGCGAAAGCAGCGAAAAAGCGCAGTTTGCTGGTAGTAAATGAGCATTGTATTCGCTTCGCTCTCCGCTTTGCGGCCGTGCTAAAGCACGTTCAACCCAAGGGCTGTGAGCTGATTTCCAACAACGCCCTGACAACGCAGGTAATTATTCAGCGTTTTCTTAACCACAAGCCATCCAGATGCCCGGGGCATTTGGTTACTTAGTGTGTTAGCAGTTTTTCCACTGGGCCTTGCGCTTTTCCAGAAAGGCGCTGACGCCCTCGGTGGTGTCCTGCGCATCAAACAGGTCAACAAACAGCTCACGCTCCAGTGGCAGCCAGTGATCCGGCCCCTGGGTGCGGGCGCCCTGAATCAGCGGCTTGATGGCGCGCACGGCAACCGGGCTCTGGTTGCCGACCTTCTCGGCCAGTGCCAGCGCAGCATTCAGGGCTTCGCCCTGGGCAACCACTTCCTCGACCAGTCCGATGCGTTCGGCGGTGGCGGCGTTGATGCGTTCGCCACAGAGCATCATGCGCTTGGCCCAGCCTTCACCGACCAGCCAGGGCAGTTTTTGTGTGCCGCCGGCGCAGGGCAGCAAGCCGACGGTGGCTTCCGGCAGGGCCATTTGTGCCTGCTCTTCGGCAATGCGGATGTCACAGGCCAGCGCGCACTCCAGGCCGCCGCCCATGGCGTAGCCGTTGATCGCGGCAATGCTGACGCCACGGTAGTTGCTGAGCGCCTCGAAAGCGGCACCAAAACGCTTGGCCATTTCACGCGCCATGGCCTTGTCGCCACTGGCAAACAGGTTCAGGTCGGCACCGGCGCTGAAAAACTTCTCGCCGGCCCCGGTAATCACCAGTGCATAGATATCGTCATCCTGGTTCAGGTGCGCGACCAGCTGCTCGATGCCGCGCAGCATGCCAGCATCCCAGGTATTGGCTGAGGGATTGTTCAGGGTTAGCAGCGCGGTATGGCCGATTTTTTCTACCACCAGCTTGTTGCTCAGTTGCAGCTGCTGGGCGCTTTGATAGGTTTCCAGTTCTTTGGACATTGAAGCTCTCCTTAATATGACAGGTGTGCTGTGTGACGGGCGGGCAGTTGCCCGGCGTCCGGAAAATCTTGTGCACGAGGCAGCTGTGCCTGACCCGCAGGAAGGCTGCAGTGCCGGCCTCTGCGGGTTGCTGCACGGCGGTTATGGCTGGCAGGCCTCGATGGCCACTGCGGTGGCTTCGCCACCACCGATACAGATGGCGGCGATGCCGTATTGCTGTTTGCGCTGCCTCAGGGCGTTGATCAGTGTCACCAGTATACGCGCACCGGAGGCCCCGATCGGGTGGCCCAGTGCGCAGGCTCCGCCATGGACGTTGACCCGATCAGCATCCAGTTGCAATTCCTGCATGGCGATCAGGGTAACCACGGCGAAAGCCTCGTTGATTTCAAACAGATCCACCTGATCCAGTGTCCAGCCGGTGCGTTGCAGCAGCTTTTGTACTGCACCGACCGGAGCCGTGGTGAACAGGTGCGGCTCGGCGGCGTGGCTGCTGTGGCCGCGGATAATCGCCAGAGGCTGCAGGCCACGGGCGTGGGCCTGGCTTTGCCGCATCAGTACCAGGGCTGCGGCACCGTCGGAAATCGAGCTGGCGTTGGCGGCGGTAATGGTGCCACCCTCGCGAAATGCCGGACGCAAGCTGCGGATTTTTGCCGGATCGGCTTTCGGTGGCTGCTCATCATGGCTGATTTCGTTGTCGCCTGCGCGGGTTTTTACCCGGACCGGGACGATTTCATCGGCAAACAGGCCGTTGTTGATGGCGCTACAGGCACGCTGTAGCGAACGCTCGGCAAACTCGTCCTGCTGCTCCCGGGCAAATCCGTAGGCGCTGGCACTGTCTTCGGCAAAGGTGCCCATCAGCCGGCCCTTGTCGTAGGCATCCTCCAGGCCGTCAAGAAACATGTGGTCGCGCACCTGCTGATGGCCCATGCGGTAGCCCTGACGCGCCCTGTCCAGCAGGTAGGGAGCGTTGCTCATGCTCTCCATGCCGCCGGCCACCACAACCTCGGCGCTGCCGGCCAGCAGGCTGTCATGGGCCAGCATCAGGCTTTGCATGCCCGAGCCGCACATTTTGTTGATGGTGGTGCAGGCTGTGGCTGTCGTCAGCCCGGCAGCCAGTGCGGCCTGCCGGGCCGGCGCCTGGCCCAGCCCGGCAGACAGCACGCAACCAAAAATGCTCTGGTCAACGGCACTGGCGGGCAACTTGCTACGCTCAACTGCAGCGGCAATCGCCTGCGCCCCCAGCTGCGGTGCAGTCAGGCTGGCCAGACTACCCTGCAGGCCACCCATGGGCGTGCGCGCCATGCCGACAATAACCACCGGATCCTGTTTGTTCATGTCATTTGATTCCCATGCGCAGCGCACCGTCGAGGCGGATCACCTCGCCGTTGAGCATGCTGTTTTCAATAATGTGCTGCACCAGCGCAGCGTATTCGTCGGGGCGGCCCAGCCGTGGCGGAAAGGGCACGCCGGCACACAGGCTGTTGCGGACCTCTTCGGTCATGCCGGCCATCATCGGGGTTTCGAAGATGCCAGGGGCAATGCACATGACGCGGATGCCGGGCCGGGCCAGTTCACGGGCGGCCGGCAGCGTCAGGCTGGCAATCGCGCCCTTGGAGGCGGCATAGGCGGCCTGCCCGAGCTGGCCGTCAAAGGCCGCCACCGATGCGGTATTGATGATCACGCCACGCTCACCCTGCTGGTTGGGCTGGTTGTCGGCCATGTGCGCAGCGCTCAGGCGCAACAGGTTGAAGCTGCCGCTGACGTTGACCTGCAATATGCGGTTGAACAGCTCCAGATCATGCGGTCCGTCACGGCCCAGAATGCGTGAGCCGGCGACGATGCCGGCGCAGTTGACCAGCCCGTGCAGGGCGCCAAAGTGCTCGCGGGCCTGCTGCAGGGCCTGTTCGGCGGCTGCGGCATCACAGATGTCCAGGGCAATGCCCAGAGCCTGCGGGCCGAGTGCCGCGGCCTGTTCGGCCACGGCTGCTGCGTTGATGTCCAGCAGCACCACCTGTGCGCCCTGGCTGCACAGGTGACGGGCGGTGGCAGCACCCAGGCCGGAACCGCCTCCGCTGATGACAAAGGTATGCTGTGCTGTTTGCATGCTGTGGTCCTTAGCCGTTGGCTACCTTGCGGCTGCTTTCTTCGTTGACGCGGTTGATCTCCTGCTGGCGCAAGATAAAGCGCTGCACCTTGCCGCTCGGGGTTTTTGGCAGCTCATCCGGAAACTCGATTTCGCGCGGATAGGCGTGCGCGGCCAGACGGTTGCGCACGTGCAGGCGCAGCTCTTCAGCCAGCTCCGGTGTGCCGCGATAGCCGTCCTGCAGCATGACAAAGGCCTTGATGATTTCGGTTCGTTGCGGGTCCGGTTTGCCCACGACCGCAGCCTCGACCACCGCCGGGTGCTCAAGCAGGGCGCTTTCAACATCGAACGGACCAACACGGTAGCCGGATGTGGTAATGACGTCATCCGAGCGGCCGACAAAACTGATGCTGCCGTCCTCGTTGAGCTCGGCAGTATCGCCGGTCAGGTAGTAGCGGCCACGAAAGGCGGTGGTTTCCATGTCCTTGTAGCCCTGGAACCAGGTCATCGGTGACTGTTCCAGATCAACGGATAGAATGCCCGGTTCGCCGGCTGGCAGCTCGGTCAGGGTTTCCTCGTCCAGCACCACAACACGGTGCCCGGGCGATGCATAGCCGGCCGCCCCCATGTGGATCGGGTGGTCAAGGCCGTGGTGGTTGCACAGCACCATGCCCAGCTCGGTTTGGCCGTAATGGTCATTCACGCGCACGTCCAGGTTGTCGGCAAACCAGCGGATCACTTCCGGGTTAAGCGGTTCACCGGCACTGCTGACCACGCGCAGCTGGCCTTTCCATTCGTGGGCCACTTTTTCGCCAGCGGCGATCATCATGCGGAACACCGTGGGCGCACCGGCCAGGTTGTTGACCTTGTGTTTTTTGGCGATGGCCAGGCTGCGGTCGAGGTTAAAAATGCCGTCCACCGACAGCACCGGCACCCCCATCGACATGGGGCCGGTAATGCCGAAATACAGGCCGTAGGCCCAGCCGGGGTCGGCCACGTTCCAGAACGAGTCGTCCGGGCGCACACCCACGGCATCAATGGCATAACGCTGGAAGGCCACAATCGCCTTGAGCGGTACCTGCAGCGGCTTGGCCAGCCCGGTGGTGCCGGAGGTGAACATCAGCAAAAAGGGGTCGTCTCCAGTGCGCATGACGGGGTCAAAATCGGTGTCCTGACGGGCCATTTCGGCCCAGAAGCTGTAATCACCGCGCACCACACCGGCACCCTTGGGGCCGGCAACGGTAACCACATCGGGGCAGTTTTCGACAGCCGAAAGCTTGTCGCGGTTGACGGCATCGCTGACCACCAGCCGGGCACCGGAGGTATGCAGGCGGTGTTCAATGGCCTTGGGGCCAAAAGCGGTAAACAGCGGCTGGTACACCGCACCGGCCCGCCAGGTGCCAAGGATGGTGATCAGCAGTTCATGGCTGCGTGGCAGCAAGCCGGCCACCACGTCGCCGGGGCCCACGCCCTGGCTGGTCAAGAAGTTGGCAAACTGTGCGGCCTGGTCCCTGAGTTCAATGTAGCTGTGGATGCTGGAGGTGCCGTCGGCGTTTTCCTGCAACAGGCCAATGCGGCCGGGCAGGGCATGGCGGTCACAGCATTCGTGGCAGGCGTTCATTGCCTCCAGTGTGCCGCTGAGCGCATTGCGCACGGTGGCGGCATAGTCAAAGTTTTGATAGGTGGCGAAATAGTCGTGGGTGGACGGGCTCATGGCTGACTCCTGGCAAATTATTATTGTTGACAGTGCAAGAGATACGCCTTGATGGTCGACTTGAAGCGACAGGTAAAACAATAGCTAAAACCATCAATCTGATTGAGCGATTTGGACAATCAGCTGTTTTGGTTCAGCACGGTCGAGCGGTAGAAGCCGGGCTGGATGCCGGTCCATTTGCGAAACGCCTTGTAGAACGAGCTGACATCGGCAAAGCCCAAGGTGGCAGCAATATCGACAAAGGTCTGATGCTCGTTGGCCAGCAACTGCAGGGCACGGGCTTTGCGCACGCTGTCCTTGATTGCCTGAAAGCTTTGGCCTTCTTCACTGAGGCGACGGCGCAAAGTGGCCACCGACATGCACAGCTGTTGCGCCGTGGCGGGTGCATCGGGCCACTCAGCAGGGGGAATGCTGCCAAGCAGATGACGAACCTGGCTGGTGAGGCTGTGCGGGTCGCGATACTTGACCATGATGTTGTCGGGGGAGTCGGCAATGAAACGCTGCAGCTCCTGTTCGCTGCGGCGGATCGGGCTGTCAAGGCTGTCACAGACGAACAGCAGCCGGGATTGTTGACAGTTGTAGCGCAGGCTGTGGGTGAACATCACCCGGTAATCCTGGTCCAGCTCGGGCGGCGGGCAGCGCGAATCAATGGCCAGGATCGGAATGCGCTGGTTGGCCAGCCAGCAGGTCAGGCCGTGGACATACATCCAGAAGGTGAAGTAGGCAAAGGCCCGCTTGGGTTGTGGCTCGCTCTCCAGAAAGACGATCTGGGCCAGGTTTTGCTCCCGTCGCAGCACCGCATGCATGTCGTCAAAGACCAGTGACAGAAACTCCAGGCCAGCAGCAATGCCCTCGGCGACGGTCGGCTGGCGGGCGGCAATCCGGCACATGAAGGCAAAGCTGCCAGGGCGCATGGCGCGATGGTCCATCAGGCAGAATTCGTCCTGCAGAAAATCGGCCAGCTGCCGCCAGAACTCGGCAAAACGGGCCACCGGCAAACGCTGGCCAGACTCTTGCTGCAGGATATCTGCCGGCAAGCTGCAGCGTTCCAGCAACGGCTGCAGGTAGAATCCCTTCCGGTGTGCCACCTGTAGCGACTGTTTCACCAGCTCGATGGAGACGGTGCTGCCGGTGCCGCGCTGCGTTGCTGCGGATACAGTCACGTCACTTATGCTCGGGCAACAGGGTGGACTGCAGCTGGGCCGCCTGCTCGCGCAGGAAGTTCCAGGTGGTGCGCATGCGGGCGATGTCTTTCAGTTCGATCGGCATCAGCATCCAGAAAGTCCGGGTGAAACGGATGGTATCCGGCAACACCGCTACCAGTGCGCGGTTTTGGTCGGCGGCAAAGGCCGGCAGGATTGCCAGCCCGGCACCAGCGGCAACCATTTGCTGTTGGGCCAGAATGCTGGTGCTGCGCAGGGGCGTGCGCGCCGGCTTGACAACCTCGTCGAGAAACAGCAACTCCTTGCTGTAGAGCAGGTCATCGATATAGGACACAAAGCTGTGGCCCTTCAGCTGTTCGCGCTGGTGAATGGGGGCGTGCTGTGCCAGATAGCCGTGACTGGCATACAGGCGCAGGCTGTAGTCGGTTAGCCGGGTGATGATGAAAGGACCTCGCTCGGGGCGCTCCAGGGTAATCACAATATCGGCCTCGTTGCGTGACAGTTGCAGCGCGCGCGGAACCGCCAGCAGTTCGACTTTCAGGTCCGGGTGACGCTGTGACAGCCGGGTCAGCTGGCTGGCCAGGATGGCACTGCCATAACCTTCGGTAGCGCCGATCCGTACCAGGCCGGACAGTTGCTGGTCGCTGCCGGGCGTCAGTGACTGGGCAATACCAACGTAGGCGCTTTCCATTGCTTCGACTTGCGGCAACAGGTTTCGGCCCGCTTCGGTCAGCTTGTAGCCATCGGGCTCGCGTAGAAACAGCGCCATGCCGATTTTTTTCTCCAGCGCCTGGATCTTGCGTGAGACGGTGGTGTGGTCAACCTCCAGCCGGCGGGCGGCAATCACCAGGCGCCCAGCGCGAGCCAACTCAAGAAAAAAACGCAATTGATCCCAGTCCATTTGCTGTTCGCCTTAGGTCTAATCTGCAAAATTGCACAATGAGTCTGCAGTCATGCGGGTTGTTAATGACAAATTTGCACTGCTACATTGGGGTCGTACCCCAGCAGGGCGCACAAAACAAAAAGATATCCTGTCGGCGGCAAACAAGCAGCCGTGTCCAGACAAATCCGGCGGTGGCCTTTCATTAACGGGTAGCCGCACAGCGAGGTATACAATGACTGCATCCAGTATTCCAACGGTCAAGCTACTCATCAACGGTGAGTTTGTCGAGTCCAAAACCAGCGAGTGGCGTGAAGTGGTCAACCCGGCCACCCAGGAAGTCCTGGCCCGCGTTCCCTTTGCCACGGCAGATGAAATTGAAGCGGCGATTGCCGGTGCGGCCGAGGCATTCAAGAGCTGGCGCAAGACCTCGATTGGCACCCGGGCGCGGATTTTCCTCAAATACCAGCAGCTGATCCGTGAGCATATGCCGGAGCTGGCTGCCACCCTCACTGCCGAGCAGGGCAAAACCCTGGCTGATGCCGAAGGTGATGTGTTCCGTGGCCTGGAAGTGGTCGAGCATGCCGCCGGAATCGGCAACCTGCAGCTGGGCGAGCTGGCCAACAACGTGGCGGGAGGTGTCGACACCTACACCCTGCTGCAGCCGATCGGCGTGTGTGCCGGCATCACTCCATTCAACTTTCCGGCGATGATTCCGCTGTGGATGTTCCCAATGGCGATTGCCACCGGTAACACCTTTGTGCTCAAGCCGTCCGAGCAGGACCCGATGGTAACCATGCGGCTGGCCGAGCTGGCGCTGGAAGCCGGCATTCCCGCCGGTGTGCTCAACATCATCCACGGCGGTCCGGATGCGGTGAATGCGCTCTGTGATCACAAGGAGATCAAGGCGGTGTCCTTTGTCGGTTCGACCCATGTTGGTACCCATGTATACAACCGTGCCTCGCTCAACGGCAAGCGTGTGCAGTGCATGATGGGGGCCAAGAACCACGCCATCATCATGCCTGATGCCAACAAGGAGCAGACCCTCAACGCCATTGCCGGTGCCGCGTTTGGTGCTGCCGGCCAGCGCTGCATGGCACTGCCGGTGGTGATCCTGGTCGGTGAAAGCAGGAGCTGGCTGCCGGAGCTGGTTGAACGGGCGAAAAGCCTCAGGGTCAACGCCGGTTGCGAGCCGGGTACTGATGTTGGGCCGGTGATTTCACGCAATGCGCTGGCGCGCATCACCGACCTGATCGAGAGCGGTGTCAGTGAAGGTGCCACACTGGAGCTGGATGGTCGTAATCCGCAGGTGCCCGGTTATGAAAATGGTAACTTTGTCGCGCCGACACTGTTTTCCGGCGTTACCACTGATATGCGCATCTATAACGAAGAAATTTTCGGGCCGGTGCTCTGCGTAATGACCGCCGACAGCATGGATGAGGCGATTGACATCATCAACCGCAACCCCAATGGCAACGGCACGGCCATCTTTACCCGCTCTGGCGCGGCAGCCCGTCGTTTTCAGGAAGATATCGACGTGGGGCAGGTGGGCATTAACTTGCCGATTCCGGTGCCAGTACCGATTTTTTCCTTTACCGGCTCGCGTGCATCCAAGCTGGGTGACCTGGGCCCATATGGCAAGCAGGTGGTGCAGTTTTACACCCAGACCAAGACCGTTACCGCACGCTGGTTTGACGAGGATGCCGAAGCCGGCGCACTCAACACCACTATCAGCCTGAAATAAGCAGGTGCGGCCCGGCCCCAGGGCGCGGGCTGCCTTGCCGGGCTCGACACCAACCATAATGGAGTCACATCCCATGCATATCGGATTTATCGGCCTCGGCCATATGGGTGGTCCCATGGCTGCCAACCTGCTCAAGGCAGGGCACCAGTTAAGTGTGTTTGACCTGTCTGCCGCTGCAGTGGCAACACAGGTCAGCGCCGGCGCCACTGCCTGTGAATCATTGACAGCACTGACGGCTGCCCGCCCCGAGTTGATCATCAGCATGCTGCCGGCCGCACCCCATGTGAAGTCCCTGTATCTGGGTGATGGGGGTTTGCTGGCCCAGTTGCAGCAACCGACCCACCTGCTGGACTGCTCCACGATTGATCCGCACAGTGCCCGCGAAGTCAGTGCTGCCGCCCGCGAAGCAGGCCACAGCATGCTGGATGCGCCGGTGTCCGGTGGTACCGCCGGTGCTGCGGCCGGTACCCTGACCTTCATGGTGGGCGGCAGCGCGGAGGAGTTTGAATTTGTCCGGCCGGTACTGGCAGCCATGGGCAAAAATATCGTGCACTGTGGCGACAGTGGCAATGGCCAGGTGGCCAAGGTAGCCAATAACATGTTGTTGGGCATTTCCATGATCGGTGTTGCCGAAGCCATGGCGCTGGGCACCTCGCTGGGCATTGATGCGAAGGTATTGGCCGGCATTATCAACACCTCCAGCGGACGCTGCTGGAGTTCGGAAGTTAACAACCCCTATCCGGATGTACTGGAAAACGTGCCTGCCAGCCGCGGTTATACTGGCGGCTTTGGCACTGACCTGATGCTCAAGGACCTGGGCCTGGCCACCGAGGCCGCCCGTCTGGCCCGTCAGCCGGTGATTCTTGGCGCAGCGGCCCAGCAGCTGTATCAGGCATTCAGCCTGCAGGGGCATGGACACCTGGACTTCTCTGCCATCATCAAGCTGTACACAAATAAGGAGTAACACTGTGACTGATATTCCGCCGCTCATTCTTGCCGAAGTCCGCAACCGGGTCGGACACCTCACCATCAACCGTCCGGCCGCTTACAATGCGATCAACCTTGAGGCGGTACGACAGATCCAGGCCTGCCTGGAACAGTGGGCTGCCGATGATAATGTGGTTGCCGTGGTGCTGCGCGGCAGTGGCGACAAGGCGTTCTGTGCCGGTGGCGACATCCGTGAACTCTATGACAACCACCAGCAGGGCAGCCCGCTTAACGAAGCCTTCTTTCGCGAAGAATACCGGCTGGACCAGTACATTCATGACTATCCCAAGCCACTGCTGGCGCTGGCCGAAGGGCTGGTGCTGGGCGGTGGCATGGGGCTGTTCCAGGGAGCGGCATTCCGGGTGGTGACCAGTCAGGCCCGGCTGGGCATGCCGGAAGTCAGCATTGGTTACTTCCCCGATGTGGGGGGCAGTTATTTTCTGTCCCGGCTGGCCGGCGAGCTGGGCACCTGTCTGGCGGTTACCGGCAACATGATTGGTGCAGAGGATGCACTTTATACCGGCCTGGCTGACTGGCTGATTGCCGGCGAACAGGTAGCCGAACTGGACCGTTGTCTGGATCAGATGGACTGGCAGCTGGCTCCACAACAGTCGATCCGTAGCCTGCTGGCAACCCTGGCCAGTCCCGCCAGCAAGCAGGGCGAGCTGGAACCCTTGCGTGGTGCGATTGATCGTCACTTTGCCTTTGACCGGGTGCCAGACATTCTGCAGTCGCTGGCCGGCGAACAGGACCCGTCCCTGACCAGCTGGGCGCACACCACGATCGAAACCTTGCGCAGTCGCTCACCCTTGGCGATGGCCACCACCCTGCAGCTGTTGCGGCGTGGTCGGGGGCTGAGCTTGCAACAATGTTTTGCCATGGAGCTGCAACTGATTGCCCGCTGGTTTGAACAAGGCGACTTTATTGAGGGCGTTCGTGCCCTGATCGTGGATAAAGACAAAAACCCGCGCTGGAAATACAGCAGCACCGAAGAGGTACCGCAAGCGGAAGTGGATGCACTGTTTGCTGGTATTAGTTTGCCCGGCATACAAGGAACCTAAACATGCATGACATTGACCTGACTGAAGAACAGCGGATGATCCGCGACATGGCACGCGACTTTGCCGCAGTCGAGCTGACCCCCAATGCCGAACGCTGGGAAAAGGACGGCTGGCTGGACGACCAGGTATTGCGCCAGATGGGCGAGCTGGGCCTGCTGGGCATGATGGTGCCGGAAGAGTGGGGCGGATCCTACATTGATTACAGCTGCTATGCGCTGGCTGTGGAAGAAATTGCCCGCGGTTGTGCTGCTACCGGTGCGGTGATGAGCATTCACAGCTCGGTAGGCTGCGCCCCCGTGCTCAACTGGGGCACTGAAGAACAGAAGCAGCAATGGTTGCCGGGGCTGGCCTCGGGCGAGGTGCTGAGCTGCTTTTGCCTGACCGAACCCCAGGCCGGCTCCGAGGCCAACAACCTGCGCACCCGGGCTGTGGAAGAAGATGGTTACTGGGTGCTCAATGGCAGCAAACAGTTTGTCAGCAATGCCAAACGGGCCGGGCTGGCCATCGTATTTGCCGTGACCGACCCGGAGCTGGGCAAAAAGGGCCTGTCGGCCTTTCTGGTACCAACAGATACCGAAGGCTTTGAGGTCGAGCGCATGGAACAGAAAATGGGGCTGAAAGCCTCGGATACCTGCGCCGTAACCCTGGTCAACTGTCGGGTGCCCAAAGAAAACATGCTTGGACCGCGCGGCAAGGGACTGGCGCTGGCACTGTCCGGGCTGGAGGGTGGCCGCCTGGGGATTGCCGCGCAGTCGGTGGGCATTGCCCGCGCCGCCTTTGAGGCTGCGCTGAAATATGCCGGCGAGCGTGAGCAGTTTGGCAAGCCGATCCGCGAACACCAGAGTGTCGCCAACATGCTGGCCGACATGCACACGCAGATCAACGCCAGCCGGCTGATGGTGCTGCACGCAGCCAAACTGCGCACGGCGGGCCTGCCCTGCCTGTCGGAAGCCTCCCAGGCCAAGCTGTTTGCCTCGGAAATGGCCGAGCGGGTCTGCTCGATGGCCATCCAGGTGCACGGCGGCTATGGCTATCTGGAAGATTATGCAGTGGAGCGCCACTACCGGGATGCCCGCATCACCCAGATTTACGAAGGCACCAGCGAGATCCAGCGCATGCTGATCGCCCGCAAACTGGAAGACTACCCGCTACCCTGACCACCCGGCTGACCCTGTACGGGGGCTTCAGCCGCGACCCGGGCACCACACTCTGGAGGAGCAGCTTTAGCCGCGACCGGTAGCTGCCCCAGGCCAACCATGGTCGCCACTGAAGTGGCTCCTACAGGAATACGGATCAGCCCATGGCGCGCAGGGTCAGGGTTTGTTCGCTGTGGCCAAACACGCCAAGATC